>ENA-OQJX01000131-OQJX01000131.1-human-gut-metagenome-genome-assembly--contig:-NODE-131-length-50826-cov-2.838557_pt1 | contig 50826 bp, 47 predicted proteins | sample MGYA00242615_ERZ504782 | MGnify/ENA primary metagenome ERZ504782 (study PRJEB26092, sample SAMD00036354) | human gut metagenome | host: Homo sapiens | study: EMG produced TPA metagenomics assembly of... | reverse complement strand
CGTTCAATGCCAAAATCAAGGACTTCAGAACACAGTTCAGAGGAGTAAAGGACAGGACTTTCTTTCTATTCAGACTGACTAAAATTTATGCTTAATCTATGAATCCCTCAGGTTTTTACGTTGACCCCATTTTTAAGTATAAAGTGGTCAATAAATGAAAAAACAATAAGGACTCTTTATAACAATTCCATAAAAATAAAGCTAATTGGTGACAATAAACCAATTAGCTTCTAAAAGTAGCGGAACCGGGAATCGAACCCGAGTTTCAGCCGTGAGAGGGCTGCGTCCTAGGCCACTAGACGATACCGCCATCAGTTAGTCTTAATTCTTTTTCTAAGACGGTGCAAAGTTAGAAGTTTGTTTTTAATCTGCAAAATAAAAAATGATTTTTTTTATGCTATTACTATTATAAATCGGAATTTAATTTCTATGAAGAAGTATCATATGTTTTATGTAGTAAAATTGAAAGTCTAAAAAGCACCTTTACTCTTCCTCCCGAAAGCCTTGACAGCAAACTGTTGAAAATGAATATAAAAAATAAGTCGTAAAATTAATTTACGACTTATTCGCGGAAGCTGGGGATTCGAACCCCGGTACGGTTACCCGTACGTCAGTTTAGCAAACTGGTGGTTTCAGCCACTCACCCAACTTCCTTCTTATCAGAAGCGTTATCTCTCAAACGCGGTGCAAAGATAAGGGGATAAATTGAAATATGCAAACCTTTTGCTCTTTTTTTTAGATATATTTTTGATGGAAATAATAAGGTGCTGATAGTGAAGTGTTAATAGGTGGAATTAATTTTTCTCCCAAAAATCCAAACATTCTTTAGCCACCTTTATTGGACAATGGTGTTTTTTAATATATTCAATGCTGTCGGCGGATAATTGAGAAATTTTATTTGTATTGGCTAATAAACTCTCTAGTTTGTTATAAATGTCATTTCCTTCGGGGCGTACGTTGATGATAGGGCGAAGTCTGTCTTCGCCTAATAAGTTGTAATGTTCCTCTTCTGCACCTCCCACCACTACAATTCCTTTGCTCATGGCGTATAATGCATTTAATCCCGGAGAATAAGAATAAAGCTGATCTAACATTACATCGCACCCGTCCATAAAATGTTCACATTCATCATACGGAGTGAAAACGGTTTGTTTGATTTCGCATGCAGATGGATGTCTGTAATATAATTTATAGAGGGCGCTATAAAGTTCGTCTTTTTCCCTTCCATTCTTCACGATGATGTTTTAGACTGATATAGAATTTTACTTTTTCTATTTTTTTAAAAGGGATTTGTGGGTGAGGCAATGATTCTATCGGGAAGGAATTGTATTTGGTTTTCCAGAGAAATAGGTTGGTAGGCTAAATAGGATTCGTAAAGACTGGTGATGATTCCATTACAATTGTTCGCGATGATACGGTTTAATTTTCCTCTGAATCCATGCATCCAATTTATAATTGCCATTTTGTTGTCAATGGTGTCACGAAAAGTGCCATTGGCATAAAAATCATTATATCGGAGAGCGTTTTTATTTAAGCACATGTAAATCCAGTAAAAATCATATTCAAACCCTCCTAAAAATATCTTCTTGTTGTTCTTTTTAAGATATTGGAATACGTACTGAAGCAGTTCGGGTTTTAATTCTAAAAAGTAAGGGTTGACAAGTTGTACCACATCATATCCTCTGAGTTGGGGAAGGGTTTTCAGTAAATTGAACGTGTTTTTAAGAACTCCCCAACGGATTGATGACCGGTTGGGATAGAGATAGTCAGAGTTGTTTAGCCATAAATTGCTGTGGGATAATACATCGACTCTATGTCCCATATTTCTTAAGGCTTTTGCTAAAGTCCAATGTATATTGCTATACTCTCCTATTAATAAGATTTTCATAAACAGTCAATCATTATTTAATTAAATAGTTTGTGCATTGGTAGCAAGTCGTTTTGCTATTCTTATTTTTCTATTTAACAAACAAGTGTAGGCTTTAGTTCTTATTGTAGGGTGATTTTGCAATAAAAAAGGATAATTTGTCTTCTGTTGTAGCTAGTATTGTCTATGAAAATTAAATCTATCAAAAATATATATTCTTGTATTACAGAAAAATGTGTGTAGTGGAATGATTGAAAATGTATGGTTTGCAAAAAGATTTTGTATTTCAAAAAAATGAAAATAAGTCCTTCTTCAATTATGCATAGCGGTGAGAAATTGCTAAACCTTTTCTTTTAGAAGATTGTTTTCATACTTATGTGAGGTATGGTGTCCATTTTGATATGGTCTTTTGGGGAATTTATTGAGTAAAGAATATTTAAGTGTTAATGAAAGAATATAGGTTAAGAGTTAAAGAAAAAATAATGAAGGCTGATTTGGCGACAATCAGGAGGGAATATACAAAGGGTGGTCTCAAAAGGAGTGATCTTCCTGATAATCCACTTGTCCTTTTTGCAAAGTGGCTGCAAGAAGCGATAGATGCGGAGGTAAATGAGCCTACGGCTATGTTGGTAGGTACTGTTTCTCCGGAAGGGAAACCGGCAATACGGACTGTGTTGTTGAAAGATTTGCATGATGGCAAATTTATTTTTTATACTAACTATGGAAGTCGCAAGGGTAAACATCTGGCTCATAACCCATCTATCTCTATATCGTTTGTATGGCATGAACTGGAAAGGCAAATTCATATAGAAGGTATTGCGGCTAAAGTATCTCCACAGGAATCAGATGAATATTTTAGAAAAAGGCCTTACAAGAGTCGTATTGGCGCCCGTATTTCTCCTCAAAGCGAACCGATAGAAAGCAGGATACAACTTATTCGTGATTTTGTGAAAGAAACCACGCGCTGGATAGGGAAAGAGATAGATCGCCCTGAATACTGGGGAGGCTTTGCTGTTATGCCTGTTCGTGTTGAATTCTGGCAGGGTAGGGTAAATCGTTTGCATGATCGTTTTCTCTATATGCTTCAATCTGATGGTGTTTGGAAAATAGAAAGACTCGCTCCTTAATCTTCGGAATAGAGAAATAATTCCAGGTTCTTTTTCAAACTGAGCCGAGAAACCTTTTGAATGTAGGTGTAAATAAGGAATACTTTTGAGTAATTGAAGGCGTTGCTTTTTATATATTATATGCAAAAGGGAATAATCTATTGGATTATTCCCTTTTGCATATTTATTTTTGAAGTGATGAGGAGGTTCCTGGCGGATTCGAACCGCCGTACACGGTTTTGCAGACCGCTGACTAAGCCACTCATCCAAGGAACCTTATTGTTATCAATCTTTGTTTCTCGATTGCGGTTGCAAAGGTACGACATTTTTTTTAATCTGCAAATATTTTGCTATTTTTTTTCTCACTTTTCTGCATTTTTTTCGCAACCGCACTTTGGCTTGTTGTGCATAGACTTCATGGCGCAATCAGAATTACAGCATTCACACGGATTGCTATTGTTCTTTATGCGCTTGAAATACTGAAAGATACGTATACTTATCCATATTGTACAGAGGCATACGATTGCAATAACTATAATTTGTTGTAATTCCATGCTTGATAAACAAATAATTTTAGGTTTAGGTTTATTAAATGATAATACTTCCTATTTGGAATACGGTAAATGCAACAAGCCAAGCCAATCCAGTGGTGTATCCTGCTGCGAATATGGCCCATTTCCAACTGCCGGATTCTTGCTTGATTGCTGCGAAAGTGGCAATACAGGGGAAGTAGATCAATACAAACAACATGTAAGCTAATGCAACCAGTGGAGTAATGGGAATACGGTCAGAAAGATTCACATTTTCCACATCTCCTTCATTTGTGTATAATACTCCTAGTGTACTTACTACCAATTCTTTAGCGCCTACACCTGAAATAAGTCCGATTCCTAACTTCCAGTCAAATCCTAGCGGTTTGATAACAGGCTCTATTGCTTTGCCTATTTGTCCGATATATGAATTTTCTTGTTGTTCGGCTACGCTTTCATGAGTATCATGCCGTGGATAATACCCTAGAAACCAAATAATAATTGAGGCAATCATGATAATGCCTCCCATCTTTTTCAGATATTGTGCTCCTTTTTCCCATGTATGACGCATGATACTTTTAGAAGTAGGCATACGATAGGGGGGAGTTCCATCACAAATGGAGAATCTTCTCCTTTCACTAGAAATTTACTGAAAATACGGGCCATTATTACTGCTAATAAAATACCTGCTGTATAGATACAAAGTAACATAAAGCTGGCGCAGTTAGGGAAAAAAGCACCTATCATAACTAAATATATGGGAAGACGCGCACTACAGGACATTAAAGGATTCACCAACATGGTGATTAGTCTGGACTTTCGATCTTCTATAGTACGTGTTGCCATTATGGCAGGTACATTACAACCGAATCCCATAATCAGTGGGATAAAGGACTTGCCATGCAGTCCCATCCGGTGCATTATTTTATCCATGATAAATGCGGCGCGTGCCATATACCCCGAATCTTCCAATATAGAAATAAAAAAGTATAATATGAGGATATTCGGCAGGAAAACGATAACACCGCCCACTCCACCGATAATACCATCTATCAGTAAGTCTTTCAAAGGACCTTCAGCCATATTGTTTCGTATCAGGTTGCCTAATTGGTCTACTAGCCATTCAATACCTTGCATAGGATAGTCACCCAAAACAAAGGTTCCCTCAAACATGATATAAAGAAACAGGAAAAAAATAGGATATCCCCAAATGCGATGTGTCACAATACTGTCTATCACGCGGGTCGTTTGTTCTTTTTCCAAATGATTGTCGGTGAATGTTTCTTTCAAAGCTCCGGTGATAAAACCATATTTAGCATCCGTAATAGCTTGCTCGCTGTCTTCGTTCATCACTTTACGGATACGTAATGTTTCCTTGTTGCGTATCGCTATGATTTCTTTGCCATTAGGCAGTGTAGAGATGAAATTTTCTATTTCCCTATCGTTTTCCAGTAATTTGATGGATAGGAAGCGGGTGGAATATTTATGGCGTATGTCTTCGTTTTGACTGATTGCTTTCTTGACTTCTTCGATACTGCGTTCCAGTTCAGGACCGTGGTTAATATGAATATGACGCATATATCCGCGTGGGCGGGCATCTTCCTCTTCTTTGTGGCTTCCGAATTCGTGGTCGGGTACGTAGGTTTTGTGCCAGTCTCTCAGGTCTTCCAGAATTTCAGAACGTATTTCGCCCTTTTGTGACAGGAAATCTCCTCCTTCGTAAATACCGATGATAACATGGAACAGTTTGTCTACACCTTCTCCCCGTCGGCAGACAGTAGGTACCATAGGCACCCCGATCAGCTGGCTTAATTGGGTATAATCCAATTTATTTCCGCTGGCTTCCAGCTCATCGTACATATTCAAGGCGATAACCATACGCACATTCATATCAATCAATTGGGTGGTAAGATAGAAATTACGTTCCAAGTTAGAAGAGTCTACCACATTGATAATTACATCCGGAGTTTCTTCAATGATATGTTTGCGTACATAAAGTTCTTCCGGAGTATAGGCTGAAAGAGAATAGGTTCCGGGTAAATCTACAATACGGAAATGATAACCTTGGAAGTCGAAAAAACCTTCCTTGGCATCTACTGTCACACCACTGTAGTTTCCTACATGTTCGTGGGCGCCGGATGCAATATTGAATAGCGAAGTCTTTCCACAATTGGGATTACCTACTAAGGCTACATTGATTGTACGGCGTTTGCCTTTTGCCAGTGCCACCAGTTCTGATTCGGGCACGGGTACATCTTCTGTTATGGAACCATGGTAAGGGTTTTGCATCGTGCGTGCTTCCTGCTCGCTTACCACCTCAATCATATCTGCCTCTTGTCTTCGGAGGGAGATCTCGTAACCTAGTAGTCTGTATTTTATAGGGTCTTTCAAAGGGGCGTTCAAGATTACCTCTACGGTTTTTCCTTTAATAAAACCCATTTCAACGATTCGCTTGCGGAAACCACCGTGGCCTAAAACCTTGACTATTACGCCTTTTTCTCCTGTTCTTAATTCGGATAAACGCATTTTGTTTTAAATTTTTTGCAAAGATAAGTTATTACTTAGAAGTATGCAAATTATTTAGATTGTTTTTAAATAAAGAACGGGCACTTTGTTTTTGTCTTGCAGAACTCTTATCTTTGTGCCATGTTTCATTGGAATATTCAGAAGTATATAGAGGAGAAACAACTTTTCACCTTGCATGATAAGGTGTTAGTGGCATTGAGTGGCGGGGCAGATTCGGTAGCTTTGTTGCGTGTCTTGCTTGTTTTAGGGTATCATTGTGAGGCTGCCCATTGTAATTTTCACCTTCGTGGTGAGGAATCCGATAGAGATGAAAGGTTTGTCAATGAGTTGTGTAAAGGATTAGGAGTGGCTTTGCATGTTACTCATTTTGATACGGTCACTTATGCTTCGAGGCATCATGTTTCTATTGAGATGGCGGCTCGCGAAATGCGCTATGATTGGTTCGAACAACTGCGTAAGGAGAGGGGGGTGGCTGTTATTGCCGTAGCCCATCACCGGGACGATAGTGTGGAAACTTTTTTATTGAATTTGATACGTGGCGCGGGAATCAATGGCTTGAAAGGTATTAGTCCGCATAACGGCTGCATTGTACGGCCTTTGTTGGAGGTGAGCCGTCAGGATATTTTGGATTATTTGCGTTGTTTGCGTCAAGGTTATGTTACAGACAGTACCAATTTGCAAGATGAATATATGCGTAATAAAATCCGTCTGAATATTCTTCCGATGTTGCGTGAGCTGAATCCTTCTGTCAGTGAAAGTATAGCTGAAACATCAAGGCGTCTGACTGATGTTTCTTCTTATATATAATAAGGAGATAGAGGCAGGAAAGAAAGGGTGATGGAAAAGTCCGGTCATATTCTTATTTCTCGTTTGATGGAAGAGAGTGCTCCGGCGGCTTTGCTGTTTGAGATTCTTCATCCGTTAGGTTTCAATTCTGTCCAGGCAGGAGATGTATTCCGCAGTTTGTCTGCCCAGTCGGGAAAAAGGTTTGTTTCTGCCGGATGGGAGGTACTGCGCGACAGGACGGAGTTGATTATTCGCAGGAGGAAGCTGGCGGATGAGGAAGTGGAGGAAAATGTGCCCCCGTTCCGGCTTGCAATGGAAACGCAGGAAATAATGCCAGACTTTGTCATCCCTAAGAATAAGGATACGGCCTATTTGGATGCAGACAAGGTGGTGCTACCTCTCACGGTGCGTAAATGGCGGCAGGGGGATAAATTTATTCCTTTCGGAATGAAAGGGAAAAAGAAGATCAGCGATTATCTGACAGATCGTAAGTTTTCTCTTTTCCAGAAAGAAAATCAATATGTGGTTTGCTCTGCAGGCCAGATTGTATGGCTGGTAGGAGAGCGTAGCGATGACCGTTTCCGGGTGACGGAAGATACGAAACGGGTACTGATTATACAGCAGTTGTGGGATAAGTAGAATTTTTTCCTTTCCTGCTTTTTCATGAATGGCAGGGAATGCTCCCTGAAATCTTGTAGCAAAAATCCGCGAATCATGCAACAAGATTTCAGAAATCACGTAGCAAGATTCGCGGATTTTGGATGGAGCTTTCCGGTATTATTTGCAATACTTCTGTATCAGTCCGTCTACCACTTCATCGCCCAGTTCTTTTGCTTTGGCAAAGTTTGCACAGGCTTCTTTGTTTTTCTTTAATTGTATCTGGCAGTATCCCAGCATGCGGTATGCGGCTGCGGCTTTCGGGTCTAAAGAGATAGCCTTTTCCAATGCTTCTATTGCTTCGTTATGTTGCCCTACACGTAGATGCACCGAACCTTTTTCCACCCACATGGCTACATCCTCAGGAGTCATTTCTACTGCTTTATTAATGTCATTGATAGCTTGCTGATACATCTTACATTGTATTTCCGCCTGTTCGCGTTGCAGATAAAAGGCGGCTGTAACCCGTCCACCGATAGCATCATAAAAAGTATCATAATCTATTACCGCTTCACGGTATTTACCTGTCTGGGCTTTTATTTCTGCCCGTTCATAGAAATAAGGAGCAGCTTCCGATGTATAAGGCTTGGTGAAACGTGCCACAGCACTATCCATCAAGGCAATAACCTCGTTCATATCTGTTCCTTCAATCAGTTGTTTGGTTTTGGCTGCCGAGTAAAATGTAGCGGCAGAGGCTATGGAAGACTGGTTCACTTTCTCATAAGCGGCGTATGCTCAGGATATTTCTTCATAGCAAACAGAATATCTCCCTCCAATTGTGTGTAAATGGGTTGGTTGTCGGCTTGCATGGCATCATGAATGATGGAGAGAGCTTTGTCGTAACTCCAGTCACCGTATGGTTTCTTGTCACCTAAAGAGATGATGTACGAATAAATTAATTTAGCGATATTATATTGCGTCTCACTCTTGTTGGTAGTCACTTCCAGTGCTTTCTTCAGGTCAGCATCTGCCAAAGCGTTGTGTTCATCATCACTAAATCCCATATAAGTAGTGGCACGGCGTATATATCCGTCTGCGCTGTTGGGATATTGTTCCAGAAAATCGTTTAATGTGGTGATATATTCGTTCTGATTTTGTTGTGAAGATGCCATGAACAGGTACACCAGTGCTTGGTCTTCTGTTTCGGGCAGTCCTTTTTTGATGCCGATTTTATTCAGTGACATGTCGTTCAAAGAAAGGGCGGTGATGCTCAGTGAGGCACCGTATGTAGCTCCGATGGCATAACTTTCCTTGGCCTCATCCGATGCGTTTTTTTGGATTAAACCTAATACTTCTCCATTGGCATTCATAATAGGGCAACTTACGGTTTTTTCGTTGGTTGTCATTGCCAGTGTATAATAATATGCCTTGTCGCCAATGGTGTCTACTTTGGTGACGGTCCCTGTCTGGCAGGTTGCCGCTTTTTGAGTCGAGTAGGGTAGCAGATAGACTGTTTCACCTACTGATGCCGGCTGTGATGCCGATTTTAATGCTATGGTCTTTTTATCGGCTTCAGTATTAAATTTTACGATGTCATACATGGAGTTGGCTCCCAAGATACGCAATACAGGTAATTCTTTACTGTCCGCGTTAATGATTACTGCGCGTTCGGCTCCTTCAAACAGGGTGTAATCAGATAATGCCGTTCCATTTTCATTGATATAGAATCCATTTCCTGTATTCTTGATTTTGTTATCTTTATCGTATGTAACGATGGAAAAAACGGCTTTTTTAGCTTTGTCGGCCCACTTTGGGGTTGCTTGTGCATAGCTTAGCTGGGTAGCTATGCCGCATGCCAATATCAAAAGTACTTTCTTCATGATATAGTTAATTGTTTGTTAACGATGATACGGTATTTTATAAAGCGGATGCCGTCTTGTCTTCTGTGAAGCCGCGTTGTTTTACAGCTTCATAAATCAGAATACCTGCGGCAACCGATACGTTCAGTGATTCTATTTTACCCATTAACGGTATTTTGATCCATTCATCGCACAGAGAAAGGTGCTCGTAGGGAACACCTGTGTCCTCGGCTCCCATAATGATACATACAGGGTCTTTATAGTTTGCTTTGGTGTAATCATAATCCCCTTTTTCCGTAGCTGCTACAATCTTGAATCCGCAGTCTTTCAGATACTTGATGGTATTAGTCAAACTTTGTTCGCGACATACGGGAAGAGTGTGCAGAGCTCCTGCGGATGTTTTCATTGCGTCAGCATTGACACTGACACTGTTTTTCGAGGGAATAATAATGGCATCTGCACCGGCACATTCGCAGGTACGGGCAATGGCTCCGAAGTTACGTACATCGGTAATTCCATCCAGCATGACGAATAAGGGTGTTTTTCCTTCTTCAAACAAGAAAGGTACCAGATTTTCTGTTTTCTGGTAGGTGACAGAGGAGATGAATGCTACAACTCCCTGATGGTTTTTCCGGGTGATACGGTTAATACGCTCCACGGGTACACGCTGAACAGGGATGAGGGTATTTTTCAAACAGGCAAACAGTTCTTTGGACAGTTCGCTCTGTATATCTTTCTTCACCAATACTTTATCTATCTCTCTTCCGGCTTGTATGGCTTCAATAACAGCGCGTACACCGAAAATCATTTCATTCTTTTCTAACATGTCTAATTAGTGGTTAATGGTTAGTGACAGGTGGTTAGTGGTAAGTGATTAATGTCTGCAATATGACAGTCCATAAATCACTTGGCACTAGCCACTTATCAGCGCCTTTGCATTGTTCAGGGCTGCCTCTGTCAAGGTAGCTCCACTTAGCATATTGGCTATTTCTTTTACTCTTTCTTCATCAGTCAAGCGGCGGATGTAGCTGTTGGTGCCTGTTTCCGTATCTTCCTTATATACTTTATAATGAGTGATGCCGCGTGCTGCAATTTGGGGCAGATGGGTGATACTGATGACCTGACGGTTTTGTTTTCCCATTTCCTGCATGATGAGTGCCATTTTCTCGGCGATGGAACCGGAAACTCCAGTGTCTATTTCATCAAAGATGATAGTAGGCAGTTTCACAGCTCCGGCTATCATGGCTTTCAGCGAAAGCATGACACGGGCAATCTCACCGCCCGATGCTACGGAAGCTACATTTTGTAATGTTCCATTCTTGTTGGCCGAAAACAGGAATGTCACACTGTCCATCCCTTTACTGTCCGGTTCCTTGCGCGGATTCAGTTCCACCACAAAGCGCACATTGGGCATACCGAGAGGAACCAGCAGGCTTTGCATCTGTTTCTCAATGTTCTTACCCGATTGGGAACGAAGCTTTGTCAGCACAGCGGCTTGCTTTATCACTTTGTCATATAGCGTTTCTTTTTGGGCGGTAAGTTCTGCTATACGGTCGTCAAAAGAAGTGATGGCGTTCAGCTTCTCATGGTAGTCGGTTTGCACAGCTATCAATTCCTCTATTGTTTGTACGTGATGTTTCTGTTGCAGAGAGTAGATTAAGTTCAGGCGTTCATTTACATAATCCAGACGGGTGGGGTTGAACTCCACTTCCTCCTGTGCGCCTGCTATTTCATGCGACAGATCTTTCAGCTCTATGTAACAACTGTCTAAACGCCCTATCCATTCCTGGGCACGTGTGTACACTCTCGCTATGTTATGCAGGGTTTGCATACATTCTTTGGTAGCGGACAACAGGCTGGCATCTTCCGAAGACATTATTTGGTCCACTTTGTACAAGCCCGCTTTTATTTCTTCGGCATGACTCAAAGTTTCGGCTTCCTGTTCCAGTTCGGTTTGTTCTCCTTCCTGAAGGTTTGCATCATCCAGCTGTTCCAGTTGGAACCGGATGTAATCTTCATCCTTCCGGCTTTGCTCGGCTTGTGTTATGAAATCGGCCAGCTGTTTGCATACGTTCTTGTACTCGGTATAAATATTTTTGTATGCTGAAAGTTCGTTGTCATTTTGTGCCAGGATATCCAATACATTCAATTGGAATCCCTCACTGTTGAGCAACAGGTTTTGATGCTGGCTATGTACATCTATCAGTTTCTCGCCCAGTTCCTTCATCTGCGCCAATGAGGCCGGCGTGTCGTTTATGAATGCGCGGCTTTTGCCCGATGCATATAACTCGCGGCGGATAATACATTCATTCGGATCATATTCCAAATCTCTTTGGGTAAAGAAAGGCTCCATCTGATAGGCGGAGATGTTGAAACGTGCTTCTACAATACATTTATTGGCGCCTTTCTTGATAGCTTTGATATCGGCCCGCTGTCCCAGTAACAAGCCGATAGCGCCTAGAATAATCGATTTACCGGCGCCGGTCTCTCCGGTGATGACAGAGAAACCGGGGGTGAAACTGATATCCAATGTATCAATCAATGCATAATTCTGTATATAGATAGATTGCAGCATATTCTTGCTCCTTTTTAATAATTTGCTGGTTTGTCAATTTGCTAATTTGTTGCGCTGTATTCCGCATGGTAATTAGCACATTGACAACGTGGCAAATTAAGAAATTATTTATTATTTACCAGTCTGTCAATAATATCTCTTGCTACTTCCTGTTTGCTTTTCAGCGGATAAGGAGTTACTCCTTGACGGTCTATAATCGTTATTTTGTTGGTATCACAACGAAACCCTGCTCCTTGGTCGTTCAATGAGTTCAGTACAATGAAATCAAGGTTCTTACGTTCCAGTTTTTCTTGTGCATTTTTTGTTTCATCATTTGTTTCCAAAGCAAATCCCACTAATATTTGTCCGTCCTTTTTCTGGCTTCCCAGTGCGGCGGCAATGTCTTGTGTGGGTTTCAGTTGCAGTATTAGATTATCTTTCTCTCTTTTGATTTTATGACCGGATACAGTTTCCGGGGTAAAGTCGGCCACTGCCGCACACAGGATGCCAGCCGAAGCTGTAGGAAACTCGCGGATGGCGGCTTCGTACATTTCTCCAGCACTTTCCACATCTATGCGGCGGATGTTAGGGTGATGGGCCTGAATCGTTACCGGTCCGCTGATTAGTGATACTTCCGCTCCACGTGAAGCGCATTCTTCGGCAAGTGCGAATCCCATTTTTCCTGAAGAATAATTGCCGATAAAGCGTACCGGATCTATTTTTTCGTAAGTTGGACCGGCGGTAATGACTACTTTCTTTCCGGCCATGTCTTGTTGTTTGGCAAAGAAAGCTTCCAGTATTTCCACTATTTTTTCCGGTTCTTCCATTCTGCCTTTTCCTACCAGATGGCTTGCTAGCTCCCCTTCTGCCGGTTCTATAATGTGATTTCCGTAAGAACGGAGCGTGTCCAGATTCTTCCGGGTGGAAGGGTGTGCGAACATATCCAGATCCATTGCCGGAGCTACGAATACGGGAGCTTTCATTGACAGATAAGTCGTGATCAGCATATTGTCCGCTATTCCGTTGGCCATTTTACCAATAGTGGATGCGGTAGCCGGAGCGATAATCATGGCATCCGCCCATAGTCCCAAATCAACGTGACTGTTCCATGTTCCGTCACGTTGAGCAAAAAACTCGCTGATAACAGGTTTACTTGTTAATGCAGATAAAGTGATAGGTGTGATGAATTCTTTGCCTGCGGGGGTAATCACAACTTGTACTTCCGCTCCCTTCTTAATAAGTCCGCGAATGAGTATAGCCGCTTTATAGGCGGCTATACTTCCGGTTATACCTAGTACGATTTTTTTCCTTTCATACTCATTTCATCATTCCCGATTCACGTAGTCTGATTTTTGTCAGTACGTTTTTCGTGTTCAGCGTAAAATCACCGTTCAGTATCCAGCTGTAGTAGCCCGGATCTTTTTGTAACACTTCGCTGACAGACATTCCTTTGTATTTCCCAAAATTAAATACTTCCACGCCTTTGTCATCATAAACAATGCGTCCGGCGAAATCTACATTCTTGTTGAAACTTGAGTATTCGGCTAGAAATGCCATATCATTTTGCAGTTCTTCCGGATAGCGGTCCAATTGGGATTTCAGTACTTCGTATGTGGCGCGTGTGTCGGCTTCGGCTGTATGGGCATCTTCCAGATTCTTGCCGCAATAGATTTATAGGCGGCAGACAGGGTACGCTGTTCCAGTTTGTGATAAATTACCTGCACGTCAATGAATTTTCGTTTCATCATGTCAATGTCTACTCCTGCGCGCAGGAACTCCTCAGCCAAAACCGGAATGTCGAAACGATTGGAATTGAAACCGGCCAGGTCACATCCCTCAATGTCCCGGGCTATCTCTTTTGCCACTTCCTTGAAGGTAGGGCAGTCTGCCACATCTGCGTCATAAATACCGTGGATAGCAGAGGATTGTTCGGGAATGTGCATTTCCGGATTGATACGCATGGTCTTCGTTTCTTCGTTGCCGTTTGGATACACCTTCAGATAGCATATTTCCACTATTCTGTCTGTGTTTATATTTGTTCCCGTTGTTTCCAAATCGAAAAAAACAATAGGATTCTTCAAGTTCAATTTCATTTTCAGCTTGTATTATATATTGTTTTTCCACCACATGGTGGCGTGTCGTTTTTAGTCGTTCAGCATCATAGGCATCAGCAGCATCAGCAGGTCTTCGTTCTCTTCCTGCTCTACAGGGACAATAACGCCCGCACGTGAAGGATCAGCCAGTTCGAAAAGTATTTCCTGTGCTGAGATATTGTTTAAAATATCAATCAGGAATGTTGATTTAAAGCCGATGCTCATGGGACTTCCTGTATATTGGCAAGTCAGTGTTTCTTCTGCTGAGGTGGAGAAATCAATGTCTTGTGCGGAGATCTGGATCTGATTTTCACTGAGGCGGAGTTTTATCAAACTGCTTGCTTGCGATGAGAATACAGATACACGGCGGAGCGCACTGATCAGCGTCATGCGGTCAATGGTGGCCTTGTGAGGATTATCCTGTGGAATTACTGAGTTATAGTTTGGATAGCGTCCTTCGATAAGACGGCATATCATACTGTAGTTTTCTAATGTAAACGTAGCGTTACGGTCGTCAAAATCAATTTGCACATCTCCTTGTTCTTTCGGTAACAGGTTCTTCAACAGGGTTGCCGGCTTCTTGGGCAGAATGAAAGCGGCTTTTTCATCGCCATGTGCCACAAATGTTTTATTGCGTACTAATTTGTGCCCGTCTGAGGCTACGAAAGTGATGTCTTCGGTAGTGATATCAAAATAAATACCATTCATTACCGGACGTAACTCATCATCGGCAGTAGCGAATAAAGAACGGTTGATACCAGCCAGCATCACCGGAGCGCCCATCGTTACGTGTACCGCATTTGCGCCTAATGCGGGAGCTTGTGGATATTCGTCGGCATTTTGTCCCATCAGGCTGTATTTACCATTCTGATATTGTACGGTGATTTCCAGGTTTTCAGTATTTACCAGGAAAGTAAGTGGTTGTTCGGGTATTTCTTTCAGGGCTTCGAGTATGGTTTTTGAAGAAACGGCAAAGCGTCCGTCACCGTCACTTTCATTTACTTCCAGTGAAGTGGACAGGGTCGTTTCGCTGTCAGAAGCAGTGAGAGACAGCGTTCCGTCAGTTAGTTCCATCAAAAAACAATCAAGAATAGGTAACGAATTTTTAGAGTTGATAACTCGGCTAATAGCTTGTAAATGACTGAATAATCCAGTACTTGAAACGATGAACTTCATAGTTTTATATTATTATATTTATATTCTATATCTCTACATTCATTTAACTGCCAAAGTTACGAAAAGATTATGGTTCAAGCGCAAAAAATGGCGAAAAAATTAGTTTAACTCGCAAGGAAAAGTGTACTTTCGTGGCGAATTTAAATAACGTAATATGGAATTAGCAGGAAAAGTAATAGCAGTCCTCGAACCGAGAGGAGGAGTTTCAAAGACAGGAAATGAATGGAAAGTACAAGAATACGTAATTGAAACGCATGATCAATATCCTAAAAAAATGTGTTTTGACGTATTTGGAGCAGATAAGATAGCGCAATTTAATATTCAGGCAGGTGAAGAGTTGAATGTGTTTTTTGATGTGGATGCCCGCGAGTGGAATGGGCGTTGGTTCAACAGTATCCGTGCGTGGAAAGTAGAGCGTGTGGGTGCCCAGGGACCTGTTGCACCGGATGCTCCGTTTCCTCCCATGAATGCTGCTCCCGCTGCACCGGTAGATTTTGCCGCGACAGACGAGAAGGATGATTTGCCTTTCTAGGGGATAGAGGATTCCCATAAACATAAATAAGCCGGCAGGATCCGTGAAAAGGATTTTGCCGGCTTATTTTATATAGTCTGTTTTTATGGTCATTCTCAATCATGGTGTGAAGTGTTGATGGGATATTTGCGTTCCATGAATTTCCATTTATCATCCGGTGTGGTATGATTACGGTGGAGTAAATTAAACAGGCGGAAACTATATTGCTGTAGTTGCCGCCTGTTCTTTATTTGGTTAAATAAAAAAGTCTTAAAATGTAGTGTAGAAGATTTGCATTTTCAGCTTATTCTCAGGATTCGTTCCACCTTTTAACATAGCGCTTTCCATACCTAAGTTGTTGGATATTTCAACTATTTCATTGTTTGAATTGGATACTGCTTTGACAGGTATGATGACAACTCTGTTCCAGTCCGGATTTTTAGCGTCCCATTTTTTTCCGTCTTCTTCCTTTTCAGGATCTCCACCTGCTGCTGTTATGCCTTTTTTCCGTTCCTCAATGCAGTAAGTGATTAAGGGAGCGATGTTGGTAAAGGTGTATGTATTGTTACTGCTGCTATATGAACTTAAGAAAGAAGTCTTGTTATCGATAATCTTGTTTTCTTCAAAGAACGAGAACATATCTTTCTTTCTGACCATCAATACATATTGGGGGATGCCCATTTTGTATTTGGACTCTTTCTCGTTGTAGCGTGTGAACGATACATTTACACCATTTAGCGTATCTCTTTTATGTTCATTGTAAATCTCTGCAATGGGGAAAGTCGCTTCTGTAAAAATACCTGCCGGACTTTTGAGGTAAGTATGGTCCGGATCTTGGGCTAACTCTTCCAATCTGCTACCGTTACTGAAGTGGTTGGCTTGTATCACTTCCTTGGTTGCTCCAAAGAAATAGGACTTGTAAACCAACGAATCCCGCTTGCCGGAAGAACTTTCTATCAGGGCTTCAAAATTAAGATTCAGGCTTAAACTGTCAATGTATAAAATGGTTCCGTCGCCATGAGTACAGCGAATGTAAACTCCCTTTAATACATTCTTGATAAAACTTTCAGGAGTCTTGAAATACTCTTTGTTCTCCTTGTATTTGTTGAAGATGTGATCGCCTAATGAATTGGGCAATTTGATAGTCTGTATAATTGTTCTTTGCTTGACACCGCTGCTTGTGGTTGTAGTTTCATCTTTGCTTGTAGACGGACCTACTGCCGAATAGGCTTTTACAGCGATAGGCTTTCCTTTTTCGTTGTAATAATCTTTAGGATCCACACTGGTATAAAAAGTGCTTAGTTCTTTTTCAGGAATAACCTTGTCCAATGTGTCAACCTGTAAGCGCATGGCATTCAGTGAGTCGCCAAAGAAAGACCCGTATTGCAGACTTATATTTACTCCGATGACTTTGGTCAGCTCTTCTTCAAATTTGAAGTTGTCCATACAGGTGAACTGTGCTATAAAATCGGCAGTAAATTCTCCAAATTGCTCATCGGTATATCGTCCTAAATATGCAGTACTGGTACGTGCATAAACGGAGTCGGCCAACAGAGATTTGGTGGTAAACTCATAACTGTCTGTATTTGCCGGAATCTTATCTCCACCGGGGATAAGATCGGTCCCGATGCCGGTTGTTGAATCATCGCAACTATAAATCAGTGCTGCCAACAACAATGCGCATAAGTATTTGATTTTCATCTTTATTATTCTTAGTGAGTTATTTCTTTTCAAACTCCCATACTTTGTCATAGAACTCATTGAAAGCATCTACATAGGTATCGGCAGGCTGATAGTCGAGCACAGGCACACCCGATTCACGGGCGAACTTCATGACATTCTCATTCACTTTCTCGCTGTTTTGTATCACACCATCAGAGTAGGCAATGGCCAGTTTGCACAGTTCCTCGTAATTTGCCGGAGATTTGACGATGCTTTCCACATCATTCTTTTCAATGCCTTTCAGCATGAGTTTTTCAGTCAGATTACCTTCGCAGTTCGATTTGAATTCATCCTCAAACACCGAAAATACTACTTTTGAGTCTCTGAATGACGGCTCATCTTGATAAGCCTTCTTAATATAAAGGGGCACAAATGCACTCATCCATCCTTGACAATGGATAATGTCCGGACACCAGCGTAATTTCTTTACCGTTTCCAATACGCCGCGTGCATAAAAAATAGCACGTTCGTCATTGTCTTTGTATTCTACACCATTTTCGTCAGCTACCATTTGGCGGTGCTGGAAATAGTCGTCATTGTCAATGAAGTAAACCTGCATACGTGCAGCTTGGATAGATGCTACCTTGATAATCAGCGGGTGGTCCGTATCGTCTATGATTAAATTCATGCCGGACAGGCGGATGACTTCGTGTAATTGGTTTCTGCGCTCATTGACATTGCCCCATTTTGGCATAAAAGTTCTGATTTCTCTGCCTTTTTCCTGAATAGCCTGAGGAAGAAATCTTCCATGTTTGCCATTTCGGATTCGGGAACGTAAGGGGTAATCTCTTGTGTAATAAATAAAACTTTATTTGCCTTCATCTTAACTTTTTGTTGCTCATAATCATTTTGCAAAGATATAAAAAAATAGATGAGAGTGGCAAGAAACGAGGAATAATAATTCCTTATGATATGTTAAGTGGCTGGTAATTAGTGGTTAGTGATTGGCGGTTAATGGTCAATGCCTTGCGGAATTAGGTGAAAAATGGGAAAGAACAAGTGGCTGGCCGGTAGCTGAAGAGGGCTTATTGCGTCATATCTGCAAGGTATTAACCACTTATTACTAACCACTCATCATTAATTAAAATTCTTTTTTTCTTCGTTATCTCCCAAATAATGGTTTACTTTGCAGCCGTTTTAAATGAAACTACTCAAACAAAAGAGATAAAAAGATGAAGTTAGTTCAAACAATCAAAGAGCTTCAGTCAGAGCTGGATGCCCTGCGCAGTGAGGGAAAGACAATAGGTCTGGTGCCTACAATGGGTGCACTCCATGCCGGACACGCTTCGTTGGTGAAACGTGCTGTTGCAGAAAATGATGTAGTGGTGGTAAGTGATTTTGTAAATCCTACCCAGTTTAACGACAAAAATGACTTGGCAAAATATCCGCGTACATTGGATGCCGATTGTGAATTGTTGGAAAAAGTAGGAGCGGCTTTTGTTTTTGCTCCGTCTGTAGAAGAGATTTATCCTGAGCCTGATACCCGGCAGTTCAGTTATGCGCCGCTGGACACAGTGATGGAAGGCCGTTTCCGTCCAGGACATTTTAATGGAGTATGCCAGATAGTGAGCAAGCTGTTTATGATTGTAAACCCTACCCGTGCTTATTTCGGCGAGAAAGACTTCCAGCAATTGGCTATTATTCGTGAAATGGTGAAACAGATAGGGTTCAACGGACTGGAAATTGTAGGTTGTCCTATTGTGCGTGAGGAAGACGGGCTGGCATTGAGCAGCCGCAATGCACGGCTTTCTGCGGTGGAAAGAGAGTATGCGCTGAATATTTCGCAAACTTTATTTAAAAGTTGTACTTTTGCAAAATCTCATCCGGTCGCTGAGACTCAGAAGTTTGTAGAGGATGCGATTGCTGCCGCTCCGGGTTTGCGTTTGGAATATTTTGAAATAGTAGATGGCACTACGCTTCAGAAAATAACGGATTGGGAAGATACGGATTATGCAGTAGGTTGCATTACGGTATTTTGCGGAGAGGTACGTTTGATAGATAATATAAAATATAAGGGATAGTGATCGTTAACCATTAGAATTATGATGATTGAGGTATTAAAATCGAAACTGCATTGTGTCCGTGTAACGGAAGCCAATTTGAACTACATGGGTAGTATTACGATTGACGAGGACTTGATGGATGCCGCCAACATGATTGCCGGTGAGAAAGTGCACATTGTGGATAATAATAACGGCGAGAGGTTTGAAACTTATATTATTAAGGGTGAGCGCGGTTCGGGATGTATTTGTCTGAATGGGGCTGCTGCCAGGAAGGTACAGGTGGGTGACATTGTAATTATCATGTCATACGCCATGATGGATTTTGAGGAAGCTAAATCGTTCAAGCCGACGGTGGTTTTCCCGATTCGGCGATGAACAAGATTGTATAACGATATTTTTGTTCGGTAATCCAAAAGCCCGGTAGACGTGAGTCTGATACGGGCTTTAATTTTTGTATCCGCAATCATAGGGCAATAAACCTTCTTTATTATCCGGTGGTATGATTGCGGATAATCTTTTATATAGATTTCTCCTTGATAAGTCCTGTCCGGTAAGCCACCAGCAATTTCTTTAAATCGTTAATCTGTGTCACCAGTTCCCGTCCTTTGTCAGTGTCCTTTACCATCATGCGTTGGGTGCTCATTTCTACTATCTGGGTGCTCGATTTGATATCCTGCCCTTCTTCAATGGCTTTTTGCATTGAGGTGAACGGTTCGTGCTGTACCAGTTGGAATCCGCGCGAATGGTATACCAGTGTATATCCGGCAATTCCGGTTTCCGAATGATATGCTTTAGAGAATCCTCCGTCTATGACCATCATCTTGCCGTTTGCTTTTATCGGATTCTCACCTTGGATGGTTTTTACGGGTACATGTCCGTTGATGATATGGCGGTGTGTTCCTATCACTCCGAACTCGTCCAGCAGCATATCACATACTTTTTCTTCATTGCGCAGGCTGTAATAGTGACCTTTTACTTCCTTGTGTAACTCTTTCTCTTTTAAAAAGTAACGTTCAAAAGTAGCCATTTTGTCTTTGTCGAAAGCAGGGGAGTCTTTGCCACACCACAAGTACCATACATAGTCTACGGCAAAGGGTCTGTCCTCGTTGTCTTCCTCAGCGAAGAAGGCGGTACGGATCAAGTGCCCTACCTTTTCCAGCAAGGCTTTTCCTTTGTACATTTTTCCGGCTATGGACACATCTTTCAGCGTACCGTCGGCATTCAGGGGTATGGAGGCGTGGAACAGCAGATTTGAGTTGCTCACCGTGTACATACATCCGTAACGGAACAGGCAGCGGATATGTTTTTTCAATTTCTCACTGCTGACAAACGAACGATGGAGTTTGTTCATAATCTCCCGTTCTTCGTCTGTCAGCTTATAAGGATCGGCAGGATTTACCGTAGGAAGAAAGCTGTCTTTCAGTTCATATTCTTTTCCATTGGGCATTGTGATAGTCTTACGCTCAAAATCTATACGGTGTAGCAGCATACGGTCGTCCATCTCGAAATCGGGGCGGCGCCTGATAATCTCTGCTTCCAGCTTGAACTGGATAACACTGATTGCTTTGTGCATCTGGCCTATCATGCGCAGTGTCTTGGCATTGTAAGTACAGTCTTCTTTCTCTACTTTCGGTCCGAATAGGGTGCAGGGATCGTCTGCGTATGTTTCCATGGCAAAGGTGGCCAAGGGCAGAAGGTTGATGCCATATCCATCCTCCAAGGCGGCAAGGTTGCCATAACGCATGGCCAGGCGTAGCACGTTTGCCATACAGCAGTCGTTGCCGGCTGCGGCTCCCATCCATAAAATGTCATGGTTTCCCCATTGTACATCGAAATTATGATAATCGCATAATATGTCCATAATGCGGTGGGGGGCGGGGACCACGGTCGAATATATCACCCAGCACATGCAGTGTGTCTATGGTGAGCCGTTGGATGAGGTTGCATAAAGCAATGATAAAGTCATCGGCGCGGCGGGTAGAAATGATGGTGCTGATGATGACGTTAATATACGCCTGTTTGTTGGGAACCATTGAGTTTTCGTGCAACAATTCCTGAATGATATACGAGAATTCTTTGGGAAGTGATTTCCGCACTTTGGAACGGGTGTATTTGGAGGATACATTCTGGCATACACGTACCAACTGGTTCAACGTGATGACATACCAGTCGTCCAGGTCCGTTTCCACTGCTTTTACCAGATCCAGTTTTTGTTCCGGATAATAAATCAGCGTACATAGTTCTTTTTTTTTCGTTCTCGCGCAGGGTATTCCCGAATATTTCATTTACTTTTCTTTTGATGGCCCCGGAAGCATTCCGCAATACATGCTGGAATGCCTCGTACTCTCCGTGCAGGTCGGCAAGGAAATGTTCTGTACCTTTAGGCAGATTCAGAATAGCTTCCAGGTTGATTATTTCCGTACTGGCATCGGCTATAGTGGGGAAACTATGCGACAGCAGTTGCAGGTATCGCATATCTTTCTGTATGGTTTCCGGGGTGATTGAATTATAAGCGTTCATGGCTGGAAATTATATAAAAACATGAGTATTAATTGGGCTATAATGACCCGGCTGAACATGGACAGCGGATATACGGTGGCATAACTCACCGCCGGATTATCACCGGGTAACGTGTCATTGGCATAGTTCAATGCCATAGGGTTTGCCATGCTTCCACACAGCATACCACAGGTGCTTCCGAAGTCGAGGCGGGTCATGCGGAGGGCCACTAATGCCATGATGACTACCGGGATAAAGGTGATGGCGAAGCTATAGCTATCCAGATGGCTCCTTCGGGGCGCATCACTGTCTCGAAGAAATGTGCACCTGCATCTAGTCCCAGGCAAGCCAGATAGAGAGATAACCCGATACCGCGCAGCATCAGGTTGGCACTCCGGGTGGTATAAGTGATGAGGTGGAAACGGGGACCAAAGCATCCGATAAGAATTCCTACTACGATAGGTCCGCCTGCCAGGCCTAATTTAACGGGAGTGCTGATGCCGGGGATGGCGATAGGGATGGAGCTAGTATCAATCCCAGTACAATACCTATAAAAATGGCGGCAAGATTAGGATCCTTCAGCGTTTTAACCGCATTGCCTAATACTTTTTCCACATTCTCTATGGCTTTGGCTTCTCCCACCACGGTCAGCCGGTCGCCCAGTTGGAGGATCAGCCCCGGTGTGGCAAGTAGTTGTACCCCGCTGCGCATCACACGGCTGATGTTGATGCCATAGCTGTTGCGCAGACGTAAAGAGCCTAGTTTTTTCCCGTTTATTTCGGGGCGGCTGATAACGATATGTTTGGAAATCAATTGGCTGTCTATGGCATTCCAGTCGATGTCTTCTTTATTCCAATCCTGGCTTTCCTGTTCGCCGAAAAGAATCGTGAGCGAGGGAGCGTCCTTTTCGGTGGTGATAACCAGCAGACGGTCATTCTCTTTCAGGATTTTTTCTGAAGTGGGGATACTTACCGTGCCTTCCCGCCATAAACGGGAGATAACAAATTTAGGATAGCTTAATAAAGCTACTTCTTTTATGCTTTTATTGAAAATGGCGGGATTGTGCACTTTGAAGGTGGCAATGAATGTCTGATTGGTGTCCTCGTGTTCGTGAATGTCGATATCTGAGGGACGAACAAATAATTTGCGTACCAGCAACATGGCCAGAATAACACCTACCACTCCCAGCGGATAGGTTACGGCGCAACTTAACGCTGCGCCACTGGCGGGTTCCCCCATTTGTTTTAAAGTCTGTTGGGCGGCCCCCAAAGCGGGAGTATTGGTGGTGGCTCCACAAAGGATGCCTACCATATCGCTCATCGGTATGTCTCCCAGTTTGCTGAAAAGCACCGTCATGACCGTACCTGTCAGAATAACGCCCATGCCCAGCATATTGAGCTGTACACCGCCTTTACGGAATGAACTGAAAAAGCCGGGACCTACCTGCAATCCTAGTTCGTATACAAAAAGCACAAGACCGAAACTCTCGGCGTAATTCAGCATATTCGAGTCGATTGAGAATCCCAAGTGTCCGGCCAGAATACCGGCAAAAAAGACGAAGGTAACTCCCAATGAAATGCCAAACAGGTGGATCTTACCTAAACCGAGCCCCACAGCAATGATAATCGAGAGGATTACAACCGCCTGTAAAGGCGTGTGTTCAAAAAATAAGCTATTTAACCATTCCATATTGCAAAGATAGTACATTTTTAAGTTCTGCAAGCGATAAATAGGTATTTATGGATGGAACATGACTCATCTCGTTCTATAAATGATTCTTTTCCTCCAGCCACGCATCAATCAATTTTCTTGCCAGACTCAGCTTTTTGGGTATCTCCGGCAAATTGTCTTTGGTATAGAAAGCGCCGGCATTCAGTTCTTCTTGTTGTAATTTGATGTTTCCGCTTTCATAATCGGCGGTGAAGCCTATCATGATTCCGCTGGGATAAGGCCACGGCTGGCTGCCGAAATATTTCAGGTTTTTGATATGGAGTCCTGTTTCTTCCAGTACCTCGCGGTACACACACTCCTCCAAAGTCTCGCCCGGTTCAAGAAAGCCGGCTACCAAACCGTTGAAAGTTCCCCGGAAGTTGCGGGCGTGGACCAGCAGTATGCTGTCTCCCCGGCGTATCAATACAATGATGGCAGGAGAGATGCGCGGATAAATTTCCTGACGACATTGGGGGCATTTTTTAGCAATTGGAGAAATCTGTACGGTAGGCACGCCGCACATGGGGCAATAGCGGCTGTTCTTGTCCCAATTCAGTATCTGGAAGGCTTTGCCACCCACATTGTACTCTTCCCAAGGCAATACGTCGTATGAACTCCGGAGATCCATCATCAGGTGGCGGTCATTTTCGCAGCCGGGCACCGGGGCGTGTACGGAGAAAGTTTTGGCAGTGTGTCCTCTATCTCTCCGATGGTGTGGATAGTGCTTCCCACCGGAACAGGCATGGGAGGCTCTGTTCCGAAAGGTATGGTGTACATTCCGTTCTTTTTCTCTATCAGCAGCTGATCCTTATAAAAAACGAACCAGCCGCAGGTTTCTATATCTTCTTCCATATTCTTTTTTACCTTGTTGCAATTATTGATTCAATCCTTTCATAGTGAGCTGGATGCGCTTGCGCTCTAGGTCTATGCTCATCACTTTCACCCGTACATGCTGATGGATGCTGACTACGGTGGTGGGGTCGCTCACAAATTTGTCGGCCAGTTGTGATACGTGCACCAGACCCTTCTCTTTGATTCCTATATCTACAAAGCAACCGAAGTTGGTAATATTGTTCACAATGCCGGGCAGTTCCATTCCTTCAGTCAAATCCTCTATGGTCTTTACATTCTTGTCAAATTCAAAAACTTGGATTTGTTGCCGTGGGTCGCGTCCCGGCTTGTCCAATTCCTGTATGATGTCTGTCAGGGTGGGAAGCCCCACTGTAGGGGTGACATACTTCTTGATATCAATCCGGCTGCGTAGTTCTTTGCTCTTTATCAGTTCGTCCACGGTGCAGCTCAGGTCTTTGGCTATCTGCTCCACTATGGGATAGCTTTCGGGATGCACGGCCGAGTTGTCCAGCGGATTCTTCGCTTGTGGGATACGCAGGAACCCTGCGCATTGTTCAAACGCTTTCGCTCCCATCCGGGTACTTTCAATAACTCCTTGCGTGAACTGAAGGGCCCGTTCTCGGTGCGGTAATCCACAATGTTTTGAGCCAAGGCAGGACCTAGCCCCGATATATAAGTCAGCAGATGACGGCTGGCGGTATTGAGGTTCACACCTACCAGGTTCACACAACTTTCCACCGTCTGGTCCAATGATTTCTTCAATAAAGTCTGGTCCACATCATGCTGGTATTGTCCCACTCCGATAGATTTGGCGTCTATTTTCACCAGTTCGGCCAGCGGATCCATCAATCGGCGGCCTATGGATACGGCTCCACGCACGGTCACGTCGTATTCAGGGAACTCGTCTCGGGCGGTTTTCGAGGCCGAGTAAATGGATGCTCCGTCCTCGCTTACTACAAATACTTGCAATTCACGGTCATAGCGTTGTGAAGTGATGAATTGTTCTGTCTCACGGCTGGCGGTGCCATTACCTATGGCGATTGCCTCTATCTGATATTGTTCTACCAATTCACGATGCTGCGGGCTGCCTGTGAGTATTCACTCTTGGGCGGATGCGGATAAATGGTTTCATTGTGCAGCAAAGAGCCTTGGGCATCCAGACAGACTATTTTACATCCGGTACGGTAGCCGGGATCAACTCCCATGACCCGTTTCTGTCCTAAAGGGGGAGCCAGCAGAAGCTGTCTCAGGTTTCCGGCGAAGACGCGGATTGCCTCCTCGTCGGCTTTCTCCTTGCTCAAGGCTGAAAATTCGGTTTCGATGGAAGGCTTCAGAAGCCGCTTGTACGCATCACGTACTGCCTCGCCTACCTGGCGGCTGCATTCATTGTTGCCACGGACATACATTTGTTCCAGCCGTCCGGCGCACTCTTCGTCATCGGGGCTTATACTTACTTTCAACAGGCCTTCCGACTCTCCCCGGCGGATAGCCAGCAGACGGTGGGAGGAACAGCGTTTCAAAGGTTCGCTGAAATCGAAATAATCGCGGTATTTGGCGGCTTCTTCCTCTTTGCCTTTCACCACTTTGGAGGTGATGACGGCTTGTCGGGAAAATTGGTTGCGCAGTTGGTTGCGGGCACGCTCGTCCTCGCTCACTTGTTCGGCTATGATGTCGCGCGCGCCTTTCAGTGCATCCTCTTCGTCTTTCACATCTCCTTTCACAAAAGCGGGGAGACGGCTGTCCAGATGGTTTTCGCGTTGCAATAACAGTAAGGTGGCAAGCGGTTCCAGTCCTTTTTGCCGTGCCGCTTCGGCGCGGGTCTTACGTTTCGGCTTATAGGGCAGATATATGTCTTCCACTTCGGTGGCATCCCAACTTTGTTCAATGCGTTTGCGCAATTCTTCTGTTAGTTTGCCTTGTTCTTCTATGGTAGAAAGAATGGTTTCTTTTCGTTTGGCCAGTTCACACAACTTGTCATTTCTGTCTTTAATTTCGCCTATTTGTACTTCGTCCAGCCCTCCGGTTGCCTCTTTCCGGTATCGGCTTATGAAAGGGATGGTAGCTCCCCCGCCCAGTAGAGATAATGTATTGTCTACTTGATGTACGGAAACCTTCAGGGCTGCGGCAATCATTTTATTGAATAGTTCCATGTTTGTTGTTTTCTTTTGGGGGGCAAAGGTATAAAAAAGGTATGGGTTTATCGTATAAATCGGGTGTATTTCTGCAAAGAAAAAGAGTCGGTCCGATGCGTTTCCAGGGCTCACAAGGCTCAAGGCTCACTTATGCGGTATTTTAAACCTTGGTAGATGTGTAAACGTTTGTTTTACAGATTGTTTACTAAAACAAGACGTGCGGATTGAATATTATTCTTTGGTCTTTGGGAAGTTCAGGATTGTCTTGACTTTGTCTGTCGTTTTATGGAATTTGTGTTTGGTTTGACCAGGCTTGTTTTTTTGCCGGGTTTGATTCATAATAGGCCGGATCAATGGATATGGGGTGCTTCCGGATTTTTCACGATGCCCGGAATGACCAAGTGATGATGTCAATAGAAATTTCTTTTATTTATACATTTTGCTTTCCGGTAAATGTCGGATGTATCCGTGTGTGCCTGGGTGTCATTATATTATTCATTTATTTTTCAGAATATAGTCTTGTTTTCGTCTTTTTATTGTAATAAATTGAAAATCAGTATATGTATGGGTTTCTTGAAGCTTGTTTTGGGCTTAAATACCGCTTAGGTGAGCCTTTGAGCCTTGAGCCTTGGAAGGCCTTGTGAAAAGACCTTGTCATTCCCTTCCAAAGACCTGTTCTTTGTATAAAAAGACCTTGACGTTTTTTTAAAAGAACCTTGTCTTTGACGCCAAACATCAGGACCTTTTTTTTAAATGTCTGGATCTTTTTCAAAAACAACAAGACCTTTTTTCAAAGGGAACGGGTACAAACGGACAGCCGGTCCGTCTCTTTTCCCAGATAGTGTAATAATTATGAAGAAACTGTTTATTTTACTTGTGTGCCTGTTGCCTGTGTTGGCACAAGCTCAAATGGAGACCTCTGTAGCCGGATTCATCCCTTTATCCGGTAGCGGAAGAATAGTATATAATTTCAATCCCGGATGGCGCTTTCATCGTGGAGACATAAAAGGCGCGGAAGCCGTACGTTTTGATGATACATCTTGGCAAGTAGTGTCTGCTCCGCATACTGTGGAACTGATGCCTGCCGAGGCAAGCGGTTGCCGTAACTATCAGGGTGTGGCATGGTACCGGAAACATTTTGTGATTCCTCAAGATATGAAAGGAAAAGAGGTGTCGCTTCATTTTGAGGGAGCTATGGGAAAACAGGTGATTTATTTAAATGGCAAGAGGGTGCAAGAGCACTTGGGAGGATACCTTCCTTTCACTGTGCAACTGACGGAACAGGGGGTACAGCCCGGAGACAGTTGCTTGCTGGCAGTGATGACGGATAATAGTGATGATAAGAATTTTCCTCCGGGAAAACGTCAATATACCTTGGATTTCGCTTATCATGGAGGAATTTACCGGGATGTGTGGATGATAGGAAAATCAAGTGTAGCTATTACAGATGCCTTGGAGGCCGATAAGGTGGCCGGAGGCGGAGTTTTTGTGCATTTTGACAATATAAGCGGGAAAAAAGCGGAAGTGTACGTGGATACGGAAGTGCATAACAGTGGAAAGCAGACGCGTACCGTAGCCGTGGAGACGGTTTTGGCGGATGCCGGCGATGTTCCCGTAAAACGGGTTTCGCAACAGGTGAAGCTGCAAGCAGGGGAATCGAAGACGGTGCGGCAACAGTTTGCAGTTCGCAATCCTAAGTTATGGTCTCCTGACTCGCCTTATTTGTATAGGATACAATCTCGTGTCAAAGCCGGACATGAAGTGTTGGATGGGGGAGTGACACGTGTGGGGATCCGCAAAGCGGAATTTAAAGGTAAGGATGGCTTTTGGTTGAATGGCAAGCCTTTTGGTCAATTGGTCGGCGCGAACCGTCATCAGGATTTTGCATACGTGGGTAATGCGCTGCCCAACAGCCAGCAATGGAGGGATGCCAAACGCTTGCGTGATGCAGGATGTACCATTATCCGTGTAGCTCATTATCCGCAAGATCCGGCATTCATGGATGCTTGCGACGAAATGGGGCTGTTTGTTATTGTGGCTACTCCGGGATGGCAATATTGGAATAAAAATCCGGAGTTCGCAAAGCTGGTACATCGGAATACACGTGAGATGATACGCCGGGACCGCAATCATCCCAGTGTGCTGATGTGGGAGCCTATTTTGAATGAAACGCCTTATCCGCGCGAGTTCGCACTGGAGGCGTTACGGATTACACGGGAGGAGTTTCCTTATCCCGGACGCCCTGTAGCGGCAGCCGATGTTCATTCGAAAGGAGTGGCGGAAAACTATGATGTGGTGTACGGATGGCCGGGAGATGATGAGAAGGCAGACCGTCCGGAACAATGTATTTTTACTCGTGAGTTTGGCGAGAATGTGGATGACTGGTATGCACATAATAATAATAACCGTGCCAGCCGTAGCTGGGGGGAACGCCCGTTGTTGGTGCAGGCGTTGTCATTATCAAAGAGTTATGATGAAATGTACCGCACTACAGGGCAGTTTGTCGGTGGGGCGCAATGGCATCCTTTTGACCATCAGCGGGGGTATCATCCGATCCGTATTTCGGGGGCATTTATGATGCGTTCCGTCAGCCTAAATACGCTTATTATGCTTTTCGCAGCCAGTCTGCCGCGACATTGAAGCATCCTGTAGCGGAATGTGGCCCTATGGTGTTTATCGCCCATGAGATGTCTCCTTTCTCGGATGCCGATGTGGTGGTGTTCAGTAATTGTGATTCGGTTCGTCTCTCTGTCTATGACGATACTGAGAGCTGGACGCTTCCGGTAGTTCATGCGCAGGGACATATGCCTAATGCCCCGGTGATATTCAAGGATGTATGGGATTTCTGGGAAGCACGCGAGTATAGTTATAAGCAAAAAAACTGGCAGAAAGTAAATATGGTGGCAGAGGGAATTATAGACGGTAAAGTGGTTTGCACTTATAAGCGGATGCCGTCACGCCGCAGCACGAAGTTGCGTATGTATGTGGATACGGAAGGAAAACAATTGGTGGCAGACGGTTCGGATTTTATCGTAGTGGTGGCCGAAGTGACGGATGATAGCGGTAATGTGCGCCGTCTGGCCAAAGAAAATATCGTATTTACTGTAGAAGGTGAAGGACGAATTATAGGGGATGCCTCTATCAATGCCAATCCGCGCACGGTGGAGTTTGGCTCTGCTCCCGTATTGATCCGTTCTACCCGCAAGCCCGGCAAAATAAAGGTGAAGGCCCATGTGCAGTTTGAAGGAACGAATGCGCCGGTTGCTACGGAAATAGAATTAGAAAGTATTCCGTCAGAACTGCCTTTCTGTTATACGGAGGAGGAGGCGGATTCTCAATCAGCCGGAGCAGGACTAGCCGGAAGCCCTGTTAGAACAGAAAGAATGGCGGGGAAAGTTGTGCTGACAGAAGAGGAAAGGCAAAAAGTATTGATGGAGGTGGAGAGACAGCAAACTGAATTCGGTACGGAGAAGTAATATAGATAGAACGCGGATTTATCTCGTTCCAATCTAACCAATAATTGGTATTTAACTAATTTCAATTTAAGTCCAACGGATTTTTTCTTATCTTTGACCTCGGTTTGAAGAAAACTAAATACTTATGAAGAAATATATACTTATTATACTTTGTTGCCTGACAAGCTTTCCTCTGTGGTCATATAATGTGAATATGATTGTGGAACATTATTCTGTAGATCAAGGGCTTCCTAATAATACGGTAAACTGTACCTTGAAAGACAGAGATGGCTTTATCTGGTTCGGAACCTGGTATGGCTTATGTTGTTTCGATGGAGTGAAGTTTAAAACATTCAATAAACAGGAGCACGATTCGGATGTGCCGCCACGTAAGATCCAGCGCATAGTCGAGGATAAAAACGGGTATATATGGGTAAAGACCATTGACCGTAAGTTATATGTCTTCAATAAAGTGACCGAATGTTTTCATGCTGTTTATGATGACATGAAGAACTATTCGGAGAATATCCAGGTGATAAAATTACAAAATACGGCCGAGGGGGATGTGTTGTTGCTGACTAAAGATAAAAATCTGTTATTGGCCGGGGTAGATGAAAAAGGGCAGGTAACTATCAAGATTCTGTTCGACTCTCGGAACGAGATAAACAAGCATGATTATACACTGAAACACCATGTCCTGTGTGAGACGGAGGAATATATCAGTTGGATAGGAACTGATTATAAGGTAGCCGCCGTGCATAAAGGATCGGAATTGGCATCCCGGCCTGCCGATTTTATAACCAGTAAGATTAATTCCGGTGACAAGGATAGTTTTACCAGTTTTTTTGAGGATGGCAGGAAGGTATGGGTCGGAGATCGTGCGGGTATTTTTTACAGTATCGATGTGAGGACCGGTTTGGTAAACCGGTATGTACTTTCCGAAATAAAAGGTGCGATCAGCAATTTGCTGGTTACTCCGGCAGGTTATGTCTATCTCAGTGTGGCCGGACAAGGCACATACGAATATGATTTGGCTGAGCGCAGGTTGCAAAAGATAAATACTGAAATGAATGACGCTATGGTAACTCATGCATTCATAGACCAGTATGATAAAATATGGTTTCACGAAAATGAGAAGGCGCTGATTTATTATGATCCGTTGAACCATACTGCAAAACGGTTTCCGTTTACCATGTTCGGCAAGATAACCACCCTGTATTCGGAAGATGCCGGCGAAAGAGGGCTTTTTTTCCTGTCTCCGGCAGGAGAGGCCTGGTTGTTCGACAGGGAACATGCGGAGATGGTTTATATCAATAAATTGAAACAACTTTCTAATGATAGGGCAAATCAGCAGTTTTATCATCTGATGTTGGATAATGACGGGGTATTGTGGCTTTCCTCTGCCGATGAAGGGGTGTATTGCATGAATTTCCCCAAGAAGCAATTCAATCTGCTTTCGTTGTCTCCGCAATCAGTCGGTCAGGAAAATTATGCGACAGGGGTAAGAGCCTTTCCAATCAAAAAGTGGCGATATCTGGGTGGGCACCCGTTGGCAGAGTGTTTATCGGATGGACCGGAACGGTGTAACCAAACATGTTTTTTCGACAGGTGACGAGCATATAGGTAATGTATATCACATCATGGAAGACGACAAAGGAAACCTTTGGTTCTCTACCAAAGGCGACGGATTGGTGAAAGCTGTTCCTGATGAGAAAACTGCAGGTGGTTTCCGTTTTAAACGTTATCTGCATAATTTGTCTGATTTGTCGTCAATCAGCGGGAATGATGTGTATTTCACTTATCAGGATGAAAAGAAACGTATCTGGGTGGGTACTTTGGACGGAGGATTGAATCTGCTTTGTGAGGAAAATGGGGAAGTCACTTTTAAGAATAAATATAACGGATTCAAGAATTATCCTACGTATGGCCTTTATATGGAAGTGAGGAATATGATAGAGGATAATGACGGGCGTATGTGGGTAGGTACGATGGACGGGCTGATGTCTTTTAAAAACAACTTTGCCTCAGTGGAGCAGATTGATTTTGAAACCTACCGTGGTGCCAACCGGGTAAATTATGCCGATAGCGATGTGTACGCGCTTTATAAAGACGAGTTCTCTCAGATATGGGTATGCGTGTTTGGTGGAGGATTGAGCAAATTGTCGGGATATGATGAGGAAACGCATAAGCTTTCATTTAAATCGTATGGCTGGGAAGACGGATTGAATAATGATGTGGTGATGTCTATTATAGAAGATGATAACGGTTTCCTTTGGCTTGCTACGGAAAAAGGACTCTCTTGTTTTGACAGGGCGACAAGCCAGGTGCGTAACTATGACAAATACGATGGCTTTCCCCCGGTTGTGATGGAAGAAAGCACCACATTGAAAACGCTGGACGGGGAACTTTGGCTGGGGTGTAAAGAGGGTATCTTGACCTTTTCTCCCGATAAACTGGAAACGCAAAGATTTGATTATAACACATTTATTGTAGGATGTCAGATATCAAACCGGGACATACGCAGCTATACGGACCATCCTATTATTGACCGGTCCATTACCTATACAGACAGGATTACATTGAATCATAACCAGTCCATGTTTACTTTAGAGTTTGCGGCGTTGAACTATAATAATCAGAACCGTGTGTCTTACAAATATATTTTGGAAGGATATGAAAAAGAATGGCACTATAACGGGAAGAACCGTATAGCGTCCTATACCAATGTTCCTCCCGGCAAGTATCTTTTCAGAGTACAGACACTGGATGAGGCAAATCCCGGTTTGGAATCTTTCCGTGAGTTGACCGTTGTCATTCTGCCGCCTTGGTGGGCCAGTTGGTGGGCCTATGTTATCTATATGATTATAGCCGTAGCCTTATTGCTGGTGGCTATAAAATTATCTCTTTTCATGATTAAGGTGAAGAATGATGTGTATATCGAACAAAAATTGTCCGAATTGAAAATCAAGTTCTTTACCAATATCTCGCATGAGTTGCGTACTCCGCTGACTCTGATCCAAGGGCCTATTCAGGAGTTGAAAGAGAAAGAAAAACTATCTCAGAAAGGAATGCAATACGTGGATCTGATGGAAAAGAATACCAAACAGATGCTGCAACTGGTCAATCAGATATTGGATTTCCGTAAAATACAGAACGGAAAAATGCGTCTGCATGTGTCGTTGTTCAACCTGAATGAGATGGTAGACTCTTTTGAGAAAGAATTCAGGGTGATGGCCGAAGAAAATGAAGTCAGCTTCACGTTCCAGCTGGCCGGTGAGGATATCATGGTATGGGCGGATAAGGAGAAAGTGGCCATCGTGATCCGCAACATAATCTCCAATGCGTTCAAGTTCACTCCTGCCGGGGGGAATATTTATGTCACGATGGGAGTGTCGGATGATGACAAGCATTGTTATGTACGGGTGGAAGATAGCGGTGTGGGTATTCCCCAAAGCAAGCTTTCCGAAATCTTCGAGCGTTTCTCGCAGGCTGACAATGCACGTGGCGCTTATTATCAGGGAACGGGCATCGGATTGGCTTTATCTAAGGAAATTATCAGTCTGCATCATGGGGAAATCTATGCAGAGAGCCCTGAAGGGAAAGGGGCAGTCTTTACCATTGAATTGCAACTGGGTAAGGAGCATTACAAACCGTCGGAAGTCGATTTTTATATGGGCGGGGAAACGGTGAGTGTTCCTGAAACTGAATCTGTTTCTGCTTCTGCCGGCAAGGAAAGCGAGGAGGAGAAAGAACAGCCTGTCGATTCGTCTTTGCCTACCGTGCTGATTGTGGAAGATAATAAGGATTTATGTAATATGTTGAAGTTGCAATTGGAAGATAAATTCAATATTTATATGGCCAATGATGGTGTGGAGGGGCTGAAGAAAGTACATCTCTATCATCCGACATGGTAGTCACCGACCAGATGATGCCGAATATGGATGGAATAGAGATGTTGCAACGCATCCGTAAAGATTTCCAAATCAGTCATATTCCGGTGATTATCCTGACGGCGAAAGGTAATGATGAAGCGAAGACCAAAGCGATAAGCATGGGAGCGAATGCCTATATCATCAAACCTTTCAGCAAAGACTATTTGGTGGCACGTATCGAACAGTTGCTGAATGAACGTAAATTGTTCCGTGAACGTGTATGGCAGCAGCCCGAAGAACATAAGGAGGAACAGGATACATACGAACAGTTCCTAGTGAAGAAAGATGTGCAGTTCATTGAAAAGATTCATCAGGTTATAGAAGAGAATCTGGATAATAGTGATTTTAATATAGATACTATAGCATCAACTATCGGGCTGAGTCGCTCGGCTTTCTTTAAGAAGTTAAAGAGTCTGACCGGGTTTGCTCCGGTGGATTTAGTGAAAGAAATTCGTCTGAATAAATCAATAGAGTTGAATTAAAAATTCGGATATGAGTATTTCAGAAATAGCTTTTGCCGTAGGCTTCAAGGATTCCGGTTATTTCAGTAAATGTTTTCGTAAGAAATATGATCAGACTCCGAGGGAATATATGAATGAATGGCGTAAAGGTTGATTTCTTGATCTTATAAAGCAGGAATCCCGTAAACAGATGCAAGCGAGCATTGTGTTTGCGGGATTGTCTTGTTTATTCACTAAATTATTTTTGGACTTTATTAAGATTTAGTGATTACATACTTTTTTGTGATTCGTCTTAATTCTAAACAATAACTAGATTATGATGAATGTGAAAAAATTATCAGTTTAATTATGCTCCTGTTTATGTTACTGCCTTTGGGAGCACAGAATTCAGAGGGAAAACAACGCTATAAAATAGCTGCGTGTGACTGGATGATGCTAAAACGCCAGAAGATCGGTTCTTTTCAATTAATGAAGGAACTAGGAGGTGATGGCATAGAAATGGACATGGGAGGCTTGGGAAAACGGGATACTTTTGATAATAAGTTCCACCAACCCCATTTCTGTAAATTATTTAAAGAAACAGCACAGGAACAACATATTGAAGTCCCTTCTGTGGCGATGTCCGGATTCTTTGGACAATCTTTCTTGACTCATCATAATTATAAAGCTTTAGTGCTGGATTGTTTGAATACGATGAAGGTGATGGGGGCCCAAGTAGCTTTCCTTCCATTAGGTGGTATAAAAGAGGACTGGACAGTAGCGGGTGATGCACGTCAGGAGTTGGTAAGCCGTTTGCACGAAGTGGGAGAAATGGCAGTGAAAGATGGAGTAGTGATAGGTATCCGTACTTCTTTGGACGCTGGAGAGGATATAAAATTGTTGAAAGAAATTAATTCGAAGGGCATAAAGATTTATTATAGTTTTCAAAATGCGTTGGAAAATGGACGTGACCTCTGTAAAGAACTGAAGAAGTTAGGAAAAGATAGAATCTGCCAGATACATTGTACAGATACAGACGGGGTTACTCTTCCTTATAATACGCGTCTGGATATGAATGCCGTAAAGCATACCCTTGATAAGATGGGGTGGAGCGGATGGTTGGTCATTGAACGGTCACGGAATAAGGATGAAGTTCGTGATGTAAAGAAAAACTTCGGAACGAATGTCGCTTATCTGAAACAGATATTTCAACAAGAAAAATAAGATAATATTTTAATTTTAAAAAAGATTCTATGGAGAATGAAAATGCATTTCTTCAGAAGCTGGACAAGATTGGCAACTTGACACAAATTGTTTGTCTTAGTCTGTTTCTGACAGGAGTTTCTGTTCAGGGAGTATCCGCTGAGACAGGATTCCCTATATCCCAGTCGGTGCAACAGACTAAAACTGTCACCGGACTGGTTGTTGATGAAACTGGTGAACCGGTGATTGGCGCCAGTGTGGTGGTAGAAGGGACAACAAACGGTACCATTACCGATTTTGACGGAAAATTCGCTTTACAGGTTCCCTCGGGCAAGAAGGTTGTCATTTCATTTGTGGGGTATGTGCCGCAAACGATTGCTCCTAAACAAGGAAAAGACTTTAGAGTGGTGTTAAAAGAAGATTCCAAAATGCTGGACGAAGTGGTCGTAGTCGGTTACGGTACTCAGAAGGCAAAAGATGTGACAGGTTCTATCGGGGTTATTACTCCTTCGGAAATTTCAGATTTGCCGGTGTCGAATTTGGGTGCTGCGTTGGCGGGACAGATACCCGGTTTGAGCATCAGTGGTGGTGACAGCCGTCCGGGTGAAGGAGCGACTATGTCTATTCGTCAATCTTTCTCGTATTCTAAAGATGGTGGTAGTACTAATCCGATGGTCATTATCGATGATGTGATTCAGATAGATGCCAACAGCGGTCTTCCGACATTAGAAACTTTCAATGCCCTTGATCCTTCTGAAATTGAAAGTATTTCAGTCCTTCGTGATGCCAGTGCTGCTATTTACGGTTCCCGCGCTTCGCAAGGTGCTATTATTGTAAAGACCAAACGAGGTAAATCAGGAGCTCCCAAAATCAATTATTCAGGTAAATTCGGATTTAATGATGCAGTGAGCCATCCTAAAACCTTAAAAGGAGCAGCTTATGGACGTTTTGCCAATTCCTTTAATTTGACCAATAATAAGATAAGTATGGATCCGGATGGAAACTGGATGAATAAAATTTATAGTGAAGCGGAACTGGCCGAGATGGATGGCTTGAATTACAATTGGCTGGATGAAGCCTGGTCCGGCGCTTTTACAATGAACCATTCGGTCAATGTAAGTGGCGGTAGCGAGAAAGCTACTTATTTTGCGGGTGCTTCTTACTATACTCAGGGGGCGAATCTTGGAAAACAGGATTACAACAGATGGAACTTCCGTGCAGGTGTGGATATCAAATTGACTTCCGATTTGAAATTTTCTGCAACCATAGCGGGTAACCAGCAGGAAACCACATCAAGTTTTACCAAAGGTTTAAGCAATTTGAACGGTTATGGGGGAACTAAGCCCGGTGAATCCGGTGATTATTTGGTTCTTGCTCATATGCCGAATTATTTGCCATGGGAGATAACATTGGATGATGGTAATACCTATTATACATCTCCTTTGTTGAACAGTTACTCGAGTGCGGGTAATGCAACATCCGGCAATAAAATGAGTACATGGAATTATTTTGCAATGGAGAATAATGACGGATCTTATTCCATGAATGATAATTTCAGCTATGATGCCAACTTCTCCGTCACGTATGCCGTTCCGTTTATCAAAGGACTTTCATTCAAGGGAAGCTATGCGTTGAAGCGTAGTGCCAGTGATAGTGAGCAGGCATTTATGCCATTTACGTTGGCCTATCTGAAAGCAAGTGATGCGTTGACACCCGGAAATCGTTTTTATAGCGATCATCCGTCTGTTTCCGATTATCAATTAAAAGAATTTACAGGAAGTACTCGTGTGGTATATTCAGACCAGATGGCTAAAAACGAGCAGTTGAACTTCTATGTGAATTATGAAGGAAAGTTTGGCAAGCATAGCATTTCCGCCATGGCTGCTGTAGAAAAAATGCAGGCTTATATGCATTCCAAGCGAATGTTGTTTAATAATCCTGACCCGGATGGTTATTTGGGTACTTCGCCAAGTGCGGGAACTATGGATACAGGTAATTCTATTACATATAAATACAAACAGGGGTCTTTGTCTTATTTAGGTCGTGTAAGCTATAATTATGCCGATAAGTATTTGTTCCAATTCTTATTCCGTAGCGATGCTTCCACTAAGTTTGCTCCATCCAATTATTGGGGTTTCTTCCCAGGTGTTTCCGTGGGTTGGGTAGCTTCGGAAGAAGGGTTTATGAAGAAGCTGCTGCCCTCATGGTTTGAATACATGAAAGTACGTTTCTCATGGGGACGTACCGGTAAAGATAATATCAAAGCATGGGGATGGAAGCAACTCTATTCATTGGATCCCAGTAGAGGATATGGATTCGGTTCTAACGGCGGTATCCTGCAGACCGGTATCAAGCCGGGAGCAACTCCTAATCCTGATGCGCATTGGGATAATACCGATAAATTTAATCTTGGTTTTGATTTGCGTTTCCTCAATAACCGTTTAAGTGCGACTGTGGATGTGTACTATGATATAAACTCTGACATCTTGAATCAGAATATCGGTGGTATCATAGGTACTCCTATTTTTGCAGGAGGTGCTTTGACAGAAGTGAATTTTGGGCGTATTGATGCTTTTGGTAGTGAATTCTCTTTGAATTGGCGCGATAAAATAGATCAGGTGAAATATAATATCGGAGTGAATTTTGGATTTAATGGCAACAGGGTAAGAGAATGGCCCCAGTCTGCTCCGAGTTATATACAGGAAAATTCTGTAAGAGAGGGTGTTTCTACTATATTCTACATACGGGTATAAAGTAATGGAGAGGTACAAGTACCGGAGATGGTATTTTACGGAATAGTGATGATATTAAGAATTATTGGAATTATTTGTCAGCCAATGCGGAAGCCGCAGGCACTTCTCCTGAATATTTGGGAGTGAAAGATGTCAGTCAGTTGAAACCGGGTATGTTGCTTATCAGGATTTGGGTGGCGTATTGAATGAGGATGGTACGCAGTCGGGGCCCGACGGACGTATTGCCAAGACCCAGGATTATGCCAAACTGAATAAGAGTGGAAAGACATATGGTTTTACCACCAAACTGGGGGTGGAATGGAAAGGCATCAGTTTTAATATGATGATTGCCACTTCATGGGGCGGCTATCGCCAGATTGATGTCAATAAAATCACAACATCCAGTGGGGATATGCTTTGGACACCGGACTCATTCTGGAAAGATATGTTTGATGAAAGAAATAATACGACGGGGAAATACCCTAATTTAGGTTTGGACAACAGAATATCAGGATCGGTGATTGCACCGTCTGATTTTTGGTCTATCAGTACGTTCCGTTGCTATATCCGTAACTTAAGTATCGGTTATACGCTACCTAAGGCATGGTTGTCACCTTTAAAGATCCAGTCGGCTAAACTAAGCCTGACAGGTAACAATCTATGGGATTTCTATAACCCGTATCCCGACCATTATCGGAATATGTATTGTGGAACAACTTCATTGTATCCTACATTGAGAACGTGGTCGTTGGGAGTAAATGTATCATTCTAAAATTAAAAAGAATCATTGATATGAAAAAGCGTATATTATATACTGTGTTATTGGCAGCCGGCTTAACGTTTAGTGGTTGCAGCGACCAGTTCTTACAGGATATGAACCCGTATGACAGTTATTCACCGGAAAAAACTTTCGGTATCGAATCTAACTTGAACTTATATATTCAGAATGTGTATTATAACTATTTTTATAAGTCGGGGATGACTCCTCCGCAATCATACGGTTTGTCCGGTAGTTGGAATGACTATTCAACTTATACGGAGGAGAAATGGGGATCGAGAAGAAATTTGACGCTTCCAGAAGTTTGAAAAAAGCTACGGACTGTGAAACTTATTTTGGCAGTAATCTGGCTACGAATATAAAGAATGATCCATATAGCCGTATCCGCAGTTGTAATGAAATTCTGGAAGGGGTTGATGAATATGGTCAGGACTTGTCGGAAGCTGCCATAAAAAAAGCGAAAGGACAGGCTTATTTCTTCCGTGCCATGCAGTTGTTTGATCTGGTACGTGTATACGGAGCTGTTCCTGTGGTAAATAAAGTGCTTATGGCGGCCGACCGTGAGGGAGCTAAAGATTATAATCGTGAAAGTGTGGAAACATGTGTCAACCAGATCTTGAGTGATTTAAAAGAGGCTGCGAATCTGCTTCCCACTCGTAAAGAATGGGGAAGTGACCAGTATGGACGGTTGACCAAGGAAGCTGCGCTGGCATACAGAAGCCGTGTGGCACTGGTATTTGCAAGCCTATCTTTAATACAGATTGGAATAATACAGGCAATAAACGCTGGAAAGATGCGTTGGATATTACTTTAGAGGCACAGGCTTTCTTGAGCAGCGAAGGTTATGGTTTGTATGGCAACTCCGCCAAAGACTGGAATGAAATGTTCTAACAAATTTGATAACCAGGAATGTAAAGAGGTGATTATGGTCAAACTGTTGGCTAGCTCTACCTCTAAAGATGATGAACATAGTGGATGGCAGAAAACAATCCGTTTGAAAACAATGGGTGGCAGTGGTTCCGGTTATCATGTTCCTATGGGTATGTTGGATATTTTCCCGATGGCGGATGGTTCCAAAGCTGTAAATGATGACGGTGAAGCGATAAACGGGTACGACCGTTCTTTATTCTTCAAGAATCGTGATCCGCGTTTCTATTACACGTTTACTTTCTCCGGAGTAAAATGGGGATATGATCAGGATGCAGATGCCGTAGTTTGGAATTACCGTTGGAGCGAAACGAAAGAAGATGGTTCTCAGTTGCATTATTACACGGAAAATGAAGGCAGCAGTCCGGCGATAGTACGTAAAATGTCCGATCCGGCTGAAAATAGTGCAAATACTTATCAATGGGATGGCACTGATGTATATGAATATCGTTATGCCGAATTGTTATTGAACCTTGCAGAATGTTATGCGGCTACGGGGGATATAAGTAATTCAGTGAAAACAATTGGTGAAATTCGTGCCCGGGTAGGTATTCCTGCATCCAATAATTATGGTTTGGGAACGATTACTGATAAGAATGAAGCTATTAAGGCTTGTCTGCGTGAGCGTCAGGTGGAATTAGCTTATGAGGGGAAGCGTTATTGGGATTTATGGCGTTGGATGTTGTATAATGATGATGCAAGTGATAACAATACCACCTGTACTACCTTGGGTATTGAACCGTTAAATGGTACTGCCCGTGTGGGTAAATATTTGCAAGTGAAGGATTATGACGGAAAGGCAGATCCTCTTGCTTCTGTCATTGCTGATTTTGAACCTGTAGATGTGAATAATGCGGCAGACTTACAAGCCGAAATGAATAGGTTGGGAGAGTTCTGGAGCCAGCATTTTGTTTTGGAGGATAGAGAAACTCCGGTAGATAATGTGAATGGTCAGGAAGCAGTAATCTCATGGCAGGAAAACTATTATCTGTCCGGTCTGCCTTCTAATGTGTTGAATATGAATCCGTGGTTGGAGCAATCAAAAGGATGGTTGGATTATTATGAATCAGAAGGCACATTGGATGCTAGGAAATAATTTAATACGATAGTTTTATATCTGCTAGTTTATTATGACAGATACAAGCATTTTGGAGTACATATCCCCGAAAGGCACGTCTTGAAAAAGATAATTGTTAAGAAAAAGAGAACGGAATATAAATTCCAACTTACTTATAGCACAGATATAATTTTTTAAGAATAAAGTATGAAAAGAAAATTGTTTTTAGGACTGTGTATGGCTACTTTTATTGCTCCTGTAGCAAGGGCCCAGTATCCCCAGATAACTGAGGAAGCGAAGCAAGCCTACCAGAAAATGATGAGTGAAGAACGTCGCCGCTCTGACGAAGCATGGGCAAAAGCATTGCCTGTCGTACTGAAAGAAGCGAAAGAAGGTCGTCCGTATATTTCGTGGGCTTCCCGTCCATACGATTTGCCGCAGGCACGAATTCCTGCTTTCCCCGGTGCTGAGGGAGGAGGCATGTACAGTTTCGGCGGTCGCGGCGGTAAGGTAATTACCGTGACTAATTTGAATGATCGTGGTCCCGGTTCTTTCCGTGAGGCTTGTGAGACAGGTGGAGCGCGTATCATTGTCTTCAATGTTTCAGGTATTATCAAATTGGAATCTCCCATTATTGTGCGGGCTCCATACGTCACTATTGCAGGACAGACAGCTCCGGGTGACGGGGTATGTATTGCCGGAGAGTCTTTTTGGGTAGACACGCATGATGTAGTGGTACGCCACATGCGTTTCCGCCGTGGCGAAACAAAAGTCTGGCATCGTGACGATTCTTTCGGAGGCAACCCGATTGGAAATATCATGATTGACCATTGCTCTTGTACTTGGGGATTGGATGAGAACATCTCTTTCTATCGCCATATGTACGATCCCAGCGAAGGACAATATGAATCAAAAGATCTGAAACTGCCTACCGTAAATGTTACCATACAGAATACTATCTCGGCAAAAGCACTGGATACTTACAATCATGCATTCGGCAGCACTTTAGGGGGTGAGAATTGTGCATTTGTGCGTAACCTGTGGGCAAGTAATTCGGGACGTAATCCTTCCATCGGTTGGAATGGTGTTTTCAATTTTGTAAACAATGTAGTGTTCAACTGGGTACATCGTTCTTCGGACGGTGGCGATTATACTGCTATGTTCAATATGATAAACAACTATTATAAACCGGGACCGGCCACTCCGAAAGATACTCCTGTGGGGCATCGCATCCTGAAACCCGAAGCGGGACGAAGCAAATTGGATCATAAAGTATATGGCCGTGTTTATGCCGATGGCAATATTATGGAAGGCTATCCTGCCATTACAGAGGATAACTGGCAGGTGGTATCCAGATTGAAACTCAGCCGAATACAGAGGGATATACGGAGAATATGCGTAGCAACCGTCCTTTTGAAATGCCATACATCCGCATTACTTCTGCACATGATGCATACGATTTTGTACTGAAAAATGCAGGTGCCAACATTCCTTGCCGTGATATTGTGGATGAACGTATTATAGAGGAAGTGAGAACAGGCGTTCCTTATTATGATAAAAAGATGGCCAAGGATGCTAACGGTGATTTGACCGGGCTGGCTCCTAAATCAATGGGAGAAGACGGACAGTTTAAATATCGCCGTTTGCCGAAAGATTCTTATAAGCAAGGTATCATTACCGATATCCGCCAGATGGGTGGTTATCCGGAATACAAAGGAACTCCGTATGTAGATACAGATGGTGACGGCATGCCCGATGAATGGGAAAAGGCAAATGGCTTGAATCCTAATGATCCTTCGGATGCTAATAAGGACTGTACCGGTGACGGCTATACAAATATTGAAAAATACATCAATGGTATCAGCACTAAAAATTGTATTGACTGGTCTGATTTGAGAAACAATTATGATACTTTGGCTTCTAAAGGGAAGTTGATGTAAACAGATGAAGAAACAGGATATGATACAAAAGTCAGGTATAATGTTTCTGTTGCTCATGGCGGTAGTCTTTACTGCCGGAGCAGTGGATTTGGACCGTGAAGGCCGCGATCCGGCTTACGTGGAATCTATTGTGAAACGTTCACAGAAGATTGTAGATAAATTGGAATTGACAGATACCGTTGCCGCCCGTGAAGTGACAACTATCATAGCCAACCGTTATTTTAAACTGAATGACATATACGAAACGCGCGATACCAAAGTGAAGCAGGCAAAAGAAACCCTGACGGGCGATGCGAAACAAGAAGCCGTTAAAGCTGCCGAAGCTGAAAAGGATGCGGCACTTTACCGCACTCATTTCGCTTTCCCGGCCGATCTTTCGCTCTATTTGGATGCCAAGCAGATAGATGCAGTGAAAGATGGCATGACTTATGGTGTGGTAATGGTAACTTATAAAGCTACGGTTGACATGATTCCTACCTTGAAAGAAGAAGAGAAAGCGCAGATTATGGCATGGCTTGTTGAAGCCCGTGAATTTGCCATGGATGCTGAAAATTCAAATAAGAAACATGCTGCTTTCGGTAAATACAAAGGCCGGATTAATAATTACCTCTCTAAGCGGGGATATGATTTAGTGAAAGAACGTAAGGCTTGGTATGAACGTATCAAGGCACGTGGAGGAAAGATATAAATTAATGTTTATTGAAAAGCAGAAAAAGGAGCTTGCCCGGTAAAACGGTGTCAAGCTCTTTTTTATGTGTAGATAGAGAGTACAACAAGCTTTCTGTTCCGTCTTTGATATAGAAATATTCGCAATGTGTGTTTGAATCATGTTAAAAGCAGAGTATTATGTTATGAAGTTATAGAAAAAATAATAATTTAGCAACCAAATGAATCAACTAAAGAAACTATTTGCAGTGGCAGCATTGACTGCATGTGTGTTGCCTGTGGCGGCACAGTATCCTGTAATTCCTGATTCGGTAAAAATCAGAGGAGAACAACAACAAAAGGAAATAGACCGGAAATCGGATGAGGCATGGGCGAAAGCATTACCTGTAGTAATGTCTGAGGCTACTCAAGGACGTCCTTATAAACCATGGGCATCCAAACCTGAGGATTTAATAAAGAGCAACATACCTGCCTTTCCCGGGGCAGAAGGGGGAGGGGCCTATACTCCCGGTGGACGTGGAGGAAAAGTAATTGTGGTCAATTCGCTGGCTGACAGTGGGCCCGGAACGTTGCGTGAGGCATGTGAGACCGGTGGTGCGCGTATTGTTGTGTTCAATGTTTCGGGTGTTATCCGGCTGAAAACTCCTATAAACGTCCGTGCTCCGTATATCACTATTGCAGGTCAGACAGCTCCGGGGGATGGAGTTTGTGTAACAGGGGCTTCTTTCTTGCTTGATACGCATGATATTATTATCCGCCATATGCGTTTCCGTCGGGGGGCGCAGGATGTGTTCTTCCGGGATGATGCTTTGGGAGGTAACTGTGTGGGTAATGTTATTATCGATCATTGCTCCGGCAGCTGGGGGCTGGATGAGAATATGTCTCTTTATCGCCATGTATACCATCGTGATTCCACAGGACATGGTTTGAAGCTTCCTACTGTCAACATAACTATTCAGAACTCTATTTTCTCGGAAGCTTTGGATTGTTACAATCATGCTTTCGGGGCGACTATAGGTGGGCATAACAGTATGTTTTGCCGTAACTTGTTCGCATCCAATATCAGCCGTAACTGTTCCATTGGCATGAATGAGGATTTTAATCTGGTAAACAATGTGACTTTTAATTGGTGGAACCGTTCTGTTGACGGAGGAGATGAAACCAGCCGTTTGAATATTATTAATAATTATTTTAAACCGGGTCCTATCACTCCGAAAGATAAGCCGATTGCCACCGGATTGTGAAACCCGAATCGAGCCGTGACAAGAAGAAACCGGATACTTTTGGTAAAGCGTATGTTGCCGGAAATGTAGTGGAAGGCAATGCGCGTGTGACAAAGAATAATTGGGATGGCGGCGTGCAGGTATACGATATGCCGGACGCAGGGAAGTTTACAGATCAAATTCGTGTAAACGAGCCTTTCTCAATGCCCCATGTGACTATTATGGATGCCAAAACTGCCTATAATTATGTATTGGAAAATGCCGGGGCTACTTTCCCTAAAAGAGATGCGGTGGATACCCGTGTGATAAAGACGGTGAAGACAGGGAAAGCTATTTATGTGAAAGACGCTCCTGAATTCGTTAGTCCTTATGTGAAAAGACGTCTTCCTGTTGATTCTTATAAACAAGGTATCATTACAGATCCTCGTCAGGTGGGTGGTTTGCCCGAATATAAAGGTACTCCTGTGGTTGATACGGATGGTGATGGTATGCCGGATGCCTGGGAGGTGAGATACGGACTCAATCCTAATGATCCGGGTGATGCGGTGAAAGATTGTAATGGTGACGGGTATACTAACATTGAAAAATACATTAATGGCATAGATCCTGCAAAGAAAGTGGATTGGACGGAAGTAAAGAACAATCACGATACTTTGGCAAAACGTAAAAGCTTGATGTAAAATGAATTATAAGTTATTATTATTGGGATTTTTAAGTTTGGGGTTTGCGCGGATTTCTGCGCAAACCTTTCCTTTACAGGTGAAGGACGAAAAACTGACTTATGTGACTGATGAACGTGGAAACCGTATTCTAGATTATTCTTCTTGCGGTTACCATAATTCGGAACAGCCTATACCTGATGTGGCGAATGCCGTTTTTGTTTCATGGCAGCCTGGAGATAATTCCTCTCGTATCCAGCGTGCCATTGACTATGTATCTTCATTGGCTTTGGATAAAAATGGTTTTCGTGGGGCTGTTTTGTTGGATAAAGGAACTTTTGAATTGAATGAGAGCTTGCGTATCTCTGTGTCGGGAGTCGTGCTGCGCGGCAGTGACAGGGAACAGACCGTATTGTTGAAAAAGGGAGTGGACAGAGGGGCTTTGCTTTATATTGAAGGACGGAATGATTTGGCTGTTACGGATACCTTGGATGTACTGACATCATACGTTCCTGTAAATACTTGTACTTTTCAGGTAACCAATAATGTACAGCTGGTTTCCGGAGAGCGGGTCCGGATTGTCCGCCCCTCTACGAAAGAATGGATTGCTTCTGTCGGTTGTGATATTTTTGGCGGAGGTATTTCTGCTTTGGGCTGGAAAGAAGGAGAGATGGATTTGGTTTGGGATAGGTCAGTAAGTAAGGCGGATGGAAACCAATTGACTTTGGATGCTCCTTTGACAATGGCTTTGGATAATAAATGGGGAACTGTCAAAGTGTTACGTTATAGTTGGCCGGGCAGAATCGCAGAAGCAGGTTTGGAGAATCTGACATTGGCTTCTGACTATAATAAGAAGTATCCTAAAGATGAGGATCATTGCTGGACGGGGGTATCTATAGAAAATGCCGAAAACTGTTGGGTACGCAGGGTAAATTTTAAGCACTTTGCAGGAAGTGCTGTGATTATACAGCGTACCGGCTCTAAAACAACTGTAGAAGATTGTGTATCCACAGAACCTGTTTCAGAGATAGGTGGAATGCGTCGCAGTACATTTTATACTATGGGGCAGCAGACACTTTTTCAGCGTTGTTATTCTAAACAGGGTATTCATGATTTCTCAGCCGGATTTTGTGCGGCAGGTCCGAATGCTTTTGTACAGTGTGATTCGGAAGAGTCGTTAGGATTCAGCGGTTCTATTGATTCCTGGGCCTGTGGATTATTATTTGATGTGGTAAACATTGATGGCCATGATTTGGTGTTTAAGAATTTGGGACAGGATAAAAATGGTGCCGGTTGGAATACAGGCAACAGTCTTTTCTGGCAATGTACAGCTGCCGGGATAGAGTGTTATTCACCGGCAAGAGATGCGGTAAACCGTGCATACGGTTGTTGGGCGCAATTCTCGGGTGACGGCCAATGGGCGGAATCAAATAATCACGTACATCCCCGCAGCTTGTTTTATGCACAGTTGGCGGCACGTTTGAATAAAGATTGTTCTGACCAGGCACGTATTCTTCCCAGGGCTACCAACGCAACCAGCAGTCCTACCGTAGAAGCGGCAATGGAGATGGCAAAGGAAGCTTATACTCCCCGTCTTACTATGCAAAAATGGATTGAGGAAGCACCCTATACAGCCAGTGTGTCTTCCGGAAAGCTGAAATCTTTAGAAGATTTGAAGTTCAAGACACCTATATATAAGGAAAAAGAGGATCATCTGTTTGCCATTATTAATGGGCGTATGCAGGTGGATGGCCGGTTACTGGTAGGCGGCAGACAGGAGGTTCCTTGGTGGAATGGGAAACTGAGGACCAGCTTCTTGTCTAAAGCCAAGCCACATGTTACCCGTTTCGTGCCGGGACGCGAAGGACTTGGGCTGACAGATAGAATTGATTCTACGGTGAATTATATGGTGAAGAATCAGATTTTGGTTTTAGATCATAATTACGGTTTGTGGTATGAGCGTCGTCGTGACGATCATGAGCGCGTCCGTCGTCGTGATGGAGATGTGTGGGGACCATTCTACGAACAACCGTTTGCCCGCAGTGGAAAAGGTACTGCTTGGGAAGGATTGAGCAAGTATGATTTGAACCGTCCCAATGCATGGTATTGGAACCGGTTGAAGCAGTTTGCCGAAAAAGGGGCGAAAAAAGGTCTTTTGCTTTTCCATGAGAATTACTTCCAGCATAATATCTTGGAAGCGGGAGCACATTGGGTAGACTGTCCTTGGCGGTCGGCCAATAATATCAATCAGACCGATATGCCTGAACCTGTTCCTTTTGCCGGTGACAAACGTATCTTTGTAGCGGATATGTTTTATGATATCAGTCATCCTGTACGTCGTGAGCTTCATAGAAAGTATATTCGCCAATGCTTGGATAATTTTGCCGATGATGCAAATGTGGTACACTGATCAGTGCGGAGTTTACCGGTCCGTTGCATTTTGTACAATTCTGGCTGGATGTGATAGGAGAGTGGGAGAAAGAAACCGGTAAGAAAGCAACTGTGGCGTTAAGTGCGACAAAGGATGTTCAAGATGCCATTCTGAATGATACGCAACGTGCGAAATTAGTTGACATTATTGATATTCGTTACTGGCACTATAAAGTGGATGGTCTTTATGCTCCCGAAGGTGGAAAGAACTTGGCTCCCCGTCAGCATGCCCGTAAAATGAAAGTAGGTAAGGTTACTTTTGATGAAGCTTATCGGGCGGTGAGTGAATATCGTAAGAAGTTCCCGGAAAAAGCGGTTACTTACTATGCGCAGAATTATCCGGATATGGCTTGGGCTGTCTTCATGGCAAGTGGGTCTTGCCCGGTTGTTCCAGTTGCTGATGAAAGCTTTTTAACTGATGCGGCTGCTATGGATATGGAGGATACTGGTACAAATAAGTATCAGAAATTGGTAAAATCTGGTATTGGAAGTATCATTTATTCCCATTCTGCAACAGATATTCCTGTTCATTTATCACCTGGAAAATACATATTGAAGTCTGTTGATCCGAAGACCGGAGCAATAACAGTGATTGCTAAACGGTTGAATATTAAAGATGTATATATGCTTAAAGCAGAGAAAAACAAAGATTGTATTTATTGGTTTCATAGAATTTAGTACATGGAAGGAGAACCGGATTTATTTTGGTTCTCCTTTTTAATGAAAATCTGTAATATTTAGCATATATGTTTTTCAGCAGGTTATCTGTTTTTTCGGTCCAATAATCAAATATTACCTAAAAAAGTAGCGTATCCTCCCTAGTTTTGCATCATCATCAAAACAACCTATAATTAGTATACTGTGATGGAACAAAACTTAAATGATAAGACAGCTTGCTTGGTAACCGCTTTCCAATCGGGAGATGTAAGTGCATTCTCTACATTATATGATATGCATATTAATCTTCTATTTAATTATGGATGTAAGTTAACTACTGACAAAGAATTGTTGAAGGACTGCATTCATGATGTCTTTGTAAAATTGTATACAAAGAAGGCCGAATTGGGTATCATTGACAACTTCAAATCATACCTCCTCATTTCCTTGAAAAATAAGTTATGCGATGAACTTCGCAAACGGATGTTCATGTCGGAAACGGCTGTTGAGGAACTGAATCCCGTTGCAGCAGGTGATGATGTAGAACATACATATTTGGAAAAGGAAAAAAGTTGTTTTGAAAATATAAAAGTAAAACATTTGTTGGCTCAATTATCTCCGCGCCAACGTGAGGCACTTACCTTATATTATATAGAAGAGAAGAAATATGAAGATATTTGTACCATTATGGATATGAATTACCAGTCGGTACGAAATTTGATGCATAGAGGTATTACAAGATTAAGGGAATTGGTAGGATAATATTTTAAGTTTCCAGGTGAGTACAACTTTGAACCACTATCCGTCATAATGGAAAATGATTGTAACGTGGATACAAAAAAGGTGTATAGCAAGGTAGAAGACTTTTTGAAGGATGACGACTTTATCAAGTATGTTCTGGATGATGCTCCTGAATCAGCTTTTCATTGGGATAAGCTTTTAAAGGAGCACGCAGAACTGCTGAAAGTATTTGAAGAGGCCAAGAATGTATTATTGGTTTCTGATGAAGCAATGGAAGTAATGACTTTATCTGAAGAAAGAAAACTAAAACATCGTATTTTTACTACATTAGAGATAAATAATATGGATTATTAATTAATTTGTTAACCATAGAAAAATGAGAAAAGACATGAAGAAATGTCCGAATCAGACTTTGAGTTACGGTATCAGACGTACTCCTATAGTTTTGGGACTGTCAGCTGCATTATGTATGCCAGCTGCTTTTTCGTATGCAAATGCTGGTGGCAGAATGGACAGTGAGTCGGTGCAGTCTGTTTTGCAAACGCATACAGTTAAAGGTACAATAGTGGATGAAACAGGGGAACCGTTGATTGGTGTGTCCGTGATAGTGAAAGGGCAAAGTACTGTCGGAACGATTACCGATTTTGATGGAAATTTCGTTTTAGATATTCCTACAGGTAAGGGGATGCTTGAGGTATCCTATATCGGTTATAAAACTCAGACTGTGACCATAGGTAAGAACACCCAGATCACTATTAAGATGGAACCGGATACTCAGGCTTTGGAAGAAGTGGTAGTTATTGGTTATGGTGCTGTTAAGAAACGGGATTTGACTGGTGCTGTTTCTTCCGTTAAAAATGAGGATATAACTTTGACACCTGCTACTAATCCTATGCAAGCACTTCAAGGACGTGTTGCAGGGTTGGATATAACTCAGGCCTCAGGGCAACCGGGTGAAGGACCTAAATTGCAATTGCGTGGAACTCGTTCATTTACAGCTAGCGGTGATCCTATGTTTATTATTGATGGTATGCCGGGTGATTATTCTACATTGAATCCTAATGATATTGAGTCTATTGAAGTTTTGAAAGATGCTTCTTCGACAGCTGTTTATGGTGCGGCAGGTGCCAATGGTGTTATTATAATTACTACTAAAAGTGGTAAAGCAGGAAAAATTAATATCAATTTGAATGCCTATGTCGGTTTCAACGGATGGGCACGGTTCCTGAGATGCGTAGTGGTGATAGTTATATCAATGTACTTCGTGAAGCAAATCAAATTGCTGGAACATATTCTACGGATGAGGCATTATTTTCTTCGCCCGAAGCTTATAAGGCCTTAAATCCGCAACTCCATTCCCGAAGTGCTACCTACATAAAGAGAAATGGACTTTTGATTCGTAAGATAACCATTAAGTCCTCGCGTCCGTTTCAATGCGCATACCATCCCCTTACCCCATAAAG
>ENA-OQJX01000130-OQJX01000130.1-human-gut-metagenome-genome-assembly--contig:-NODE-130-length-51197-cov-3.419131_pt1 | contig 51197 bp, 40 predicted proteins | sample MGYA00242615_ERZ504782 | MGnify/ENA primary metagenome ERZ504782 (study PRJEB26092, sample SAMD00036354) | human gut metagenome | host: Homo sapiens | study: EMG produced TPA metagenomics assembly of... | reverse complement strand
CTCTTTTTTTTTTAGAAAAAGTAAGAAATATCTGATATCCCCTTGAATAACCTATATTTAAAATATACCAAGTACTTAGAGTACTTAGTATATTAGATTATACAAATAAAATTACCTTAATTATAGCATATATGAGAAGAAAAATAAAATATCTCATGCCTGTAATGCTGGCATGCTCTATGATGCAGTTCTCATGTTCTGATTGGACAGACCCAGAAAGCATCAATATACATACTCCTTCTATGGAGGAACAAAATCCGGAACTTTATGCTCAATACCTGAAATCTCTCAACAACTTTAAAGCAACAGACCATCAGGTAGTAATTGTTTCAGTTAATAATGTAAGTACTGTAACAACCTCACGCAGTCAACACCTTACTGATATGCCTGACAGTCTCGACTATATTTGTCTAAACAATACAATGGAAGTAAATCAGGCAAATATATCTGAGATGAAAGAAGTACGCCGATTGGGTACAAAAGTATTGGGACTAGTTGATTTCGACGCTATAGAAAGTGCATGGAAAAAGATTCTTGAAGAGGAAGCAGCCAACGCTGTACCTAATCCCGAATCTGACGAAACAGAAAATGGAGAAGAAGGAGAAGAGACTGTCGACGATGCAACACGTTTTATTGAATACTGTAAAAGTGAGGTCGCTAAACAAATCGCCGCAAGTAACGCTTTGGATGTAGATGGAATTGTAGTGAATTATACAGGCTTCGACCTCAATTCGCTTGTTGAAGAGAATGAAATTGCCGCTGAAACAGCGCGTCAAGGAGCATTCTTTGACGCGGTAGCTAACTGGAAAGTTGCAAATACTAATAAGGACTTGCTTTTCAAAGGTTCCCCGCAGAATGTTATGGGTAAAAATCTGCTTTCTGATTGTAAATACATCATTGTCAATGCGCATGGAGCAAAAAACCAATACGAGATGTCTTATCTCATACTCATGGCATCAGCAAAAAACGTACCAACCGACCGCTTCATCATGGGAGTAACAACGCCTTATCTTACCAATTCGGGGAGTTACAATGGTGAACTCGGAGATGGCTCATCTGCCATCATTGGAGCTGCTCAATGGGTAGTGGCAAAGACACCTGACTACACCAAAGCTGGAATTTCAATTGATGCAGCGGAAAAAGACTATTTTAATGCCAGCAATGTATACCCAACTTTAAAAGAAGCCATAAGTATATTGAGTCCAACCGTTAAATAAAAAACTGCCTTATGAAATTAAACAATTTAATATTTACAGCTCTTGCCGGTTTCTCAATAATTCTCACCGGTTGCCAGAACAACGATGAAAATGAACAGCATTATGACAATAAACTCTTCATTTCGGCATCGAACTTTACTAAGGAAATACTGTTCAAGGCTGGTGATACAAATGTAGAAACTGGTCTTTCAGTAGCCATAGCAAAGCCTGAAGAACATGATATCAAAGTGACTATGTCACCAGCTCCCGAGCTTTTACCAACTTATAAACAGGCATATTATGATGAAACTGCAGTACTTCTTTCCGAAGAGCATTATTCAATGCCAGAAACTTCGACTACCATCAAATCAGGTAGTATAGTTAGTCCAGAATTGCCTATTGAATTCATTAATACAGGAGAACTTGATATCAAAACCACTTATGTGCTTCCAGTCACTATTAAATCAGTGGAAGGGATCGACGTTTTGCAAAGTGCTAAAACATATTATTATGTATTCCGCGGAGCATCACTTATTAATGTGGTATGTAATATCAGTCGTAATCGTGCTTACCCGGATTTCAAGAATGACTCCAAATTCAATAATCTAACGGAGAATACGATGGAGATACTGTTCAAGGCCAATTCATTCCCTAATACTCTGAACACGTTGATGGGTATTGAAAGCAATTACTTGCTTCGTATCGGTGACGCAAATATTCCGAATAACCAACTTCAAGTAGCTACTTCTGTTAACAATTGTACAAGCGCAGACCTTCAACTTGAAAGTGGCAAGTGGTATCATGTAGCTGTCGCATTTAATAAAGGTAATGTCAAAGTATATATCAATGGCGTAGAAAAGCTTTCCGGTTCAACAGGAAAGAGTTCTGTTAGTCTTGGTGCCAAACATACCAATGAAGAAGACGGCTCACGCTGCTTCTGGGTAGGTTATTCCTATAAAGATGACCGCTATTTTGATGGCGTCGTTTCCGAAGTACGAATCTGGAATCGTGCATTAACAGCAGAAGAAATTCAGGCAACAAACCACTTCTACACAGTAGAACCTGAATCGGAAGGGCTCATTGTATATTGGAAATTTGACGAAGGTTCGGGTACAGTAGCTAAAGATTACAGCGTGAGTGGCTATGATTTGACAATCGAAAAAGAACCTAAATGGGAATCTGTTTCATTGCCTCAATAATAAATCATTTAACTAAGAATTGAATATGAATATGATAAACAATATCAAATATGCTTTCCTGCCAGTGGTGATGTTCACTATGGCAACTTTCACATCTTGTGAGGAAGATATTGAAATAGGAAACAAGATAGATGAATCTTCTTATTTGGCATCGACTCAACTGAGCGGATTATTATTGGACGAAAATACGAACAAAAACAGTTCGGTAATCGAGCTCCGAAATAATGAATACAGCACTAATGTGGTATTCCGTCTTTCTAAACTACCTCAAAAAGGAGTAGATGTTCAAATAGCTGTCGAGGAATCATATGGAGCTATATATAATACTACCCATGAAACGGATTTCGAAGTGTTTCCTGCTGCTAATGTAAAAATCGCAAATAATGGTACTTTTGTACTTGCCCCTGATGATAAAGTTACCCCAAGCGTGAAAGTTACACTGACTGCGTTTGATGGAATGGAAGAGGATAAAACTTACATAGTACCTTTGACAGTAACATCTTCTACTGAAGGAGTAACATTTACTGAACTTCCAAGCATATGGTGCTTCTCGTTCAGGATTATCGCAACAAACCCAATACTAACAAAGGAGAAGATGCAGTACAAACAGTACTCTATTTCGAAGTTAATGATACTAACCCACTCAATGCACTTGAGTTTCTGACTGAAAGTGGTAAATATTTTTTCGACCATATCGTACTTTTTGCTGCTAATATCAATTGGGATCCAGAGAAACAACGAGTGTATTTAGCGAACAATGAAAATGTTCAATTCTTGCTCGACAATAATGATAAGTATCTGCAACCATTGCGTAAAGCTGGTATGAAAATTATTATCAGCATCCTTGGTAATCATGACGAAGCCGGTGTCGCTCAACTTTCGGATATGGGAGCCCGGGAATTCGCCCGGGAACTGGCAGCCTACTGCCGTGCCTATAATCTGGACGGCGTCGCTTTCGATGATGAATATTCGAACTCACCAGACCTTTCAAACCCATGGCTTGCAAGACCATCAGCCTATGCGGGTTCACGATTAATGTATGAATGTAAAGCTGTCATGCCGGAAAAAATTGTCTCACTCTATAACCTTGGCAACATGTATTCAAGTAGTCTCCAAGTTATTGATGGTATCGAACCTGGTCAGTATTGCGATTATGCTGTAGCCGACTATGGTGGTGCTGCTGGACCAGGTACCGGTATGACATTGAAACAGTGTGCTGGTATGTCAATAGAACTAAGACGAGGCAGTGGCAACTCAAGTGAATCTACAGCGCGTTCTAGAAAAGAAGCTGGTTATGGATACTACATGTTCTTCGCACTTGACCCATCATTATATGGTTCACAAGTATATAGATGCCAATCCGTTTGTAAAGGTTTGTACGATGAAACATTAGTTTATCCAAGTTACTATTATAAAAAGAATAATACAGAACGTGAAGCTATTAACTGATTAATGTATATTTTACCTTAAAAAGAATAGATATGAAATTATTTAAGAATTTAATGATAGTGTTATCGGTATCCCTCCTACTATGGGGTTGTTCTGATGATGATGAATCAATCAATAATGGTAATTCAACAATCTCACTATCGACCAATATACTCCAAGTGGATAAAAATGGAGGGGATGCTACAGTTACTGTAACAAGCTCCGATAACTGGCGGTTGTCAGGAATATGTGATTGGGCACATCCGTCAATAACTTCAGGTAAAGATGGTGATGTAGTTACTTTTACCATCGATCCTAACAAATTAGATGAAAAGCGTACTGCAACCTTCAAGTTTTTCACAGGTTCTTCAGTTGTGCCACTACAAGTAGAGTCTCAACCTGCATATATAATGGATTTACTTTCTGACGAAGCTCTTTCTATTACTAAAGAAAAAAGTACTGTGAGAATTCAACTTAATACCAATGTGGCCGACCCAACGATAACATATAGTGACGGTGGTGAAGAGTGGCTGACATTCGATAGACGTAATGAATTCGGTGGCAAAGTAACTTTATCATTCACTGCTGCCGAGAACAAGACATATAAAGATCGTAGTACAAAAATTACAATCTCAAGCCCACTCGTTACTGAAAGTGTCAATGTAGATATTAATCAAAAACAAACAGATGCAATTATCACCGAAAGTAACACTTTAACATATGATCTAGCAGCACGAACTATCTCTTTTAAAGTGAAATACAACGTCAATTACGCTATTTCCATAACAAAAGGGAAAGATTGGATTACTGATCAATCAATTTCCGAACCACAAAAAGGTGATGATGGTTTGACTACGGTTACTGTTACTTATAAACTATCCGCATCACCAGCTTCGCGTGGAGGTACAATTCATATTGCCCAAACCAGTGGTACATTAGCAAAAGATATTGCTATTGTTCAAAAAGATCCGGACGCCAGCCCTGTGGAAATTCCAGATGCCGTTCTTCGAGCACTTTGTATATCTAACGGTTGGGCTCTCCCTATTGATGATACCAAATGTATTATTCTTGAAGAAGGATTAAACGCAACTTCATTCTCTAACACCTCATACTCTAACCAGATTAAAGATCTAACCGGAATAGAGTATTTCCCTAACCTGACTTCATTACGTTTAGGTTATTGTTCAAACATGAAAAAGCTTGATATTTCAGGTTTACATAAGGTATCATCACTCACATTTAATAGCCCTACTATTTGTGAAGAGTATAATTTGGGAGATAATCCAATTACTAGTTTCAATGCAGGAGGTAGCTATGTTTATTCGGAGGCAGAAAGTCTTAAAGTCATCAGTAGTAAACTTGAGTCTTTGGATTTAAGTCTTGTTTCCTGGTATGCAAGCTATGATAATGTTACATCAATTGATGCTTCGGAATGTCCAGCATTAACAACTTTAAACGCCAATCGTAGCAGCAAAATTAAGACTCTTTATTTAAAGACCGGTCAAGTGATACCAAAATTAACTAAGAATGATGCGACTACTATTGTTTACAAATAATTTATATATAGAGAAATAATTTATAGAATAATCCCTTTATTTACTCTTTCCAAATCTGTGAATAGAGTCAAATAAAGGATTATTGCTACCTATTTTTTCTAATGCTAGCTCTTATCTTAAAATACTCTTTTCATCTATAAGCAAACCACAACCAGTACTCAAAGACTTTTTTGAATCCAACAATATTGAAATCAACTGATTATATAATCAATGTAACCTTAAAACCCTGAATCATATAAAGATTAAGAGTCATTCAAAAAAACAAAACTATTCCACCTGCTCTTTCGGATAATTCACCAAATACAATGTCTTCGTTGCCCGAGTAAAAGCTGTATACAACCACCGGAAATAATCCGGAGTCAAATACTCATCCGTCATATACCCCTGATCTAAAAATACATTCTGCCACTGTCCGCCTTGCGCTTTATGACAGGTTATTGCGTATGCATATTTCACCTGCAAAGCATTGTAATGCGGATCAGCTTTCATCTTTTTCATCCGGTCTCTTTTGTTTGGAATATCTATATAATCCTCAAGTACCGTATAGAACAATCGGTCATTGTCTTCTTTCGGCAATGCGGGTGAGTCCGAATGTAAAGTGTCTAATAATAGATTCGCATCCAATTCAAAATCATTCTGGTCAGGAAAGCGGAGAGTAACTTCGGCAAAACGAAAACCGTATATTTCACGAGTTCGACGAACACGTCGGACAACTGCAATTTCTCCATTAGCGATAAAATCCATCTCCTTATATTTCTCTGTCCAATAGTAATTATTTTTGGCTATCATCAACATATCTCCAGTGTTCAATTCATCTTCACGCCAAAGAATTTGTGCACGTATTCCATTATTATATAAGTTCGCACGTTTATTAGATCGACAGACAACAATCGTTTCATCCATACCATCATGATCGTAACAATTAGTCAGTTCTTCTATCAGTTCAGTTCCGGGTACCAGTTTAATATCAGGAAAACCTGTTATTTTTATCTTAGGTAAGGAATAACAATCATCCTCCGCTATCAGTTGCCTCAACTGCGTGGCATTCCACAATATTCCGGATTCTTGCACCTGGCGAACCACTTGGGTAAGATCAATCTCACGTACTTCAAGTCCATAACCTTTCAATGCATCAGCAAAAAGCGCAGGACTCAACTCCTCACCTACCGGGGGAAGCTGCGCTGTATCTCCCATCAACAAGAGTCGGCAACCTTGTCCCGAATACACAAATTGCACCAAATCATCCAATAAACGTCCTGTTCCAAACATACTGCCCGACAGTCCTTCGTTTGAAATCATGGAAGCCTCGTCGACAATAAACAATGTATTGGTAGCTAAATTGTCATTGATCGAAAAGTTACTAAGCTCATTAGAAAAAGATTGTTGTCTATATATTTTTTATGAATAGTAAAAGCCGGATGTCCTGCATACGCTGAAAAAACTTTTGCCGCACGTCCTGTAGGAGCCAACAATACAGATTTCTGCTGCAGCTGATCCATCGTTTTCACCAATGCCCCTACCAACGATGTTTTACCAGTACCAGCATAGCCTCTTAAGATAAAGACTTCATCTGCCAGTGTGGACAGCAGAAACTCTGAAAGAGATTTTACAGCAATTTCCTGCTCTAAAGTTGGCTGATAAGGAAAATTTTCCTTAATTTGCTTTCTAAATAGTTATTTATCATTTTTGTACGAGAAAAAAGTTCGAGGAACTATCGTATTTAAATTTATTTATTCTATTTTTGCGATGCGAATATAACAACTAAAAACATAATTTATCATGAAAACAGTATTTAATATTGTATTGGTGCTTTGTGCTGCTGCACTGATTTACATCTGTTACACCAGCATTATGGGTCCTATCAATTTTGAAAACGCAAAAAAAGAAAGAGAAAAAGCAGTCATTGCCCGTTTGATCGACATCCGTAAGGCACAGCAGGAATACCGTTCGCTGCACCGCGGAATGTATGCACCCAAATTAGACACACTGATTGATTTCGTTAAAAATCAAAAATTGCCGTTCGTTATGAAGATGGGTATGTTAACTGACAAGCAATTGGAAGACGGACTGACTGAAAAGAAAGCCATGGCTATCATCGAAAAAGCAAAGAAAACCGGCAGATACGATGAAGTTAAGAAATGGGGACTTGAAAACTTCAAACGTGACACTATGTGGGTAGCTGTATTGGATACTATCTATCCAAAAGGATTCAATGCCGACTCTATGAAATATATTCCTCACGGAAATGGTGCTCAATTCGAAATGAACGTGAAAAATGACACTGCCAAGTCTGGTGCTCCAGTATATTTGTTCGAAGTGAAAGCTCCATACGAAACTTATTTGAGCGGACTTGACAAACAAGAAATCATCAACCTAAAAGACCTGGATTCTAAACTAGGCAAATATAGCGGCTTGATGGTAGGTTCTATCGATACTCCAAACAATGGTGCTGGTAACTGGGAATAATGATTGATTTTACTAAATCAAAACAATATACTTTATCCATCCGTCTTAGTACGGATGGATTTTCTTTTTCTATCTATAACCGATTCATGACGATTCGCTTTCAATAATAGAGAAAGAGATAGACACATCTCTATCCCTTACAGCGAATCTAAAGGCGGTCTTTCACGAATCGGACTTCCTAAATCATCCTTACAAACGGGTAAATATAATGATGGCAAGCAAGCGTTTTACAATTGCGCATTAGACTTATTTGAGGAGGGACAGGCAGAACTTCTGTTTTATCATAATCATCAGAAAAGAGAAAACGAAACGGTGCTCTATAATATTCTAAGAAAGAATAATGTAGCTGTCATCTTCGGCATAGACAAAAGCGCACAGACCTTTTTGAATGAACAATATCCCGAAGCTCGTTTCTATTCTCAATCTACTCCATTCATCGATTATTTTTCTGTAAAAAGCAGATTGGGAAACAGTAAGAAGATGTATGCTTCTGTACGCAAAGACGGCATTGACATCTATTGCTTTGAACGAGGACATCTGCTTCTGGCCAATTCCTTTGAATGTACGCACACAGAAGACCGTATTTACTATTTATTGTACGCCTGGAAACAACTGGAGTTTAATCAGGAACGGGATGAGTTACACCTAACCGGAATACTTCCGGAGAAAGACGTTTTAATGAGTGAATTGAAAAAGTTTATCCTACAGGTATTCATCATGAATCCTGCAACTAATATTGACATGCAAGCCTTATTAACATGCGAGTAATTAGCGGTATTTACAAACGAAGAAGATTTGACGTGCCTCGAACATTTAAAGCACGCCCTACGACAGATTTCGCCAAAGAAAATCTGTTTAATGTACTCAATAACTATATCGATTTTGAAGAAGGAATAACAGCTCTTGATTTGTTTGCCGGGACAGGAAGCATCAGTATCGAACTGGTATCCCGTGGATGCGACCGTGTTATCAGCATTGAGAAAGATCCTGCACATCACTCATTCATCTGCAAAATCATGAAAGAGGTGCAGACAGACAAATGTCTGCCGATACGCGGAGATGTATTCAAGTTTATCAAGAATGGCCGCGAACAGTTCGACTTCATTTTTGCCGATCCTCCCTACGCTTTAAAAGAGTTGGAAACAATCCCCGAATTAATCTTTCAGAATAATCTTCTCAAAGAAGGAGGATTATTGGTACTGGAGCATGGAAAAGATAATAATTTCGAAGAAAATCCACATTTCCTTGAGAGAAGGGTGTATGGAAGTGTGAACTTCTCACTATTCAGATAAGATCCAAATACTATTTCATCCTTATTAAAGTAGCGGAGCCAATAAACGCACGATAGACTCCGCAGCTTTTTGTCTCCACGAACGTCTGCCCCAATTCTTCAAAAAGATCTGTGTACTTTCGCGCTGGTCCTGAAGAAATATTTTTTTCATTTCAAGGGCAGTTTCTACGTCATACATAAAAGCATTCACCTCAAAGTTATGCTCAAAGCTACGGAAGTCAACATTGGTAGAGCCTACAGTGGAAAGCATATCATCTGAAACCATCAGCTTAGAATGTAGAAAACCTTTCTTATAAAAATAGACTTTAACACCTGCCTGCATCACATCTGCCAAATAAGAACGCGATCCAAGATGAGTTATCCAGTTATCTGCACGTTCCGGTAACATCAAGCGTATATCCACCCCAGACAATGCTGCTGTTTGCATAGCTGCTAATATTGGTTCTGTAGGCAAAAAATAAGGTGTTTGCATATAGAAATATTTTTTTGCACTGGTAATGGCAACAGTCAATCCCTGCATGATTTCTTTCCATGGCCCGATAGGCTCACTCGTGACAATCTGCACTAAAGAACTTCCGCAAGAGTCAATCTTCGGAAAATAACGGGAAGCGGTTATCAACGTACGGTCTACAAAATACCAATCAAGCAAAAAAGCTGTTTGTAAACCATGCACTGCCTTTCCTTCCAACATGATATGCGTATCGCGCCAAATCCCCCAAGAAAAGCCACGCATATAACGTTCTGCCAGGTTCATTCCCCCAACGAAGCCCACGCGTCCGTCAATAACGACAATCTTTCTATGGTTACGGTAATTCACCCTACTGGTAAATAAAGGAAAACGTACTTTCAAAAAGCTCCTGACTTCGATACCGGCATTGCGCATTTCTTCAAAAAAACGGTTAGGTACATGCCAACAACCTACATCATCATAGATAACCCGTACTTCAACCCCGTGAGAAGCTTTTTCTATCAGCACATCCCTGACCATACGCCCGATAGCGTCATCTTCAAAGATGTAATATTCCATGTGGATATGCTGCTTCGCTTTTTGCAGTTCACGCAACAATGATTGAAGTTTGGTATATCCTTCGGTATAGACTGCCACACGGTTCCCCTCAAATGGAAACGCTTGGTTCGTTTGCTGGAAAAGCTGAATAAGACGGGAGTATTCATAAGGAACGTCCGAACAATCCTGTGCAAGATATTCGGCCATTGGTTTCTTCAATAAGCGGTCGTAGCTTTTTTGCCCAATGATACGTTCGCGACGTTGACTCCGCCCAAAGAAAAAATAAAAGACAAGTCCGACAATAGGAAGGAAAAGTAATATGAGTATCCATGCCATGGTTTTAACCGGATTCCGGTTGTCAAGAATGATGATGACAATCGTACCGATAATGGCTCCAAAATAAAGAATATCAAAAGCCACTGTTGCTATCTGGCTAAGCATATAGTTCCAATCAATCATAGGAATCTCCTTTCATACGGATACTAAACAACAAATATAGAGTAAATTCTCGGATTAACAAAGAAGTCCCGGCAACAACATTGAATCGTTGTGCCGGGACTTCCTGTTTTTATTTAAACCTATTACTCTGCTTTAGTGTGGTCTGCCACCTCCAAAGCCACCACGCGGGCCACGAGGTCCACCACCATCAAAACCGCCATGACGCATATTGCCGCGAGCTTCTTTATTTCCAAAAACATTCAGACGATAAGAGAAACGAAGCATGCAGTAGCTATTAATTCCGTTATATTCAGAAACAGAACGCATATCGGCTGTTAACGAACGGCTGATATTAGATTGCTGCCGCAGAATATCATATACTTCAAACTGATGGTTGCGGCATTGCCTTTCAGGAAGTTTTGGGCAATCTGTGCATTCCAAATAAGTTCATTCTTATTCATACTGGCATCACGATAACCACGACGAGCGTTATTAGTGATATTGGTAGACAACGTCATACTCCAAGGTAAAGAGATATTAGTACTTGCACCATAACCAAATGTATAGGGTTCTTGATTGTTTTCCGGACGCAGTTGATTTCGCTCAAAGTTATAGTTGATTGAACCATTCAAGGTAAATTCAAACCAGTCGTTACGGAAAGTTCCATTCAAATTCTCTCCGAAAGTCAGTGTCGTACTAGTGTTCTTGTCATTTATTTTAGTATCGTCATTAAAAAGATAAGAAACCGCATTGGTATAATTAGCACGGGAGAAAGAATTTATGGTAAACCGCTTATCTCTCAATGCAGTATTGAATCCAAACATTCCCATCGCATTCCAGTTTCCGTTGATATTCTCCGGTTTAACAGTCACTCCACCAGTACTCTGATTATAAGTAGTGGCATTAGTAATGCTATTTTGAGTCATATTCAAGTTTGCATGAGCCATCATGCCACGCTGTTTATCTGCATTATAAGTATTATAAAACAAACGCATAGAATGAGAGAAAGAAGGTTTCAATCCCGGATTACCCTTACGGATATTCAACGGATTAGAGTCATCAGTTACATCAAGCAAATTTTCCATACTCGGCTGGCTTGCACGTCCCCGATAGGTAAAGCGCAACTGGCTGACTTTAGAAAATCTGTAACGAAAATCAACGTTAGGAGCAAAATTGAACACATTTCTTTTTACTACAGTATCTACTTCGGCTTTCTTATAATCCAATCTGGTGTTCTGCGGTTGCAAAGATACTCCAAAGTTCAATCTATATTTCTCGCGGATAATATTTAGTCCTGCATTAATATCATGGTTATAATATTTATATTGAGCATACTTACTCAAATCTCTATCTTTATTCTCTTCATATCCTACAGGCAGGCCATCACCAAAATTCCAAAACCAATCTTGTCCTTTATCTGCATCAGGAATCAAGCTGTATGTACTTCTGTCACTTTCACTATATTTATATTGAAATTTATAGCGGAACTGTAAGAAGGTAGCTCTCGCAATCGGTTCGCTATAAGTCAGTTCGGCAGTATAATCATAATTCTTGGTTGGAGAAGTAGTATATTGTTTACGCTCATCATCTTCTTTTTTTGCATTATCATCAAAATAACGCGTCAATGATTCACTAAACTGTTCGCTGTCATTATCCCCATAACTAAATGTACCACGGAAAGTGATATTTCGTCCCTGATTATTCAATCTACGATTCACTTGCAAAGAAGCATTTGCAGAGAGATTCTGCCCTTCAGATTTTGATTCACTATTACTGGCGTTGACACGAATAGCTTCTAAAGGATCATCCGTACTTCCCCAGAAAATCTTATTCAAAAACTCATTAGGATTAGACACCAAGTTAAATGGATCTCCATTAAAAGTACCCGATTCGGAAATAGAATAACTATTAGACTTTCCATAAGAAACGTTCGGACGGAAAATGATATTTGTCAATGTGTCCGGTTTCCACTCCAACCGAAAGTCTGCATTAAAGTTCGTATTCTTATTGCGGCCTTTACTGTTCGAATTTGAATAAGAATTTCCATTTTGCAGGAAACGTTCCGAGTAGTTTGTAGATGTTGCATCCCGATCACTGAAATTATAACGGCACTACCTCCCAGTTCCAATTTTTCAGTCTGGGTAGCAAAGTTAGCCCCTAACATCTTGGTAGCAGTCAAACCATTGCTGTTCCGGAAACGGGGTCCGCCACCTCCACCGGAGAATCCCTGATCGTTCACATTATTAGCAGAACCGATTAAAGAGAATTGGCTATTATCGACAAAACGATTCAACATCAAGTTGCTTCCGTAACGCTCTTCTGTACCACCGGCAACACTTGCATTACCAAACCAACCTTGATTCATACCTTTCTTCACTTTCAGGTCAAGAACAGTTTCTTCTTCTCCGTCATCTATTCCGGTAACACGTGCCAAATCCGACTTTTTATCGTATGTTTTCAGTTTATCGATCATGTTGACCGGTAAATTCTTCAATCCGGTTTTCACATCACCACCAAAGAACTCTTTACCATCCACCATAATCTTCTTTACTTCTTTACCATTGATTTTGACGTTACCGTCATCGTCTATTTCTGCTCCCGGAAGTTTCTTCACCAACTCTTCGAGCATCGCCCCTTCAGGGGTACGGTAAGCTGTTGAGTTATATTCCAGCGTATCTTCTTTCACGACCACCTGCGGAGCTTCAGCAGTAATCACCGCTTCCTTCAGCATGACAGCATCCGGATCCAATGTAATGGTTCCCATTTTTTTATCAGTGGCGTTAGCAGATAATTGTACCGGTACGAACTTGGTTCGGAATCCAATATAGGAAACTTTCAACACATATTTTCCGGCTTTTACTTTGGGGAGAGTAAACCATCCCTGGTTACTACTGGCTATACCGGCGGCATAAGCACTATCAGGTAATGATAGCAATTGAACTGTAGCCTGCGCTGCGGGCTCTTTAGTATCGGATTCCACCACACGTCCCGAAACGGTAATAACCTTATTCTGTGCAAAAATTGAGAAGGTGCATAGCAACATCAGCACCAACCCTGCTGAAAATCTTTTCATTTACCTTATTTACGATTATATTAGTAGCAATAACAATGTCTTTTTGACAAATCGAATCGTAAAAGGTTTAATTGAAAAGAAAATTATCTTTTAAAGAATCGATCAACAAGCGCTTTTTTCAGACCAAACTCCAGACAAAGCACATTAAAAACCAGAAAAGTCAGGAAAGAGGAAGTATCGACGTTTATCACATCTCCTTGCATAACACGCCACAACATACCACCAAAGACGAACAAGAATGTCAAAAAGATAGCATTACGAACAGCCGAATTCCGGATTTGCTCCGTTTCACGGCTTTCATTCTTACTCAATGCAAAGATTATCAACAAGCATCCTGCCATCATCAACAACTTTGTACATTCTTTATAAAACAGCAAATTAGTATCAGTTACTACTCCCTGCATCACCAAAATAAAAGGGATAAACAGAGCTACCAACAAGACAACATATCCTAAAGGACGACAATATACAGGTAATAATGCTTTCATGATTAAACGTTTTAATGAGACAAAAGATAAGTAAAAAAAGATATTTTATATACATTTGCAGAGTAAAAAAGCAAAAGAATCATGAGTAAACAAGAAGTTATTCTCTGCGAAAGCTTGGAAACGAGCCTCGGTCGTGCCATTGAGCTATGTCCGCATGACAAATTATTCGTCCTCACAGACGAGCATACCCAGCGTCTTTGTCTCCCCTCTCTAAAGGAATCGGGGCTGTTGAAAGATGCTGTAGAAATCTGTATCGGAGCAGAAGATGTGCATAAAACTCTGGAAACACTCGCTTCCGTCTGGATGGCATTAAGCACTCAAGGGGCTACCCGCCACTCTTTACTTATCAATCTTGGAGGAGGGATGGTGACAGATCTCGGAGGTTTTGCCGCAGCTACATTCAAACGGGGCATTTCCTATATCAATATACCAACACTCTGCTCGCTATGGTGGACGCATCAGTGGGGGGTAAAACAGGAATCAACTTCAACGGACTGAAAAATGAAATCGGTGCTTTCGCTCCGGCAAACAGTGTATTGATTGAAACTGAATTCCTGCGCACATTGGACACACACAATTTCTTCTCCGGATATGCTGAAATGTTGAAGCATGGTTTGATTAGCAATACGGCACATTGGGCAGAATTGCTCAATTTCGATTCCTCTAGTATTGATTATGCAGCTCTCAAACAATTGGTAGGCCAATCGGTACAAGTGAAAGAAGATATTGTAGAACAGGATCCCTTCGAACATGGAATCCGCAAAGCATTAAATCTAGGACACACCGTAGGACATGCGTTCGAAAGTATGGCACTGGCAGAAAACCGTCCTGTATTACATGGATATGCAGTAGCTTGGGGAATTGTGTGCGAACTGTATCTTTCTCATCTCAAAGTAGGTTTCCCGAAAGAGAAAATGCGGCAAACGATCCAGTTTATCAAGGATAATTATGGCGTATTTACTTTCGACTGCAAAAAATATGACCAACTGTATGCATTTATGACGCATGATAAAAAGAATACTTCAGGCACTATCAATTTCACATTACTAAAAGATATTGGAGACATTTGCATCAATCAGACTGCCGATAAGGACACTATCTTCGAAATGCTCGACTTCTATCGCGAATGTATGGGAATTTAACCCATCCTACATCAGATATACCGCATAATAAAAGGGAATGAAATAGACTTCATTCCCTTTCTCTTCCCAATCCCTATAGATATTATTGCCTATTGTGAGGCAATTGTCCGCACTATTGTTCTAAGTTACTCATTCGATATTGTGAAAGCGACATTCCTGTATGCTTTCTAAAAAAACGTCCAAGCGACGATTGATTCGCAAAGTTCGTTTTAATCGCTATTTCCTGAATGTTCAGGCTTGTGTTTTTCAACAAAGCCTTGATTTCTAATATGATGTATTCAACAATCCAGTCTTTGGCAGACTTCCCGCTTGTCTCCTTAATTACCATAGTCAGGTATTTGGAAGTAATACACAGTTTATCCGCATAAAAAGCCACATCCTTATTCTCCTTAAAATGCTTCATGATAAGCCCAAAGAATTTATTAGCCAACTCTTCTTTACGGGTATCCCTGCGGGCAGTCATCAAGGTAGATTCCTTTTGATAAGCATTGAACAATTCCAGATACAGATACCTCAACAAATGAATAATCAGCTCCCGCCTATATATATCTTGAGAGGTAACTTTATCTTTTATCATACCCAGATAATTATATATCCGGGGAATATCTCGTTCTGACTGCGGATACCAGTAATGAGTCCGCATGTAGAAAAAGAAATGCGGAGAAAATCTGGGCACACCACTTAACGCATCACTAAACAGTGAAGTAGATATAACCATCGTAACGGTCGAGAAATCTTCACTTGGCTCACTAAATGAGACAAATTGTCCGGGTAATAATATAATCAATTCCTCCGGTTGTATCCAATGTACATCTTCATGCACTGTAATTTTGGCCTTTCCACCTAAACAATATATAATCAAAGCTGATTGATTATTAGAAGGATAAGAAGTCAAAGGAAGATACTTCAGATTCTGATAAAATTTAAAATCGTCACCCAGGACGTATATCTCTAATGTCTCTCTATTTTTAATGTCTAACATTTAACACCTTTCTAAACTAAGTCTTTTTACAAATGTATAACTTCCTAATTTACTACGCACCAAAAATGGAAATATAGTATCATACTAAGGAAGTCAAACACCTTTTATTTGCATTAATTTATAAACAAACTCTCTGATTGTTAGTTCATTTATCATTTTCCTATTTCGTTTTATTATAGACTGACCTGTTTTTTATAGTGTTTTTAGGACAAGAAAAGGATTAATGCTTTCAAATGAAAAATAAGCAGATTGTTTTCTAATTCAAGCAAAATTAAAGAAATGTACTTTTATATCACATAAGAGGCAATCAAAAAAACTTCTAACTCATTGAAATAAAGATTTGTATGTTCACAAGAAAGACTAATAATCAGAATAATAGCTATAAATCGGCACAATTCATACTAGAAAAATCAACGGATTATTTGCTAATTAAAAATTAATCTGTACTTTTGCATCCGCAATTCGGGGTGTAGCTCAGCCCGGTTAGAGTACGCGTCTGGGGGGCGTGTGGTCGCTGGTTCGAATCCAGTCACCCCGACTGGTTAAAGAGGTTAGAAACCGAATGGGTTCTAACCTCTTTTTATTTTAGAAAACAATGAAAGAAGATCCTAGACATATCCATATCAGTGAATACAGTTATCCTCTTCCGGATGAACGTATTGCAAAATTCCCGTTGCCTACCCGCGACCAGTCCAAACTCTTAATATACCGTCGTGGAGAAGTCAGTGAAGATGTTTTCACTTCTTTGCCGGAATATCTGCCGCAAGGCAGCCTGATGATATTCAATAATACGAAAGTCATTCAGGCACGCCTCCATTTTCGAAAAGAGACGGGAGCACTGATCGAAGTGTTTTGTCTTGAACCGATTCAGCCAAACGATTATGTCTTGAATTTCCAACAGACAGTACATGCCGCCTGGCTTTGCATGATCGGCAATCTGAAGAAATGGAAAGACGGACAGTTGAAACGCGAAATGACCGTCAAAGGATTCCCTATTACTCTGACCGCTACCCGAGGAGAATGTAAAGGAACCAGCCATTGGGTAGATTTTGCATGGGATAATCCGGAAGTGACGTTTGCCGATATCCTTGAAGTATTCGGAGAACTTCCTATTCCTCCTTACTTAAACCGGGATACGGAAGAAAGTGACAAGGAGACTTATCAAACTGTTTATTCTAAGATTAAAGGTTCGGTAGCTGCGCCTACGGCGGGATTACATTTTACTCCACGAGTATTGGATGCTCTTCAAGAAAAAGGGATTAATCTTGAAGAATTAACTCTACATGTAGGAGCAGGCACATTCAAACCTGTAAAAAGTGAAGAAATCGAAGGTCACGAAATGCACACGGAATATATATCGGTCAACCGGAGCACCATCAAAAAACTGATTGACCACGACGGTTGTGCTATTGCAGTAGGGACTACTTCTGTACGGACTCTGGAAAGCCTGTATCACATTGGAGTTACATTGGCTGAAAATCCGTATGCTACGGAAGAAGAACTACGTGTCAAACAATGGCAGCCTTATGAAAAGTACGACCAGATTCCTCCCGTTGTTGCGTTGCAAAAGATATTAGGATATCTCGACAGGAATGGTTTGGAAACCCTTCACACCAGTACACAGATTATCATAGCACCGGGATACAATTATAAAATAGTGAAAGCGATGGTTACTAATTTCCATCAGCCGCAAAGCACCTTGCTGCTTTTGGTTTCAGCTTTTGTAAAAGGGAATTGGCGCACTATTTATGATTATGCACTGGCGCATGATTTCCGGTTCCTAAGTTATGGAGATTCTTCTTTATTAATACCATAAGAAATCCTCCTCTCCGAAAGATTTTACGCAATATAAAAGACACTATGCCAAGCGATAATAACCAGGAAATGTTCCTATCGTAGACGAACAGGGAAATATCACCGGAGCCGCTACTCGCGGAGAATGTCACAGCGGTAGCAAACTGCTTCATCCGGTAGTTCACCTTCACGTATTCAATGCCCAAGGAGATATCTACTTACAGAAACGCCCCGAATGGAAAGACATTCAACCGGGGAAATGGGATACGGCTGTGGGCGGACATATTGATTTGGGCGAAAGCGTAGAAATCGCCCTAAAGAGAGAAGTCCGTGAAGAATTAGGCATCACAGACTTCACTCCCGAGCTTCTCACCAGTTATATTTTTGAATCCAGCCGTGAAAAAGAGCTTGTTTTTGTCCACAAAACCGTTTATGAGGAAGAAATCCATCCCAGCGACGAACTGGACGGTGGACGATTTTGGAAGATCGAAGAAATAAAAGAAAATCTGGGTAAAGGAATCTTCACTCCCAACTTCGAAGAAGAGCTGAAAAAAGTCTCTCTTATTCCTTCTCTATCCAAGTAATAATCTTTTCAGAGAACGGACTTTCTTTCGGAGACACAACTCCCGCCCAATGTCCGTTCTCATCAATCATAAACTTCTGAAAGTTCCACTGAACCGGTGCATTTTCTTTCCCATTCTGTTTTTTCTCCGTCAACCATTGGTAAAGAGGAGCCATATCTTTTCCTTTAACGGAAATCTTAGCCATCATCGGAAAAGTAACATCATAGTTCAAAGAACAGAACTTAGCTATTTCCTCATTACTACCCGGTTCTTGTCCCATAAAGTTATTCGCCGGAAAACCGATAACAACAAAGTCTTTTTCTTTATATTTCTCATATAGTTTTTCCAGTTGAGCATACTGGGGCGTCAGCCCACACTTAGATGCCACGTTGACTACCAGCACTTTCTTACCTTTCAGTGAAGAAAGAGGAAAGTCCTTACCATCAATAGTTTTCACTGTAAAATCATAAAAAGACTTGTTTTGCGCTTCCGAAGAAATTGCAAACAACAGGCTTACCATCATCAAGACGAATGTTTTCATGTTGAATATACATTTAGTTTGTTTTTATATTAAACGAGTAAACTGAAAGAAATGTTTGTTCAGCAGTGAAACAAGAACTATGATTTTACATCTTTCAATTCCCCAATCCGTCACTTCACCCCACAATCTTTCCGCTTCATTTATTCTTAGTGATAACGGATGAAGATAGGCAGTAATTTTGTACTGTGAAATAATAATACAACGAAAATCATGTTTACAGCTATTGTACGTTTTTCAATCAAGAAGAAACTATTTGTAGGACTCACTACTCTCTTCCTGTTTATCGGAGGTATCTATGCGATGCTGACACTACCTATTGATGCCGTGCCCGACATTACCAATAATCAGGTACAAATAGTGACCGTATCTCCTACACTCGCGCCACAAGAGGTGGAACAACTCATCACTATGCCTATCGAAATAGCGATGAGCAATATTATGAATGTCGAAGATATCCGTTCTGTCAGCCGCTTCGGGCTATCGGTCGTAACGGTCGTTTTTAAAGAAAGTGTCCCCACACTCGATGCACGGCAGCTGATAAATGAACAAATACAAAGCGTAACAAGCGAAATTCCCTCCGAGCTCGGAACACCGGAGATGATGCCCATCACTACCGGTCTGGGAGAGATTTACCAGTATATATTGAAGGTAGCTCCCGGATATGAGAAGAAATATGACGCAATGGAGCTCCGCACCATTCAAGATTGGATGGTGAAACGTCAGTTGTCCGGTATACCCGGTATAGTAGAAATCAATAGTTTCGGCGGTTACCTGAAACAATATGAAGTAGCCGTCGATCCGGACGCCCTGTTTTCTTTGAATATCACTATCGGCGAGGTGTTCGAAGCACTTAGCAGCAACAACCAAAATACCGGAGGAAGCTACATTGAGAAGATAAAGAATGCCTACTATATCCGGTCGGAAGGTATGATTACCCGCATCAAGGATATTGAACAGATTGTAGTGACCAACCGGAATGGGATTCCGGTACATATCAGTGATGTAGGAGTTGTCCGCTTCGGTTCTCCAAAGCGTTTCGGTGCCATGACCAAGGATGGTGAGGGCGAGTGTGTCGGCGGAATTGCATGATGCTGAAAGGTGCCAACGCAAATGTAGTGACTCAAGAACTCGAAAAACGGGTAGAAAAAATACAGCAGCTATTACCCGAAGGAGTCAGTATAGAACCTTACTTGAACCGTTCGGAACTGGTAAACCGGAACATCTCTACGGTTGTCAACAACCTGATTGAAGGAGCGGTTATCGTCTTCCTTGTACTCATCCTCTTCCTCGGCAACCTCCGTGCCGGACTGATTGTCGCATCCGTCATCCCGCTAGCAATGCTCTTCGCTTTTATCATGATGCGTGTATTCAATGTCACCGCCAATCTAATGAGTCTCGGTGCCATTGACTTTGGTATTGTAGTAGATGGCTCTATCGTTATATTGGAAGGTATCCTCGCCCACATTTACGGAAAACAATTCCGAGGCCGCACACTGACCCGCAAAGAGATGGACAAAGAAGTGGAAAAAGGAGCTTCTGGCGTTGCACGTTCGGCCACTTTTGCAGTGTTGATTATCCTTATCGTCTTCTTCCCCATCCTTACATTGAACGGGATTGAAGGGAAATACTTCACCCCCATGGCCAAAACACTTGTGTTCTGTATTATCGGAGCCTTAATTCTTTCACTGACTTATGTTCCTATGATGGCCTCCCTCTTTCTGAAGCATACCATTGTTGTGAAACCCACCCTTGCCGACCGCTTCTTCGAGAAACTGAACAAGACCTACCAGTACACCCTGCGTGCCTGTCTTCGTTACCAATGGCGTACCGTCATCGTAGCCTTCTCCGCACTGATCGGTTCACTTTTTCTCTTTACCCGCCTGGGAGCAGAGTTCATTCCCACTTTGGACGAAGGAGATTTTGCCATGCAAATGACACTACCCGCAGGAAGTTCGCTGACCGAAAGTATCGAAGTATCCCGCTTGGCAGAGAAAGCATTAATGGATAAATTCCCTGAAATCAAACATGTTGTAGCCAAAATAGGAACGGCGGAAGTTCCCACTGACCCGATGGCGGTGGAAGACGCCGATGTGATGATTATCATGAAACCATTCAAAGAATGGACAAGTGCCGGAAGCCGTGCAGAAATGGTGGATAAAATGAAAGACGCACTTGCTCCGCTCTCCGAACGTGCCGAATTCAACTTCTCGCAACCGATACAACTTCGCTTCAACGAGCTGATGACGGGAGCAAAAGCAGATATTGCCATCAAATTATATGGAGAAGACACGCACGAATTATATGAAAGAGCCAAAGAAGCAGCTACCTTTGTAGAAAAAGTGCCAGGAGCAGCGGATGTCATCGTTGAGCAGACGATGGGATTACCTCAATTGGTAGTGAAATACAACCGTGGCAAAATAGCCCGTTACGGCATCAACATACAAGAGCTTAACACCATTATCCGAACTGCCTATGCCGGAGAGTCAACAGGTGTAATCTTTGAAAACGAACGGAGATTCGATCTCGTGGTCCGGCTTGACCAGGAGAAAGTGGCCGACTTGAATCTTGATAAGTTATTTGTACGCACTTCGGAAGGAATTCAAATCCCTGTTGGAGAGGTAGCAAGCATCGACCTTGTCAGTGGGCCACTGCAAATCAACCGGGATGCAACCAAACGGCGCATCGTCATCGGTGTCAATGTGCGTGACGCAGACATCCAGCAAGTTGTCGCCAATATTCAAGAGACATTGAACAAGAACATCAAACTGAAGCCGGGATATTACTTCGAATACGGCGGCCAGTTCGAAAACTTGCAAAATGCCATCAATACCTTACTGGTGGTCATCCCCGTAGCATTAATGCTCATTCTATTGATTCTGTTCTTCGCATTCAAGAACATCACCTATACCCTGATGGTATTCTCAACCGTCCCCCTATCGCTCATCGGTGGTATCGCCGCACTTTGGCTACGCGGACTTCCGTTTAGCATATCGGCCGGAGTAGGATTCATCGCTTTGTTCGGGGTGGCAGTATTGAATGGTATCCTGATGGTAAATCACTTCAACGAACTTCGTAAACAAAATACCTATTCCATGACTACAAACCAGATTATCAAAAGAGGGACTCCACACTTGCTCCGTCCTGTATTCCTGACAGGACTGGTTGCATCTCTGGGATTCGTCCCGATGGCAATAGCCACTTCAGCCGGCGCAGAAGTACAACGTCCGTTGGCAACAGTGGTCATCGGTGGCTTGATTATTTCTACCGTACTGACTTTACTCATTATTCCGGTGTTTTACAAAATTGTAAATTCATTTGCTACCTGGAGACGTCCGGGAGTCAAACTGCGCTGGCCTTTCGGAGGATTGTGTCTCCTGTTCTTGTTTCTTCCCGCGTTCGTTTCCGCTCAACAGACACAAACAGTCAGTCTCGAACAGGCGATAGAAATAGCCAAACAAAATCATCCTCGCCTGAAAATAGCCAATAATGCTATTCAACAAGCCAAAGCCACTCGCGGAGAAGTGATAGAAGCAACGCCTACCTCGTTCAGCTATTCCTGGGGTCAACTTAACGGAGAAAACAAAAAAGACAAGGAACTGGCTTTCGAGCAAAGCCTGGGCTCCCTTCTAACGCCATTCTATAAGAATGCGTTAGTCAACCGTCAGGTAAAAACGAACACCTATTATCGGCAGATGGTAGAGAAAGAAATCACAGCAGAAGTGAAAAGGGCGTGGGCCTACTACCAATATGCCACTAATCTCTGTTCAATGTATCGGGATCAGGATAAAATGGCAGAAGAACTGCAGCGCATCGGAGAATTACGATACCAACAAGGAGAGATTACCTTGCTAGAGAAAAATATGATGACCACCATAGCTGCCGATCTGCATAACCGCTGGTTCCAAGCAAAAGAAGAAGAGAAAATGGCATTGGCACGTTTCCAATGGAGTTGCTACTCCAACGATCCCATTGTTCCGGTGGATTCCACTTTATCCTTATTCTATACCGGCATTTCGGATGGAAACCTGTCGGGAGCACATACTGCCTACTTTCAAAGCCAGGCAGATGAAGCGAAAGCAATGCTCCGTGTAGAGCAGAGCCATTTCTTTCCTGAAATCAGTGTGGGGTATACACGTCAGGACATTCTCCCACTTAAGAATCTGAATGCTGGATGATCGGGGTTTCTTTCCCCATCTACTTCCTGCCACAAAAGAGCAAAGTGAAGCAGGCACGGCTAACTGCCACTTCAGCGCAAATACAGGCAGATGCCAACATCCGGGAGTTAAGAAATAAGACACTCGAACTGGAAGCATCCCTCCGCAGATATAACGAGAGTTTACGATATTATACCTCTTCTGCCTTGAAAGAAGCGGACGAACTGACAAAGGCAGCCAACCTGCAATTGCAGCAGAGCGAAACAGGCATTGCCGAATATATACAGTCGATTACCACCGCCAGAGAGATCCGCAGAGGCTATATTGAAACAGTCTACCAATACAATATTGCTGCACTGGAATATGAACTTTTCAAGTAGGTGGAAAATCGAGACATTGAATGACATACATCACCCAGAATAATTATTATAAAACATAAGATATGAAAAAGATAGTTTATCCCATCCTTTTACTAGTTCTAACGGCTTGCAAAGGAAACCAGCAAACTACAAATAACGAATCCGCCGCAATTCCCGTTGCCGAAACGATAGCAGATACCATCGCACAACCCGAAGTGGATGCCATTACTTCAGCTACCTCAAAGCCTAATCAGGTTTCGTTCAACGGACGAATCGTTCTTCCTCCTCAACGTCAGGCAACCATTGCTTTAACCATGGGAGGCATTGTAAAAAAGGCTTCTCTGCTTCCAGGGCAATGGGTGACTGCAAACAGTGTAATCGCCACGTTAGAGAATCCGGAGTTCATCACCCTGCAACAAACTTATCTGGACAGTCACGCACAGACCGAATATCTCTTAGCTGAATACGAACGGCAAAAAAATCTGTCTGCCGAACAAGCAGCTTCTCAAAAGAAATTCCAGCAAAGTAAAGCGGACTTTCTCTCCATGAAGAGTCGCCAGGACGCCGCTGCTGCACAACTTTCTCTTTTAGGCGTTCAAACGGAGGCATTACTTAAGAACGGAATACAACCGCTACTGGAAGTCAAAGCCCCCATTAGTGGTTATGCCGCTAATGTAGCGATGAATATCGGCAAATATATCAATCCGGGAGAAGCACTTTGCGAACTTATCGATAAAAGCAGCCCGATGCTTTGCCTGACTACTTACGAGAAAGATCTTGCAGACATACAAGTCGGCAGCCCGGTACAGTTTCGGGTAAACGGAATGGGGACACAAACCTTTCACGGTATCGTGATTTCCATCGGACAAAAAGTAGACGAAACCAATCGTTCGCTCGAAGTGTATGCTTCCATCAAGGAGGAAAATGTACAATTCCGCCCTGGTATGTATGTCACGGCACACATTCAGAAACAATAATTGACCAACTGTGACAACAGCATTGACATTTTATAACCGGTAACTCATAATTTACCACTATCTTTGTTGTATGATAGCCAAAGCAATAAAAAAAGATAAATATATACTTTCCACAGTCATCATCTCCTTAGCGGTTGCTGTACTGATTCATTTTCCTGAATCAGTATCTCTTTTCGACCGTTTCGAAAGTCATTCCTTATTCCCGGGGATGAAGTTTATAGATGTGGCAAACGAAATACTGTTTACCTTTCTGTCGCTATTGTTACTTTTTGCCATCAATACCCGTTTGTTTCATTTCAATCAGGCTTCCATTAAAATTACAGGGACAAAGATTTTGCTTTCCTTTATCGTGACATGGATATTGAGTAACTTGTCAGGACAGTTTTTTGTTTTCCTTCACAGAACGTTTGATATTCCGGCCATCGATGCATGGTACATCATTATTTGCATCCATTGCGGGATTTCATTGTGGCATGTCTCGTCACCAGTAGTTGCTGCATCATTCATCTTATATTCAAGCAGCAACTGGTACTTATTGAAAACGAACAGCTTCAGGCAGAGAATCTCCGCAATCAGTATGAAGTACTGAAGAATCAGCTGAACCCACACATGCTGTTCAACTCGCTGAATACCCTGCGTTCGCTGGTACGCGAAAATCAGGATAAAGCGCAGGATTACATTCAGGAACTCTCCCGGGTACTAAGGTATACTTTGCAAAGTAATGAGTCACAATGTGTCAGTCTCCGGGAAGAAATGGAATTTGTTTCCGCTTATATATTTCTATTAAAGATGCGTTTTGAGAACAATCTACAATTCGACATACAGATAAGCAATGCCTACGAAGAATATCTCCTCCCTCCAATGGCGGTGCAAGTGTTGATTGAGAATGCAGTAAAGCACAACGAAATCAGCAACCGGAAGCCGTTGACCATTCATATCACGACGGACGATAACGGCAATTTGTCTATCAGCAACGACATTCAGCCCAAATGGACTGCAACTTCCGGAACCGGTATCGGACTTGCCAACCTTGCCAAGCGATACAGGCTCTTGTTTAAACGGGATATACAAATAACGGAGGACAGAGAGTTTACAGTTTGTATTCCTTTGATTGAAAAATCACAACTAGAACAATAATCACCATGAAGATTGTCATTATAGAAGACGAAAAAGCAGCAGTACGAAACCTGACTTCACTGCTTAATGAAATAAAACCGAATGGAGAAATCGTGACCATACTGGATAGTATCAGTTCCACTATCGAATGGTTCAGTTCTCATCCGATGCCGGAACTGGTATTCATGGATATTCACCTGGCAGATGGTTCCGCCTTCGAGATATTCAATCATATCAATATTACTTGTCCGATTATCTTTACAACTGCCTATGATGAATATGCGTTACGTGCATTTAAAGTAAACAGCATCGACTACTTATTAAAACCCATCGGTAAGGAAGACATAGAACACGCTTTCGATAAGCTCCAAGGTTTACAAGATGCTGCTGACAAACACCAGTTCCCCTTTCCACAACAGGAGAATGAGCTACTGAAACTGATACATTCACTCCAAAAGCAGGAAAACTATAAAAGTCATTTCCTTATTCCTACCAAAGGAGACAAACTATTACCCGTTTCTGTAGATATGATACAATTGTTTTATATTAAGGACTGTCAGGTCAAAGTAGTCTTAACCGATGAAACCGAATACTGTTTTTCTCAAACATTAGATGAACTTACGGAGTGTCTCAATCCTTCTCTTTTCTTTCGGGCTAACCGCCAATATCTTATTTCGCGAGAAGCTATTAAAGATATTGACTTATGGTTCAACAGCCGCCTGTCCATCAACTTGTATTATTCAGGAATCAAAGAAAAAATACTTGTCAGCAAAGCCCGAGTAGCAGAGTTTAAAGAGTGGTTCTCTAAGAGAAAACGTTGATTCCGAGACATTGCCTTCTTAGAACAAATAGCAAAACAAAGTGTTTCGTGCCGTGAAACGATTGGTTTCAACGCTTGAAACAAACAGTTTCATGTAGTAAAACACTTTGTTTCTCACCGAGGAAACTTTAGTTTCAAGCCTCTGAAACTGCAGTTTCCCCTAATGGAAACTAAAGTTTCCCGCCTTGAAACCAAAGGTATCCCCTGTTGAAACTTCTATTTACATACAAGCTTATATTTATATGCAGGCATGTTCATTTCAAACGGTGATAGATGAATGATTAGGTGATAGGTGGAGAACAATCTATCACCACCCTGAAAGCTCGATGAACAATGCGTTTCAGAAGGATGGTGATAGATTGAAAGAGGATTTCCATTTTTACGTATGGAAAGTTAGAATATGTGCCATCATTCAATGACAGCTGCAAAGCCGCCATTTCTAACCATCTTTATAGTTAGCTGCTCCCCGGCTTTCACCTGGGATGACTTGCAACGATAATCCATCGCCTGACGTCCTGCGTTGATACCATCCTCAAAAGATGTCATTTGATAAGAGCGATCTTTATTCAAGAAATCTAACTTTATGGTAAACTCACGTTCCTTTTTACCATTGTTAGTCATTCCTCCTATAAACCACTTATCGCCTTTCCGTTTTGCTACAATGACATATTCACCCGCTTTAGCTTCCAGTGCCACAGTCTCGTCCCACGTTACGGGAACTTGTGTAATGAAACGGGTACAATCTTCATTACGATAATAAAGAGTAGGATTATCCGCCAACATCTGCAGACCACTTTCAAAAACCACAAAGAGTGCCAACTGATAAGCGCGTGTTCCGATACTTGCAGCATTGGGACGTTCCGAGCGATACACATTAGGCTGCATACTAATCATCGCTCCGGGAGTATAATCCATCGGACCGACAGCATTACGCATAAATGGTAAATACAGACTATTATCCGGATAACAACCGCCCATTTGTTCCATTCCACGCACTCCTTCGTAAGACAATACATTCGGATATTTATATTCCAGTCCGGCAGGTTTGAAAGAGCCATGAAAATCGACAAACAAATGATGTTTGGCTGCTTCTCGGGCTACCCGTTCGTAAAAGTTGACCATCCACTGATCGCTTCTGTCCATGAAATCAATCTTAAGTCCTTTTACTCCCCATTCATTGAAAGTCTTGAAGAGATCAAAATTGTTTTCTACCGTCAACCATGTCAACCAAAGCACAATCCCTACATTTTTTTCTTTGCCATAACGAATCAACTCGTGCAAGTCTACTTTGGGATTAGGCGTATAAGGATCACGTGTACTTTTAGCCCAGCCTTCATCCATAATGATATATGGAATACCAAATTTAGAAGCAAAATCAATGTAATACTTATAAGTATCCAAGTTATAACCGGAAACAAAATTCACATCCGGTCCGTAAGGAGAAGCGTCATTCCACCATTCCCAGCTCACCTGTCCCGGCTTAATCCATGAAATATCCTGAAGTTGATTCTTTTCAGCCAGTTTATAAGTCATTGTATTCTCAATCAACTGCTTATCATTTTTACTTATCACAAAGTAACGCCAAGGATAATTTCTCGTACCTTTTGTTTTAGCAATGTAATCAGCTTCTTGAGTAATCTTCACGCTACGATCACTGTTTTCGGCAAACGCAAGCGGAGCTTTAGGAAAAACAGAGATTGCTCCGTTCGTACCCGTTCCTTTGAGAAACATACATGGATAATCAGCCAGATCCGACTCGCTGATTAATATTTTATAGTCTTTTTGTGTGTCAATCAATACCGGCAAAACAGCTATCCGTTCTTCAGGCTTCCACGCATTACTTTGAACATGTGTGTAAGGTTCCTCATAAGCTGTATGGAAGCCTCCCGGTTGTTGCAAGTGAAGAAGATAATCCGACGGGAAGTTGATAGCAAACTCTTCGTTCATTACTTCAACATCACCTTTTTGTGAGGTAATAAACCGGTAAGCAACTCCATCGTCAAAAGCACGGAATTCTACTGAATAATCTTTAAAGGTCAGTAGCAATTGATTATAACGATTATTGACTTTCGCATATTTCAAAGGAACAATAGGAGTTAATTGCTCGTCGACACTCGTACGTTTCTGACGGCGCAGTTTGGGATTTTCTCCCAACACCTGATTCCTCAATGTCAACTGAAGGGTATTGTCTTTCAACAATACATCTCCGTTATAATCTATACTATAATAGATTTATCCGAGAGATTCAAGGACACTTTCAGCTCTCCATTGGGAGAAATTAACTCTAACTTATTCTGTGCACGAAGTAGTGATGCCAAGCACAAACACACAACTAACAGGAAATATCTTCTCATGGTTTAGATATTTAATTAATAATCGTTTTACAATGGCAAATGTAATAAAAACATCACTTCGTACTATCAAACGGACTGGGTAATACTCCTTCAAAAGTCATTTTCACTGGTTTGATATACCCGTTTTCATTAAATTTACCTGATATTTCATTGTCTTTCCGGGCAACGACAAAGAAGGAGCTACCGCTTCATCCGATACCGCACGCTTATAATTCGGTTTACTGCTCATGACAAAACGTAGTTTCACGCCATCACGTATATCCTCATATTTCAAATAAGATTTGTCATGCTTCTTGCCATTCACATACAATTCCTTTACATACACATTCTTCGGCGACCAATTATCTGCTACCATTTCAATAACTTTTCCGTTACTCATCCGAACTGTTATTGCCTCAACGCAAGGAGAACCGATGTTATACATATTGCTTGAAGGAGCCACCGGGTAAAAGCCAATGCAATTGAACATATACCAAGCCGACATCTGCCCACAATCGTCATTGCCACTTAATGCATCTGGAGTATCGCCATAGAAACGTTCAGCAATCGTCCGTACCCACTTCTGACATTTCCAAGGTTCTTTCAAGTAATTATAAAGATACGCTACATGATGGCAAGGTTCATTTCCATGCCAATAAGCTCCGATACGGCCTTGAATATCATGTGCTCCCGGAATGTCATCCGGCAACTCTACTGTGAACAGTTCATCCAACCGGTTGCGGAACCAGTCTTCGCCAGCTTCGTTCATATACCCTTGTACATCTTGTGGTACGTACCAGGTATATTGTACAGTAAAGCCTTCCGTAATATCCCCCCATCCATTTACAGATCCGGGACCCTGATAAGCCACCGGAGTAAACGGTGTACGCCAGTTTCCCTGACTGTCCTTGCCACGCATATACTTCGTTTCCGGATCAATCAAAGTCTGATAAGAGAGTGCACGATTCAAGAAATAACGATAATCATCCTCTTTACCCAAAGCCTTGGCAGCCTGTGCCATGCAATAATCATCATACGCATATTCCAATGTTTTAGATACTGATTCCGCCTCTTTATCGAAAGGCACATATCCCATCATACGATATTCCGGCAAACAGTCATAATTCGGATTCATCGCCGTGGTCTTCATAGCCTCATACGCACGTTCGTAATCGAACCCTTTTACTCCCTTCACAATCATGTCAGCCAATACGGAAACTGCATGATAACCAATCATACACCAAGTCTCATTTCCATAAAACGACCAGACAGGCAGCATTTTCTCCACACTTTTATCATAATGAGCCAACATGGAATTGGCAATATCGGCATTCACTTCCTGCTGCACCAGATTGAACCAGGGATGCAAAGCCCGGTAGGTATCCCAAAGAGAGAATACCGTATAGTTGGTAAATCCTTCGGCTTTTTCTATATTTTTATCTAATCCTCGAAACTGCCCGTCTGCATCCTGAAAGATGAACGGATGCAAAGCCGCATGATAAGCCGACGTATAGAATGTTCTTTTCGTTTTACGGTCAGCAGTAAGGGTATATTTTCCAAGTTCTTTTTCCCACAGTGCTTCTCCTTTAGCTTTCAGTTCATCGAAAGCGAGTCCGGCAAGTTCCGCCATATTGTTCTTTGCCCCGTTTGTGCTGACCGATGAAATAGCAGTTTTTACAATCACTTCCTCTCCGGCTTTTGTATCAAAAGAGATGCAAGCCATCAGATTCTTTCCCCAAGCTTCATAGCTGCTACGAAACCGGGAGGTATTGTAAATCACCGGTTTCTTATTCTGCATAAAGCGCAAGCCGGTCAACTTTTTAGAGAAAGTAGCCGTGAAATAAATATGCCGTTCCGGTCCCCAGCCTTTTACCAGTTTATATCCGGTGATGGTAGAATCATTTTCCATGCGCAGATTCGCCCATTCACAAGATTGCCATAAAGTATGGTTCATATCGATCATTATAAAAGCTTTATCCGATTGAGGATAGGTGAAGCGAAACATACCACTACGTACTCCTGACGTCATTTCAGCCTTTACTCCATAATCTGACAGTTCTACCGCATAATAATTAGGTGATGCCCATTCCTTTTCATGAGAATAACGTGAACGGTATCCCTTTTCCGGCTCCTCACGTGTCCCCGGATCCAGTTTCATCTCTCCTGTTCCGGGAATAAACAAGAAGTCTCCCAAATCAGGTATACCAGTCCCGCTTAAATGAGTCAGACTGAACCCCAACAAGGTGGAATGATTATATTTATAACCGGAAGCCGCATCATAGTATTTACTATCCGTGTCCGGACTCATCTGAATTCCTCCGAAAGGAATCTGCGCACCCGGATACACATTACCATAACCATCTGTTCCCACAAATGGATTCACATAATCAATCAGTTTCTCGGTTTGAGCCATGCCTGGCAAAATACTCACCAGGCACAGCCATACTAAAAACAATCCTCTTTTACCCATTACACTCACCATATTTACATTATTATGCTTGTATATCACCTACCGCAACTTGATATTCATGCCACAGTTCATCAATATTATATTCGTCTCCTAAAACATGCTTGATAGCTCCATCAAACGACCAAGGGATAACCTCCAATGTACTCCGGTTAAACTTACGCAGGAATTCAGGATCTTTGTTGTCACGTAACCACACGAAGAAATAACCCGCCGTACGGTATCCGTCCATATAATTTCCACCTTTCGGACGGGCATTCGGTCCGTCAAATCCTCCATTGGCAACCCGCACAGCATCTGCCATTCCCTCGATAAATGCCCAGAACACACGATTGGTTCCATAAGAACCAATTCCCTGCGGTTCCAGCTGATATGCGTGCGTCAGTTCATGCAAGAGCACCCCGCGCGTTTCGAAAAACAACTTTGCCGTATCATTCGCTGCAAAAGATTTTTCAATATGACGTGTACTGTAGAAAATCGTCACATCACCATTGCCACCGCCTTTAGCAGAAATACCGTTGATATCTTCCAAAGTATAATGTATCTTGTGCACTGCGGGAATACTATCTTCCGGAGAATTGTAAAGAGTAGCTAATACAGTACGTGCCTGTTCCTTGATATACGATTCAGCATCGGGAATGATCCGGTGGTAAATGTCCGATCCCAGCGTTTCCGGTGCTTTATCCTCAAACAATACAGCACCTGTATTGTACTCTTTCCATACATCAGAATTATCCTTCACCTGTTTTTGCACACTTGCAGCACAAGCCCCCATACCTACCAGCAGGCAGGCTGCATAGATTAAATGTATCTTTTTCATACTCCTTTATTGATTATTCGTTGATTCCGTTAGTTAATGAATAAGGTTTATCCTCCGGTGATAATCCGCGACGTTTGTTAGGTGACGCCCCCATCTTGAATTCAAGCACGCCTCCTTTCAAAATGTCTTCATGTGTAATGTACATCTTGTCGTATACCTTACCGTTCAATTTCAGCGACTGCACGTAACGTTTCTTGTCGCTGACACCCGGCGCTTTGATCTCCAATGTCTTTCCATTAGGAAGCGTCATCTTCAGATAAGGCAGGTAGGGCGCTCCCAATACATACTGGTCTGTACCAGGACAAACCGGATAGAAGCCCATCACGGAGAAAAGGTACCATGCTGACATCTGTCCGCAATCATCATTTCCACCCAATCCGTTAATATCATTCTTATACATCTTATTCAGAATCTCACGCAGCCAGTACTGTGATTTCCACGGCTGGGAAGTCCACGCATATAGATAAGGAACATGGTGGCTCGGTTCATTACCATGCACATATCCGCCGACCAAACATTCTTCAGTAATATCCTCATTATGCTCATAGTACTTCTCCGGCAGATGCATGGAGAACAGTTCATCCAATTTCTGCACGAACGTCCCTTCTCCTCCCATCAAGTCGATCATGCCAAATACATCGTGTGGCACATGAAAAGAGAAATTCCATGAATTGCCTTCAATAAAACCTTCACCATAGGTTTGCAATACATCAAACTCTTTCTTGAAAGAACCGTCACTATAACGGGGACGTGCAAAACCAATACTTGTATCATAGATAGTACGATAATTGAGGGCACGCTTTCGGTAAGTCTCCGCTATTTCCTTGTTACCTGCCTTCAAAGCTGTCTGATAGATAGTCCAATCGTCGTATGCATACTCCAAAGTAGAAGAAGCTGCTGTACCACTTTTGTCAAGCGGAATATATCCCAGCTTCATATAATCAGCTATACCTTCATAATACGGAACGGTGGATGTACTGACCATTGCCGCCAATGCCTCATCCACATTCGAAAAGACGCCTTTGGTTATTGCATCCGCCAGTACAGACACAGCATGATAACCGCTCATACACCAGTTTTCATTTCCCATCAGACTCCATATCGGCAACATTCCGTGCACGCTTTGTTGCTCATGTTTAATCATGGATTCCACCATATCCGCATTGCGTCCCGGTTTCACCAGATTCAGGAAAGGATGTTCCGCACGATAGGTATCCCAAAGGGAAAATATAGTATAGTTGGTGAATCCTTCCGCCCGGTGTATGTTATGATCCAGCCCACGATAGGAACCGTCTACATCCATATACACAGACGGATTAATCATGGTGTGGTAAAGAGAAGTATAGAACATTGCTTTCTGATCGGGCGTACCTTCGATCTCGAAATGCTTCAGTTCACTATTCCAATCTGTACGAGCAGCTTCCGCCAACTGTTCGAAACTCTTTCCGGAAGCCTCGGCATGCAGATTCTTAATGGCCCCTTCCGTACTGACTGCCGACAATGCCACTTTTACAACCAGTTCCGAATTGTTAGCGGTATCGAAGTTAAAGTAAGCCACGATTTTTCGACCTGTGATTTCGGGGAAGTTCTTTTCCAACTTAAAACGACGCCAAAAGCCATTGTACAATACTTTTTCCTTATCCTTATATCCGTAGTCTTTAATCGGCTGTGACAAAGAGATAGCAAAATAGGTATAATTCGTACGCGCCCATCCATTGGTGATACGATATCCGGTCAACAGAGTATCGTTTTCGACTCTCAAATTGGCCCATAGAACTTTGCCGTCATAATTATAAATACCATGCACCAGATCCAAAATCAAATGACCATCTTTTCCTTTCGGGAAGGTATATTTATGTATACCCGTCCGTTGTGTTGCTGTCAGTTGGGCCTTAATGCCATAATCGTCCAGTATCACTTCATAATATCCGGGAACAGCTTTTTCTGTAGCATGGTCAAAACGTGAACGGTATCCCTCTTCCGGATAATCCGCCCGACCGGGATTTAACTTCACATCGCCAACAGCAGGCATCAACAAGATGTCTCCCAAGTCAGAATGTCCCGTACCACTAAGATGAGTGTGACTGAAGCCAACAATGGTCTTGTCCCTATATTGGTAACCGGCACAATACTCGTAGGCATTTTTCTGATAAGCTCCATTTACATTATGCGGAATTGTGTCTGTGTCCGGACTCAACTGTACCCATCCGAAAGGAGTGCAAGCACCGGGAAAAGTGTGCCCCATCCCATTGGTCCCGATAATCGGATTCACATAGTCTACCGGCTGTTGGGCTATGGCGGACAAAGTTGCTGCCGCCATAGTCATCATCAATACTTTCTTTCTCAAATTATTCATATCAGCTTACTTTGCGTCACGAGAGAATGAATACGGGAAGTCTGATTCGTTGATACCTCTTCCCTTATTCGGTTTGTTATCCATATCAAACACCAGACGACCGCCTTTCAACAGATCGAAATGGTTCAGATAATTCTTTGTATAATTCTTGCCATTATAATTCAATGAACGAATATAACGATTATCATCGTTATTCTTCGGGGCGGAGATTTCCAGTTTCTTGCCGTTCTCCAGTGTAATCGTTGCTTTCTTGAAGTAAGGAGCTCCCATTACATATTCATTGCTGCCCGGACATACCGGATAGAAACCCAATGCAGTAAATACATACCAAGCCGAAGTCTGTCCATTATCTTCATCTCCACAATAACCGTCCGGAGTAGGAAGATAGAGGCGGTTCATCGTCTCACGCAACCAATATTGGGCTTTCCACGGTTCGCCGGCATAGTTATACAAGTAGATCATGTGCTGGATAGGTTGGTTGCCATGTGCATAGTTACCCATGTTAGCAATTTCCATTTCACGAATCTCGTGAATCACTCCTCCATAATAGCTATCATCAAATACAGGAGGAAGATTGAACACAGAATCAAGCATACTGACAAACATCTTCTTGCCGCCCATCAGATCAACCAGTCCTTGTACATCGTGGAATACCGACCATGTATAATGCCAACTATTTCCTTCCGTAAAGGCATCTCCCATTTAAAAGGGTTGAAAGGAGTCTGGAAAGTTCCGTCAGAATTCTTTCCCCGCATCAACTTAGTTTCCGGATCGAACAGATTACGGTAGTTCTGACTCCTTTTCTTATAAACATCCAGTTCTTCTGCCGGACGGCCTAATTTTTCACCCATACGGTAAATGCACCAGTCATCGTATGCATATTCCAATGTGCGTGCCGCATTCTCATTAATTTTCACATCGTATGGCACATAGCCCAGTTTGTTATAATATTCATATCCACGGCGTCCGGTAGTAGAAACTTTCGGATGTACGCTATTGGCCCCTTTCAGTAGGCTTCGTACATTTTTTCTGCATCCGCTTTGGTTACATTCTTCATGAAGGCATCCGCCACTACAGAAGCTGAATTGTTCCCAACCATACAACCACGATGGCCCGGGCTTGCCCATTCTGGAAAGAATCCACTTTCAAGATAGGTATTCAACAGGCCTTCCTGCATCTTCTCACCCATTGAAGGATATATCAAATTAACAAATGGAAACAAGCAACGGAAAGTATCCCAGAATCCAGTGTCGGTAAACATATATCCCGAACGGATTTCACCATTATAGGGGCTGTAATGCACAGTTTCTCCCTTACCGTTTACCTCGTAAAACATACGGGGAAACAACACCGAACGATACAAGCAAGAGTAGAACGTACGCATACGGTTCTCATCGCTGTCTTCAACCTTGATACGCCCCAAGACATTGTTCCATGCCTTACGACCGGCCTCTTTTGTCTGTTCAAAAGTCTTATTACCAATTTCCTTCAAGTTCAGTTCCGCCTGTTCGGGGCTGATGAATGAGGATGCCACTTTTGCATGCACTTGTTCTCCTTTTTTCGTCGAAAATCCGATAGCAGCACCCACGTGATTGGATTGTAGTTCGAGATGTGTTTCAACCAAATGATAGTCTGCCCATACTTTATTGAAAGTAAAAGGCTTGTCGAACTCTATCACAAAGTAATTTTTAAAGTTTTGAGGAACACCGCCACTATTGCGTGTCGTATAACCAACTATTTTATTTTCTTCGGGAATCACCTTCACATACGAACCGCGGTCGAAAGCATCTACCACCACATAGGCATCGGAGGTTTCAGGGAAAGTGAAACGGAAATATGCACAACGTTCCGTCGGAGCTATTTCAGTTGTCATGTCATACTCTGACAAATAAACACTATAATAATAAGGAGTGGCTTTCTCTGCCTTATGAGAGAACCAGGAAGCACGACTGTCCTGATCGATCTTCAACTGTTTAGTCATCGGCATGATTGAGAACTGACCGTAGTCATTGATCCACGGACTAGGCTGATGGGTTTGCTTGAAACCTCTGATTTTGTCGGATGCATAAGTGTAAGCCCAACCGTCACCCATCTTTCCGGTTTGTGGCATCCAGAAGTTCATTCCCCAAGGCAACGCGATGGCAGGATATGTATTCCCATTAGATAGTGATATTTTCGAATCAGTTCCCATTAAAGGATTCACATAGTCTACCGGTTGCTTTTGCGCAAAGGTAGAGGAAGCTCCCAATAGCAGGGCTATTGCGATAGATAGTAGTTTCTTTTTATTCATGGTCTACGAATTAAGCTATTAATTAAATTATCAAGTCTTTTTTATTTACGTTACAAATTAAAGCATCTTTCTGCAATTATCCGTCCTCTGATACGCCAAAATAAGAAAAAATAGCATGTGGTCAACCAAAGGATACGAGCGTCAACGAGAGTACAACCGAAAGACTAACCGTTTAAGCAATAGAGAGAGGATAATTAGCCTTTACCCTCTCTCCAATTCTATCAGAAACAAATATTTATTATTACCTAATTAATTCCATCCCGGGTTCTGATGTCCTTCCAACGCAGGATTAGCCTGAATTTCATCTAACGGGATAGGCCATAACAAAGCATATTCAGGAATGGCACCGGCTCTTGTGCTTCCATCTGGCTTGTTTTGGATTTGAGCCGATGCAAGAGCAGTCCATTTCAATTTTCCTGATTCTGTAGATGCTTCCGGATACAAACGAGTACGGCGAATGTCATCCCAAATCTTAAATTCCAACGGTAACTCATGCAAACGTTCAGTCAAAATCGATTGTATTAAATCGTTTCCTGTAGCCGTCTCATCTGCCAATCCAGCACGTTTACGCACTTGATTGAGATAATATTTAGCTCCACCGACAGCATTATCTTCATGATTTGTACGTGCCAGACCTTCGGCTGCAATCAGCAAGACTTCCGCAAAACGGAATACTGGCATATTATAATCACCGTCGTGACCGCTAATCAAAGCATTTTCATCAAACCACGCCCAGTTGCCTGCATTGTTCAAAGTATAAGTCTTTCCTTCAGCATCGGTATATTGCTTAAAGAAGAACTGTTTCTCATGTCCTCGAATATCATTAGAGGCATAGCTGTTAAGCAACATATCACAGGGAAGGTATGCATTATACAGCACGTCTCCTCCCGGATGGAACACTCCCCACTGGAAAGCATCTGTTCCGATAGAACGGCAAGCATAAGAGTTACCTACACTATAATTGGTGTAATTGTATTCTTTAGCATAAATGATTTCAGCAGATTCTTTCGTTGTCTTAATCACATTATACGCAGAGTTCAAATCATCAGTCGTTCCATTCGGATGAATAAGTTCGTGAGGACTATCATTAATCACTTTCAATGCCATCTGTGCAGCTTTTCCATAATAGTCTGCCCCCCCGTTTAACGGTGCACCAGCCCATTGTAGATAAACTTGTGCCAGCAAAGTCTGCGCCATTGCTCTGGTAACATAACAGCCATTTTCATAGAACGTTTTATTCGGCAATGCATCCCCGTTGACAATATCCAGCAAGTCGGCTTCAATTTTCTTATAAACCTCTTCAGCAGAAAGACGTTCTTTGTACATACCTTCTGTAGATGTGTAAGGTTCTGAAATATAAGGAACACCACCAAATTCTTTGACCAGCCAAAAATATCCGTATGCACGGAAGAATTTACCTTGAGCCACATAATTATTAATAGTAGCTTCATCCAGCACCCCGGTCATTGTCGGAATATTGGCTATAACAAAGTTGGCACGTGAAATACCTTTATAAAACTCATGCCAGTATTTCATTGCAATATCATCAAAAGATTCAATATTGAAGTTACACCCTTCGGATGCCGTAGTAAATGTTCTATCCTTACGCTTATCAACGTACAATCCGGACACAATACCACCCCACATTGTCGCTTTAGGAGTCCAGCCACCGCCTACATCAGTGTTGTGTAAATAAGGTACACCACCGAAATACAATGCGTTCACACCCGACTCCGCATCAGCTTTCGTCTTCCAGAATTGGTCAGATGATTTCATATCCAATGGTTCTTCTTTCAGGAAATCGTCGCATGAATTCAGCAACACAGAAAGTGAACACATACAAAATGCAGATATATATACTTTTAATAGTTTCATAATTCTTATGGTTTTTATAACGGTGAATTAAAATGCTACATTAAGACCGAACGTAAACGTTCTCGGACGCGGATAGGTGAAGAATTGGCGGTTAGCCCCCATTTGTTGTCACCTAAACGAGATGAGTTATCCGGATCGTATCCGTTATAGTCCTTAGAAGTAATCAGGAACGCGTTATTCACATTCGCATACAAACGCAATGAAGACAGACCGATCTTCTTAATCAGTGTTGGATTGAAGGTATATCCGAGCTGAATCATGTTACAACGCAAATAAGAACCATTGCAAACCCAGTCATCATCTGCCTGGTTATTAGCTCCCTGACCAAAGTTATTCAGACGAATTGCCTGTTCTTTACCCGACGGATTGAGAGTTGGATGCCATGCTTCCTTATAAAGACGGTCTATACCATTAGTCAGGAAACGGGCTACAGTAGAGTGATAATATTCTTGCATCACGTCTACCCCCATGTAAACTGGAAGTCTAAAGTCAAATCGAAACCTTTATAATTGAAGGTATTGATAAATGAGCCCATCCAGTCAGGCAATCCGTTACCAATAATTTCGCGTTTCTTATAAGTTACCTTTTCACCGATAGTGGAAGGTATGTTCATTGTCTCCGGATCCCAGTTAGACGGAATACCATCGTAAATACCGGCGCGCTTATAACCATAGAAAGAAGAAAGCTCTTCACCTTCACGAATCAACATATCGTAACCCACAAAACCATCGGTTGTAATCTGACGCTTACCGGTGACAGGATCAACAGATGCACTTTCATCCAACTTCTCTACACGGTTTTTGTTGAAACCTAAATTAAGAGTGGAAGTCCACTGGAAATCATGTGTCTGAATAGGATATGCTGTAACCAGAATATCTAAACCACGATTGGAAACGGCTCCAATATTATCCATAATGGAAGAGTAACCTGTTGATTCAGGAACCGGACGGTCGAGCAACAAATCCGAAGTATACTTATAATAATAGGAAATATCGAAATTCAGTCTGTTATTGAATAAACCCAACTCGAATCCTAAGTCCCACTGTCCTGTCTTTTCCCATTTCAGGTCCGGATTAGGCATATTGTCCAGATAAGACACTACGTGCAGAGCATCACCAATGATCGTATTCGACTGGCTCACCGTAGCCAATGATTTATATGTACCAATTTCCGAATTACCTGTCACACCGTAAGAAGTATGCAATTTTAGTTTGCTAATCAATGAGTTATCTTTTAAAAAGTCTTCATTAGAAATCATCCAACCCAAGCCGACTGACGGGAAAAATGCATATTTATTGTTCTGTCCGAATTTGGAAGAGCCATCATAACGACCGGTTACGGTAGCCATATACTTGTTGTCATAAGAATATGCCAGACGCAAGAAATAAGAGTTCATCGCCCACTTGTCGTAATCATTGCCTACAGAAGGACGGTTCGTTCCGGAACCTAAATTATAATATCCGTAGAAGTCATCAATATACTTACTGTCGGAAGCTTCGAATTTGGTATAATTATACTCTTGCCAAGACATACCCGCCATTGCATTAATGTGATGTTTGTTTATATCTTTCACATAAGTCAAATAGGTTTCTTCCTGCCAATACAAAGAGTTGGAGTTATTTGCAGAAGCTGCTCCCTCGGAACTTTGATTAATCATCGGACGCGGAGTGAACGGCGTATAGTTAGCATCACGATTATTGTGGTAGTCGATACCGAACTGGGTCTTCAAATCCAATCCTTTCATGAGATGGAAAGTCAAAGCAGCATTACCAAAAATCTGCGTACGATATTGCATAGCCTGCATCCGTTCGAGCAACTCAACGGGATTACCTACACCTTCCGGGCTGAATCCTTGTTTTCCGCTATTAGGATCAGTCTGATTATTGAGAATAGAGCTTGTATTAATAATGTTCGTCTGCGTATATTCACCATCCAGCTTAACCGGTAAGAAAGGCAACTGTTCGATCATTGTACGCAATGCGCCTTGTCCGTAAGGGTTATCAGAAGTTCTATTACCCCAAGTATGATTTACTAATAAATTAACGGAAGTAGACAGCCAATCAGTCGGTTTGTCATCATACGCCAATTTTGCATTGATACGTTTGAAGTAGGAATTCAACAAAATACCCTGTTGATCGGTATAATTGATGAATGCTCCGATAGAAGATCCTTCTCCTGTACGTTGGATACTGATCTGATGGTTATGAGAGATGGCAGTGCGGGATGCTTCATCCTGCCAGTTGGTATTATATTTCGGAGAACCGTCTGCATTGAACAAACGTTCGTCTGTGAATATCTGTGACAGATCAGTTGTGAAGTTCTTGCCTTGAAATTCGTTGGCATTTTCCAATCCCTGCTTGAAGGTAGACATCCATTCGTTAGCATCCATTACATCTATTTTTCTAGCCATCTTACCGATAGACAATGAACCATCATAGGAAACATGGACTCCTTTTCCTGCATTACCGCGCTTGGTAGTCACCATGATAACACCATTCGCACCACGGGCACCATAGATGGCAGCAGAGGAAGCATCTTTCAATACTTCGATAGATTCGATATCATTCGGATTAAGCAATTCGAAGTTTGACATCACCACTCCATCTACTACGTACAGCGGTGATGCCGATGCGTTGATAGTAGAAATACCACGAATGATGACACGTGATTCTCCACCCGGCTGACCGGTATTAGAGAAGATATTCACACCGGCCACTTTACCCTTCAATCCGTCAAGCGCATTGAATGATTGTGCTTTCAGCATGTCTTTACCTTTGGCTGTGGAAATGGAACCCGTCAAGTCTGATTTGCGCATGGTACCATAACCTACAACGACTACTTCGTCCAGTGCTTTCGTATCCGATTGCAGAACTACGTTCAGAACATTACTCTTTAATTCCGAGACTTTAAATTCTTGTGTGATATAACCAATATACGAAAACACCAAGGTGGCATTGGAAGGAACAGAGAGAGTGTATTTACCGTTAATGTCAGTGATTGTTCCTGTACTACCGTTTTTAACTTTCACCGTACCACTGATAACCGCCTCTCCCTGATCATCGGTTACCGTACCGGAGATTGATTTTACAGATTGAGCATTCATGCCCAAACTCAACATCATACCTATTACAAATAAGGTAAGATACTTTAGTTTTTCATTCATAATTCCTTTAAATTTGATTAGTAATAAGGTTAATTCCCTTTAAAAAGATTGTTGCAAATAAAGGCTATTCGAATAAAAGTCCAATGCTCTACCTTGCCAAAAAAACGGCAAAATAAAGACACATATTTAAAGCACAGAATGGTAAATTAGAGCACAGATTAACACACTAATAATCAACATAATAAAATCAACAAAAGGGATTTAGAGCACAAGGTTGTGACAAACAAATAAATAATAATGTTTCCCAACTAATCACCTATACGAAAGAATTTAACCTGACAATCAGCATACCTTTCGCTGTTCCCGATAATCTTTCGGTGTCATCCCGAACCGACGGGTAAACTCTTTATAAAAATAAGACCGGCTGGAAATACCGACCTCCATAATAACATCTTGAATAGAAAGTTCTTCATCAAGTAACAGGCGGGCTGCCTTTTCCATACGGTAACTCTTTATTAAATCACCGGGAGCAGTATTGGAGATTTCCTTGAATTTACGATAGAACTGACGGGAACTCATTGCCATACGATCAGCGATCAACGTTGAGCCAGTTCTTCCTTGTCCAGGTTTTCTTCAATCACCTTTAACAATTTGCGAATAAAATCAGCTTGTTCGGTAGTTGTACAGACAATCTGTCCCGCCAAATCTCCCAGTTCCTCCATATATATCTGCTTCGCTTCCCGCTTTCCATAAATAGCATTATGGACAACTTCCCGCAAGAATAATATATCATAAGGAAGTACAATATAAGAATCAGACCACAAGATCAGTTCCCGCTGAATGGCCGAACCAACTTTCCAGGTTAACAATGGAATAAAAGCTGTCTTTGAAAGCAGAGTACGATTCCGGCTAACATACTCCATAAAAGTACTTTCAGCATTGGCATACATTGTCATATCCACTAATAATAGAGCCGGAGCCGACCGACGAATTTCGTCAAAAGCAAGCTGCACACTCTTTACTTGATGAACCACGTATTCATCAGCCAGGAAATTACTAATCAACCAAGTCATTTCATCTCTGTCTTCCAACAAAAGCACAGTTTTTTTCCCTTGTTCACCTGCCACTGTCAAGACTGCCGGTTCAAAGATAATCGTCAACCGACTACCACTCTCATCATCATCATAACGAAGAACGGCATGAATACGTTCCAAAGCCGACCGTACAAAACCTAAAAGTAAATGCACAGCAAACACATGATCGGAATCTTTCTCCGTCACTGAAGAAGCTTTATCTGAAAGATATTCATACAACGCTTTCGCAGTAGCATCTTTAGAAGAAAAATGTAGCTGCATCTTACCATCCTGTTCTGACATTTCTACTATTACGCCATGAGTACCTTTCATTTCAGTAATCCGGAGATAGCAGCAATAAAGAATACTGTATAATGCATTCTTGTAAACTGGAAATGTTAAGTGTTCCGGAATCATTGACGATATAGAAGAATGATCAATCCCTTGTTCTTCCAACGTACGTAACACCTCTTGAGAAACTCCCTGTATACTCATACGTGCAGAAACAATAAACCGATCCGGAAAGAATTGTTTAAGTTCTTCCAAAAACAGAGCGTCAGGATTAAGAAGTGCGTTCATCACAGTTTCGCGTATCAGTGACACTTTCTCAAGACATTGCTCATAAGAAAGATTCTCTGCACGCAATTGGTCACAATAATTATAAATAAGAAGTAAAATCTTCAAGCATCCTACGGTTTGTATATACAGTCTCGGATTTCCGGCAACTTTCTGTCCCCATCAGTGTTTTCATCATCCGTTCCTGAAGATAGTTTTTACGTAGTAAATATATCACGTACCCTAACAGCAACAAGAAAATGACCAAATAAACAAAATAAGCCGCCACCGATCGATACCAGGGAGAAAGGATATATACCGGAATAGAAAAATGCCGATATTCCGTATCAAATACATCCCTCTTATAGCGTACCTTAAAGATATAATCACCTGCCGGCACTCCTGTATATGAGGCTTCATTAATACTACTAAAAGAGGTCCAATCCTTATCATATCCTTCCAACTGGTAAGAATATTCTATATCTTCTCCTGATAAAAAATCCGGAACAACAAAAGAAAGTGCAAATGAAACCTCCGTCCCCTTCAACTGTAATGCCTTACCATCGTCTGTATAGTAATCTCCATCCCCCTGAACCACTTGCGTATGTCCAACAGTCAACTTACGTAACAAAATATCCGGATAAAATTCCGGAGCAGCCTGCACCTCTTTATCCAGATAAAGTAACCCGTCAATCCCACCGAAAAAAGCTCCTGTGTATATGGACACATGTAATAAGCATCATCGCTAAACTCACCGATTTGAACACCTGCACTGTAAAAGTAGGCATGTGATGAGCCATTTATCGGATTGTATTTAATCAGCCCCCGATTCGTACCAACCATAAGAGTCCGTTCTCATCTTCAAGTACACCATGAATCATATCATTGAGCAAACCTTGCTCCCGTCCGATATAGGTAGCTTTCATTCTGTTTTCCATTAGAATTCAGACATACCAATCCTGATGTTGTCCCTACATATAACAACCCTTCTTTGGTCCGATACAGGCTGAGCACATCGTCTACCGACTTATGAAGCATTTCTTTCAAAGAAATCACTTTATATTCTTCAGTCCGCTTATCAAACCGTACGAGTCCTTTCTCCCGACTGCCAAGCCACAAAATAGAATCCCCTTCGGGCAACATTGGATAGAACATCGTAATTTCTCGCTGACCGTGAAAAAAATGATAACTTTTCTGCGACTTGAAACGAATGGTACCTGCCTGCTTCTCAAGTATTAATTTATGAAAACCGGAACCGGCTGTCACCACATAAAGTACACTATCATTTTCCTCATAAATGCCATGTATCTCGGTGGGTTGTGCCGGCAGATTCTCCACAGAATGCAAAGCTTTGTCTTCAAAAGAATAGTAAAATAGTCCCGGATCTCCAGATCCTATCCAAAAGCCATCCATATAACGGCTTTGAACCAATTTATAAACGGGAAATTCTTTATTCCATCGTATATAAGACACAACATTTTGCTTTCCTTCAGGAGAGTAAACTGTAACGGCAGAAGCCTCCTCATTCTCACGATAATCCGGTATATGCAGCAGTCCATCACCTTTCGTCCCGAACCATAGCCCACCACTATTGTCTGTCATAACAGAACGTACCTGCCTGCTTAAGTTAGATGACAGTTGATTGAGCATCAAATTGGTGGCAATAGAATATTTCTTAGCATACATAATCGTTCCTTGTCCGTCCGAAGCAACCCATAAGACATTCTGATGAGGATCTCGATAAATACTATATATACGTACATTCCGGTCGACCACTTCTTCTTTATATTTTTGTGAAGTACGGAGACGGACTAACCCATTCGTTCGAAAACCAATAATAATATCTTCATAGAAAAGGGCTATTCCTGCAATAGTTCCATTCTTCTGCACTAATGAAGAAAGGTTACGAATATAAATTTTAGATTGTCGGGAAATATCATAAACATAAAGATCATGCTCACTATCGATAAAACAGAGAACGCCATTCTGATAAAAGACATCTTCAATAGGTTTCGCATGAAAATTAGTAGATGAAACAGTTGAATGAATTGATAATGTGTCACAATCAAAAGCATCCTGCGAAACCTGTAACAGCTCCCCTGTTTGTTGGGTGAAAATCCACAAAACACCATCATCCGTTACGAACGCCCGTTTATCCATATCCTCTACGGGTACTTTCAGATTCTTAATCTGTACAAATCGTTTATAAGATGTATTATAGTAGAAAATTCCACCATGACTCACCACCCATGTGTTTCCTTTAGAATTGGAATGTAGATAATAATCATCTGTAAAGTCATAATATCCGACAACTTGCCGTGAATTCTGTGAAAGACGATTAATCCCCAAATGAGTAGAAATCCACAAACAATTATTATCCGCCTGCTGAATAGAATGGATTACGTTGTTACTCAAAGCCTTGGGAGCTGAAAAATCGGAACGGAAAACTTCCATGCTTCTGCCGTCATAACAATTGACTCCATCGTAAGTACCGAACCACATCAACCCTGTATTGTCTTGAAAAAGACAAAGCACAGCGCTATTAGATAATCCTTGCTGATAATCTACTTTCCGGAAGATATATGAATCTTTACCACCATCTGCCTGACAGATCAATGAATAAATCAATAGAACAAAAGGAAAAATCAAGCGCATTTTCATTGTGTTAATCATTAATATCATCTATTAAATATCAGGCAATCGCTTATATGTTTTGTTTCGCAGTGCGAAAGAAAATAGCCATTAATAATCGATGTCTTTGATTCTCTTTACACAAAGATACGTTTTTATACGGAAAATGCAACTCTATTTTATCAAGTACCTCTATTTTTCAACAATTACTTCACTACTAAGTTCACACAATCTAAGAGTCTGCCTCTTCCATTTTTCAATGATCTCATCATTATAAATAATGCAATCAGTTTTATTTTCATGCCGTACGTTTATCAATATGCATATTTAAGCCATGTGTTTATCATTGATATAAGACCTATAAAGTTGTATACCAATTGATATTCTTGTGGTGTATCTATGCTAACGACGCAGAGAAGTAAGCTTTGTTGATTACTTCTCTCTCAACACTGCTTACTTCTCATGTAATCTATTAATAGAAAAGTTGCTCTTGATTAAGTCCAAACTTTCTTTTTATTAACAGTAAAGTTGCCTTTCATCCCTTCCAATCTATAAATGCAAGCTTCATTTATAAAAACAAAGGTTCCGTTTTTAAAAACAAAGCTTGCATTTATAAAAATGAAGCTTTCATTTTAAGTTTGTAAATAACAAAAGAGAAGTTTACTATTAGACGAAAGGAAGTTTAGACTTAATCAAAAGAAACTTTATTGTTAATTCTCAAGGAGAAGAGTAACTATTATCATTCAGTGGATATCATCCTAATAAAAAGTCTCGTATATCAATGAGACAACTTATTCAGTTATCTTTATGATATACGAGACTCAAATGTTATAAATAAAATCCTATTTTACAGGATATTATTTTGCTAATTCATTAATCACATCCATTATCTTCTGACCGATTTCTTCGGCAGCTTCCATGGTAGAAGCTTCACTATACACACGGATGATCGGTTCTGTATTACTCTTGCGCAAATGTACCCATTTGTCAGCAAAGTCAATTTTCACACCGTCGATATCGTTGATTTCTTCGTTCTTATAGATTTCCTTTACTTTTGCAAGGATAGCATCTACATCGATTTCCGGAGTCAAGTCTACACGGTTTTTAGCAATGAAGTAAGGAGGATAAGTAGCACGGAGCTCGCTAACCTTCTTTCCTTCGTGAGCCAGATGGCTAAGGAATAATGCGATGCCTACCAATGCATCACGTCCGTAGTGACTGGCAGGATAAATTACTCCACCATTTCCCTCACCACCGATAACAGCATTGATTGCTTTCATCTTCGTTACCACATTTACTTCGCCTACGGCAGAAGCGCTGTATTCCATTCCATACTTGCGAGTTACATCACGCAAAGCACGGGTAGAGCTTAAATTAGAAACAGTGTTACCGGGGGTATGTTTCAGTACATAGTCGGCAACAGTAACCAATGTATATTCTTCACCGTACATTACGCCATTCTCGCAGATCATTGCCAGACGGTCAACATCGGGGTCTACAACAAAAGCTACATCGGCCTTTCCACCTTTCATTAAGTTCATGATGTCACCGAGGTTCTTTTCAAGCGGTTCGGGGTTGTGCTGGAAGTTTCCGGTAGGTTCACAGTAGAGTTTTTCTACATGTTTCACACCTAAACGTTCAAGAAGTTCGGGAAGAATAATACCGCCTACCGAGTTTACACAGTCAATAGCTACACGGAAATTGGCTTTTTGATAGCTTCTACATCTACCAAGTCGAGAGCCAATACACTGTCGATATGTTTCTGATTATAAGTCAGGTCTTTGCGGTAAGAGCCCAAGTGATCTACGTCGGCATAGTCAAATTCTTCTGCTTCAGCAATACGAAGCACTTCGTTGCCTTCGGCTGCATTCAGAAATTCGCCATGTTCATTCAGTAACTTCAGTGCGTTCCACTGCTTAGGGTTATGAGAAGCTGTCAGGATGATGCCACCACAAGCGCCTTCCATAGTTACAGCAAGCTCTGTGGTCGGAGTAGAAGCAAGATCAATATCTACTACATCCCAGCCCATTCCCATTAATGTGCCGACTACTACGTTTTTTACCATTTCACCCGAGATGCGGGCATCGCGTCCCACAACAATCTTGTTGCTCTTCGCTTTGCAGGTCTTACGAATTAAAGTAGCATAAGCCGAGGTGAATTTTACAATGTCAAGCGGGTTCAGTCCTTCTCCCGCTCCTCCGCCGATGGTTCCGCGGATTCCAGAGATAGATTTGATTAGAGTCATAGGTTTTTAACTAAAAGATTTATCTAATGTTAGTGCTTTAGCTTTTTGCTTTCTCAAACTTCCAGATATCATAGAAATAAGGATTGACATATTGTTGTGCAGTTGTATGCCCCATCTTAGAAGGTACAATCAAGCGTACATGTGCATTATTACGCAAATAAGGTAAGGCAATCAACCAGCCGGATGGAATTGCAGTTCCATAACCTTGATTAACCCATAATAAATCATATTCCAAACTACCGGATAAAACGATTCCATAAACAGTAGACGCGTTTTGTACATAACGGAATGTTAATGGAAACTTATAATAATCAGGAGCATCCATCCATTCTTCTAATGGTACATTGAAACAAGTAACCTCTCCTGTCATCATATCCTTTTCTACATAACGAGTACAAATGACATTATTATTAGCAAAAGTGTCTACTTCATTAATAAACTCAACCCCATTCTCACCTTCCTCTTTCCCGCCACGATCTACGATCTGCATATATACGCCGTTGGAAAAAGCAACATATTCGTCATATCCATCCCCAGCTTCTTTTGAAGCCGTAACAGTGTCTCTTTCGAACTCTTCCAGTGAAATGACACGAATATCATTATCTTTGATGAACTTATTCACCGCATTTTTCTCGTCTTCCAGCATTTCTGCATAAGTCTTCGAATTGTCGCATGCCTGGAACAGACTTCCGGCGGTTAACAAAGAGAGAAATAAAAATACAAGTTTCTTCATTATCTGTTATTTAGCTATATTCCGCACAAATGTATCTCAAAATCATTAAAAGTTGAAAGGGGGAAGTTGAAAGTTCGTATCTTTTAACCTTTCCATATTCACTTTTAACCTTCCATCTTTAGCTTTTTGCTGTTAACAAAGGTTTATACTTCTCAAGCGCTTTCTCAAAGACCGCTTTTGCCTCTTCCATCGTTCCGAAAAACTCACCGCCCGAAGCGTTCAAATGTCCGCCACCGTTGAAAAATTCAGCGGCTAACTGATTACATGGAAAGGTTCCTACCGAACGAAGGGAGATTTTAATCATCGGCTTCTCTGTATCTTCCCGCAAGAAGCAGGAGAAACAAACATTCTTGATGGAAAGGGGGATGTTTACGAAGCCTTCGCTATCACCTTTTATATAGTTAAACTTACTTTGCTCGGCTTTTGTCAATGTGATTAATGCCGAATTACAATCCGGATAAACAGTCATGTTCGACAGTACATAGCCCATCAAACGCAAACGGCTCTCGGAATAGGTATTGTACACCTTACGGTAAATATCATCCTTATCGATTCCTTTGGAAAGTAGTTCGCTAATGATAAAATAAATTTCCCGGTTATTCGAATTATAAGTGAATCCTCCTGTATCTGTCATCATGCCTGTGTAGATACATTCTGCGCCTTCCTTCGTGATATCACTGAAATATCCCATACGACAAATCAGCCGGAATATCAATTCGGAAGTAGAAGAAATCTTAGGATAGGACATTACAATCTTACAGAAATCTTCGGGATACAGGTGATGATCGATCATGATTTTACGCGCAGGAGATGCAACCACAGCATCTGCCATATCGTCAATACGCTTCAGTGCATTGAAGTCGAGACAACAGATTACGTCAGCTTCGGCTATCAACTTATCGGCAAAATCTTTGTAACGGTCATACAAAAGAATATCCTTACTGCCCGGCATCCATCGCAAGAAATCGGGAAAGGCATTCGGCACAATTACGTTTACTGTTTTTTCCTGTGAATCCAGGAAATGATACAATCCCAATGATGAACCAATAGCGTCGCCGTCAGGAGAAACATGGGATACAATTACTATTTTGTCAGCTCGTTCAAACCATTTGGAAAAATGGTCTATTTTGGCTTGTTCAATTACTTTCGTCAACATACTCTTAAACTTTATCAAGGTGCAAATGTACGATAAATCTTTGTACTTAGAGCAAAAAGTGGACAGAACCTTCGTCAGACAAAGAGATAAATCGCAGACCGGATTTCTTGCATTCGCTTTCAAGTAGGTGTTTGCGGTATTCCGAGAGGGACGCGTCCAATATGACGTAAGAGAAAGAAAAGACTTGGGCGAGTTCTTCCAGATGACCGTCATATCCTTTGCATAAGTAAAGATACTGAATATATAACGGAGAAACGGTAGATTTGTTTCGCCAACGGTTATCGTTTATGACACATACACGACAACCATGATAGGATATAATCTGCTGTTGACGGTTAAGTTCAGCGTGCCGGCAATCAGCCGTTATTTCTTGGGGAGGAAGAAGGTGATGACGCTTCCAATAGTTAGCTGTCATGTGTTTCAGACGTTTTTCATTGGAGAGAGTATCCATATAGTTTATCCAGGATTGCCCGTCACTCTTTATGCAATGTACTGCCGGACAACCACGCATATTGTAAAAGACTAAACTCGTTTGAGGACGATCCAGCCAATACAGCGTTGCATGATAAGTCCCCATCAACAAGATAAAAAAAAGACAGATTTGCAGATTCCGGTATCGGCGATTCATGAAATAATAGGTTAGCAGAGCGATGACAATATAGATACCTAGCACTTCTGACTGATAAAGCCAAATTCCATCTATAGAAGCGTAAGGAAGCTGTTCTACCCATCGGACAAAGAAATTAAGTCCTTCCAACAGCTTCTTAACACCTCCGGCTACTTCTATCTGAAGCCAGGAGAAAGGAGTCAGAAGAAGCATTACGACAGCAGCATATAAGATAATCGTAATCAAAGGAATAACAACTAAATTCGTCAATAGAAAATGCACGGAGAATCGAGAGAAATAAAACAGAACAAGCGGAGCTGTTCCTAATTTGTGCGGCAATAGACACGCTCATGAGTCCCAAACA
>ENA-OQJX01000129-OQJX01000129.1-human-gut-metagenome-genome-assembly--contig:-NODE-129-length-51391-cov-10.015157_pt1 | contig 51391 bp, 52 predicted proteins | sample MGYA00242615_ERZ504782 | MGnify/ENA primary metagenome ERZ504782 (study PRJEB26092, sample SAMD00036354) | human gut metagenome | host: Homo sapiens | study: EMG produced TPA metagenomics assembly of... | reverse complement strand
CGCCCGTGCTCGCCGCGGCCGTCTCGGAAGATGTAGCGGTCGCGCGCCGGGGAGCCGGGCTCGGCGGCGAGGGCTTCCTTGAAGAACACGTGCTTGTCGGCGGTGTGATTGGGCACGATGTCCACGATCACCTTGATGCCGGCCTCATGCGCGGCTTTGGCCATGGCGTCGAAGTCGTCCATGGTGCCCAGTCGCGGGTCGACGTTGCGGTAGTCGATCACTCGTAGCCGCCGTCCGCCAGATCGGAGGGGTAGAACGGGGAGAGCCAGATGGCGTCCACGCCGAGGTTTTTCAGGTAGTCCATTTTCTCGGTAACGCCGGCGATGTCGCCGATGCCGTCGCCGTTAACGTCCTTGAAGCTGCGCGGGTAAATCTGGTAAACGACGGCCTGCTTCCACCAGTCGTCATTGAGGTTGTTGGCGGTCATGCCGATTCCTTTCTGTGCGTGCGTGATTGTGTGGCTCACGTGGTGTGTTGCGCCCGATTGCTGTGGGTTAGTGGTTATTGGGTTCAGCAGGACTCGAACTGCAACGGTGAACCCATGCTTGCCTATCACATTGATGACAACGGTATCATGCAAATGATTTATGCGAAAGTACAAGCATCGGCGTTTCTTGGTGGTAACGTGGTCACGCTCACCTTAGTCCACACAGAAAAGACATTGAGGGCAGAGGTGGGACGCGGTGCACCGTGCCCAATCACCCCTGCGCAGGCACGGGCGCGGCAGGAGGCGCAGTGGTCTCACGCAGCACGAGCGGCGCGTCGGGCTGAATGAACGCCGGTTCAATCGGCCCGCCCGCAATGGCCTCCAATGCCATGCGCCCAGCGTCGGCACCCATGGCAAACGGATCCTGATGCATGGTGGTTAGCCCCACGGCCTGAGACATTTCAACGTCGTCAAATCCCACAATCGAGATATCCTGCGGCACGCGTTTGCCGTACTGGCGCAGGCGATACAGCACCGGCAGCGCCAGCTCATCGTCCTCAAAACAGAATGCAGTGGTGCCGGCCGGGGCGGTCAGTACCGCGTTCAGAGCCGCGCTGGTCTCCGTTGCGCCGCGGGGCACCTGAAGGTTGGTCACGGTGAGCTCCGAGTGCGCGGCCTGCGCGTCCAGCACGCCCTGCAGTCGCGATTCGGCGCTATAGCGCATATTGGTTTCGGCGGGAGTGCCGCCAACGAATGCGATGCCCCGATGCCCCAGCGCGATGAGGTGTTCGACGGCCGCGCGGGTGGCTGTACGATCATCAAGCTTACGCCGGAGTCGAACCCGTCCGTGGAGGGGATGTTAATGCCGATGATCGGCACATGCATATGCTTGAGGCGCTCCACCTCGGCCGGCTCGATGTTGAACGAGCTGACGATTACCGCATCTGCATTGCGGCGCACGGGCAGGTCCGCAAAGAAATCGTGACGCTCTTCGGCGTTGCGCATGGGGTAGGCCACGGTGTCATAGCCAGCAGGGCGCAGCACCGAGTCGAGCCCTGCAAAGATGTTCGCATTGAACCAGGTGGTGATGGTCTCGCTGGCCAGCAGTGCGATGCGGAACGACTGGCCGGACTTCAGCGCGGCCGCCGAGCGGGAAATGGAGTAGTCGAGCTTCTCGGCGGCGGCCATTACCTTGTCGCGGGTTTCGGGGAGCACCAGGTCCGGCTTGGCGAACGTGCGGGACACTGTGGATACGGAAACGCCGGCCTCCTTGGCCACCGCCTGAATGCTTGCTTTGGTCATATCGAATACCCCCGTTATTGTTGCGCCGTTGTGATGATGGCGCGATGTTGCGGCATCGTGTTTGCGCCGTCGATGCACATGATTCATATCGTCATTGCTGTGACAACGGTATCATGCATTGATCTGTCGTTGAATAACGCCGGTGAAGATCCTCTCGTGATGAAGACGATTTACAGTGCGGTAAGAGTCTATAAGTGGAAACGTTTGCATATTGCTCCGGTCAGATGTGCCGCGATTGTCTGTCTGATGCGATTTAGCTCCGAAAAGTGATCTTTGACATTCACTATTGCATGGGTTTGCAATAATGAATACCTTCTTAGCAAAGAGTAAACGCTTCGACACTCCGTGCTGATTTGGCTTGATGCCAAGGGGCAATGCTGCAGTATTGTGCGAAAAAATGAGATATGGCCGGCGGGCTTTACTGATGTCGACTTGCAAGAATGACAACCTTTGCAGTATGATGGCGCCCAAATGAGAGAAGCGATGCGTGTCAGAATCAGTAAGTGGTTAGTGGCTATTTTTATCGATTCTGCGCAGGCCAAAAGCTAGCGTGTGCAAAGCTGATCCGCCAATGAAATAGGCATGCTCCGCCGAAGCTGCACGCCTATTCCACGACCTACAACTGCACAACAAATGAGTCGCGGCGATACGTCATACCGATGCACCCACCGACGGCTCTCCGGAGATGAGGAAAGCATGATGATAGCGAGAAGTTTCGGGGGGGGCAGCGAAATTCAAGGCTGCCGCCGCTGCCCTGCTTGCCGCTGCCGTGCTGGTGACGTCAACTGGCTCACTCGCATTTTCCAATAACAAACTTGCCTATGCCGCCGATCTGAGCGACGGCGCATTATGCACTCCGACCAGCCAGTCGATGGGCACTGAAGCAGATCCCGCAACTGAGAGGGATTCCGGCGTTGCCACTTGGGTTGGCGGCGATATGTATGTCGGTAAGAAGTCCGACAACCTGACCAATGCTGACGGTCCTGATGCTTCATATTCCGCAGAAGCCGAAGGCTTGACTGTGGTCAACGGCAAGCTCATGCTGCATCCTCAGAAGAATTCGTGGAACGGCAAGGGCTTTCGTTTCGGCGTTGCCGGCTTCGGTACGCAGTATCGTCCCGCCGAAGGCAGCACCGCATTGGTAGTTGGCGGCAATACCGGAACCGTAATGGATAGTGCCACTTCCACCGCTGATGTGAAAGCGTGGAATAAGCCTGGTTTTATTGAGGGACATTCGCACATCGGCTCACTCTTCGGTAGCCAGTCGGATGTATGGGGCAGGGACGGCACGTCGTCGATTGGCAGCTATAACGGTGCTTCCGTCAACTGGCAGAAGGACAAGTCCGGGAATACTCAGAACCAAGACGCCGGCAATCTGACCAAAGTTTCAGTCAAGGCTACCGATGGCGGTGCCGCCACTGACAAAGATTTTTCGAAGGATACGTTCTATCAAGGGTATGTGGTCGACGATATCGTTAGCCCGCTGGCCAAGCAAAATAAAACCGGTACAGTGAGTTCAAGCATCTCCACGTTGTCTGAGCTTCCTCGCCATAAGTACAACTATTACAAGGAAGGCACCAACGCCGCTAGCGGCATATCTTACACTTTCAAATACGACGACACCACCAAGTACGGTACCGGCCGCGGCATTGCTCCCACAACGTCGTACACCAATCGCGAAAAGCTCATCACGTTCACCGGCACGAACAATGCCAGCATGGAGGTATTCAATCTCGATGCCAGCATGCTCAGCGACACCGATGAGAATGGCACCCTCTACCGTGGCGTAGGTTTCGCCTTTACGAACATCGCCGACACTGCATCTGTCGTAATCAATGTGACCGGCAACGCAGTAATATCTCGTTCCACAACGGTTGGCAGTCTGGTGGAACGGTGCGGAAATCTCCGATGGCTACTCCAACTACAACAACACCGACGAGTTGAAGAAGAAGTCGGCTGCATACGACAAAGCCTCCCAGAAGATTCTATGGAACTTCAGCAATACCGATAACCTCACCATCTACGGTGGCGTGGCCAATGAGGACGGTACGAACACCAATGCCGATAAAATTACCCAGGATGATGCCGCCGCCGCGATGATGGGCAGCATTATCGTCAGGGGCAACTTCGAATCGCATGTTTCCACCAACGGCCGTGTGTACACGGGTGGCGACTTCTCCATGCACAACCCGTACAAGGCATGGACGTTCAATCAAGCCGGTGCGAACGATGGTGATTCCGCCTCTGTGCTCGACATGGATCAGGAGCGTCACAACTTCCCGTGGAACGGTTCGTACACCGAGTCCTGTTCCGCTATCGCGTGGCAGAAGGCCGATGAAAGCGGCACCCTGCTCGGTGGCACGACGTGGGCTGTGTACGGTAAGTACGATGATGCCGCAAGCGGAAAGAACGCGCTGCTTACCGTGCAGGATAACGCGTTCTACGACAAGGACTCTGCCGATGGCCGGTTCACTGTGGAAGGTCTGAAGCCCAACGCAACCTACTACATCAAGGAAGTCTCCGCCGGCAACGATTACCAGCTGAATACGAACGTCTATTACGTAGCGACTGGGGACTCATCGGCAACGCCGGTCAATGTCACGCAATCGGTGACAAAGACGGACGGTGCTTATACGTACGGCAGCGCGACATGACCGATGGCAAGATCGTCAACAAAAAGAACGGCCATGAGGTTTCTTGGTCGAAGGTCGATGCCGACACTAACAAGGAGCTTGCTGGCTCTCAGTGGCAGATTCAGCAGGTGAAAGATGGCGCGGCCGCTAAGAGCTGGAACGTCACAGACAACACCAGCAAAGCAACCGGCGTAACGGTCAATCCGACCTCAGCCACGTTGGATTCTACCAATGGGTGGAAGACCGATTTGACCGCAGCCGTCGATCCGAAGGATGCCTTGCAAGAGGTTGCATGGACGTTCACCGATAAAGATGGCAATGCTGTCGATTCGTCCACTGTTGCGGTATTGACCCGTACGGGTAATCTGAAAACCACCGTCACCGGTATCAGCAGCATTGATACCACTGTGTATGTGAAGGCATGCTCGGTCTCCAATCCTGAGGTGTGCAGCGCCCTGGTCACCATCAAGGTGAAAGCTATGAGCGTCAAGGATTTCACCGTCGAGGATTCCTCGAACCGGACTGTTGAGAACAATTCCACCATCACCGCCGCTGCAGTGGATAGCACGCTGACGTTCACCGCTTCCTCCACTCCGGCTGTCCCGATTACTTGGGAGTCGAGCAACAAGAGCGTGGCAACGGTTACTTCCAGCGGCGAGAACGGTCAGAAAGCAACCGTGACGATGACGGGATTCGGCTCTGCGGTCATCACCGCGAAGGCCGGTGACAAGAAGGTTTCGTTCACGGTCAAGGTGCCGTCTACCACGGTGTACTTCAAGAAGTCGTTGATGAATTGGTCGAAGTACTACGTGTACTACAACGCTGGCAACAATAACTGGAAGTTCGTGGAGATGAGCCAGAGCTGCGGTGATTATGTGTATGCCATATTGCCGAAGCAGTCGCCTGGTACGAAATTTTTGTTCCACGGTGACGATGAAAACACGAGCACCAACAAGTGGTACCAGGGGTCGAATAAGAGCGATTTCAAGTTCACGGGCAACGAAGTGCAAGTCGTGAACCAGCATAACGATTCGCAGGTCTCCACCGCTCCGGCCGGCTGCCCTGCATCCGCCGCAGCTGCTGCCCAGTCGAATGATGCGGCGGTGCTCAACGAGAACGCCGTGGTGACGCCCGCCGATGACCCGCAGCCCAGTGATGCTGACGGTGTTGCCGAAAACACTATTGACGATGGTGCAAAGGCCATTTCCTGCACGGCAGCCGACGGCGAGAACGGTCAGCCCGGCGTGAAGTGCGATATGGACACCGCGGCTGGCAAATTCAAGGTCGGTGGTCTGGATGCCGGCACGTACTGGCTCCATGAGACCACGGCTCCGTACGGATACACGATCAATAAGACCCTGTACCAATTCACGATTGATGCCAATGGCAACGTCACGTGGAACGGCGGTTGGGCCAGCGGCGAGGCGACTGGCGCCATCGATGAAAAGCTGAAGCCCGGTGACAACAACGCAATCTCGGACACCCCTACCGAAGTGACCTGGAACAAGGTCGACACCAAGGGCGGCAAACTTGCCGGTTCCCAGTGGAAGATCGTTGGTCCAAGCCCTGCAACGGACGTGTACTGCGTGGCCGACAACGTGACGGTTGATGCCAATGGTGCCACCACGCCGGCAGGCATCGAGTTCACGGGCTGCACTGGCGAAAAGCTGTCCGATGCCGCGAACACCGCAGACGAGGCCGGCGTCATCACGGTCAGGGGCCTGCCGGTCGGCACGTACACGCTAACCGAGACTAAGGCTCCAGACGGCTACGTGGCAACAACCACGGTCTACACGCTTACCATCTCTGACACCAAAGCTTCCACCGTTGTGGCTCAGACCGCGACCGATAGGCCCACGACCCGTTCTGGCGGCAATCGCGAAGCTGCGGCCAATGTCCCCAACGCTTCGGCTCCGGTGAACATCCAAATCCCGGTAAAGAAGAGCGTGAAATACACGTCGTGGCCAAAGGACAGCAACGGCAACTACGTCAACTTCAACTTCAAGATTGAAGCGACCAAGTCGACTGTGGACGCGAACCCCGCCGCGCCGATGCCTGCCGAATGCAGTAGCAGCGACGCGACCAAGAATGACTGCACCATCTCCTTGGCTCCGAAGTCTGACGCTGATGATCTGTCCAACGTCATAGCCAAGTTCGGCAAGATGACGTTCACCGACGCGAACCTCGCGGCGGCAGCTGGCGACGCCAGCGACTACGCCAAGACCTACACCTACAAGATCGCCGAGATTGTGCCAGATTCCGCCGACGCGGTGGAAAACCTGCGCTACTCGAAGGCGGAGTACCAAGTCGTAGTCACGCTCAAGCAAGCCAAGGATTCCAGCGGAAAGCTGTCCGGCTTGTCCGTCTCCGCCACGATGACACGCATCAAGGATGACTCCGGCAATGCCGAAGCTGGTGGCGGAAAGATAATCGGCACATGGTCATCAACGTCCACCGGCAGCAGCGCCGGAACTGCCGTCGAAGCAACCTTCGTGAACACCAAGGTGCTCACCGGCCTGCCCGCCACGGGCGCCGACTGGACCGGACGCCTAGTGCTTCTGGTCGGCGACGGATTCATACTTGTTGGCGTTCTCATCGCCGGCGGATATCAACTGGCCAAACGTCGACGGGAGGAGGACTCCGACTGATTTTTCTCCCTAGCCACTCGATTGGCCGCCTACCAACACTCATAACTGAATAACCAATATTCAACACAATCTTCTTCTCCATTTCAGAGAAAGGAAAAGAGAAATGAACACCATATTCAAGAGGGTGATCTCCGGAGCCGCCGCTCTGGGCATCGCCGTCAGCGGTCTAGCCATAGGCGTCTCCACCGCGTATGCTGCGGATCCGGCCACCGGCAGCATCACCATCAACAAGTCAGACACTGGTCAGGTGGATCACAGCTTCGATGGCTGGCACCTGGCATCGTTGACCAACGTCACCAAGGATAGTGCTGGCAAGATCAACGGCTTTCTCATCGATACCGATGACCATATGGCCAGAACCATTGTTGCCGCGATGACTAGCGGTCAAAAGGATGCATACGAGAAAGACGCCAACTACTACAGCGACGACCCCGCCGTCGCCAACCCGATGGGGTACTTGGTCGAGAAGGTATTTAAGGATGATAAATCTGGCAAGGCGCTGAGCGAGCTGACCAGCCCGTGGGGCGGCGATAGCTCCGCGCTGCGTGCGTTCGCCGAGTCGCTGTCCAAGGAACTTGCCAAGGACGATGCTCCCACTGCCGATAAGACCGGTGACAGCGCACTGAAGACCGGTGAGAACAAGGAACTCAAACAGGGCCTGTGGTTCCTCAAGGATGTCACGACCACGGATGACACCAAGGGTACCAACTCCATCCCGATCATCACGCCGACCACCTTCGATGGCGCCGACAGCTGGGGCACGGTGACGCTGAAGAACACCACCCCGACCATCGACAAGAAGCTGGTTGATTCCAAGGACAACGGCACCTACACGCCGAACACTCAGCCGGATTACGCAGTTGGCGATGATGTCTACTATGAGCTGACCTCCACCGTGCCGGTCTACACCGGCTACGACATCGATTCGACGATGAAGGACGCAACCAAGACCCGTATCTTCAAGATCAATGACACCGCCAGCAAGGCGCTGACCGTGTCCGCCGGTACCGTCATCGAATCTGTCAAGCTGACTCCTGCTCAGGGTACGGCCGTCACTCTGGTCAAGGACAAGGACTACACCGTTACCGTCGCTGGCTATGGCGATGTGAACACTCCTGACACCGATGCCTACAAGGGCGGACACGTGACCACTATCGACCTTGGTAAGTACGTCAACAAGGCCGAGGGCTCTAAGTCCGCTACTACTGCTGACGGCATCCTCGAAGGCGCCACCGTCACCGTGATCGTCAAGGCTAAGCTCAACAAGGGTGCGCTGATTTCCAATCCCGGCAATCTGCAGAAGAACCCGAACAAGGTCGACCTCGAATACTCCAACCGCCCGGAAGAAGTGGACCACGCCCATAAGGTTCCTGGCCCGGAAGTGCCCGTGTATGCCTATAAGTTCGACATCTTGAAGACCGATAAGGCTGGTACCATTAAGCTGCCCGGCGCTAAGTTCACGATCAAGGCAGTCTCCGGTACCAGCAAGCACGACGGCAAGTACCTCGGTTCTTATGGCAAGGATGGCTGGAGCTACCTCGATAGCGAGCCGGCGGTCGCTGCTACCGATGGTGTGTTCACCACTGGCACAGACGGTAAGATCAACGTCTCCGGCCTCGATGCCGGCACCTACGAGGTCCATGAGATTGCGCCACCGGACGGCTACACCGCGATTAGTCTGCCGAAGTTCCAGTTCACCATCACGCCGACCGTCGGCGATGAGGACGCCGGATGCAAGACCATCACCGCCGTGGCGCTGAGCCTCGCGAAGGGCGCCGACGAGCGTGCCTCGCTGTCCCAGGGCGGCAAGACGCTGAACATCTGGAACGCCAAGAACATCACCGAGCTGCCGAGGACCGGTGGCGCTGGTCTGGCCATGATTGTGGCCGTCGGCGCACTGTTCATCGCGGCCTCCGGTATCTTCGCCCTCCGCGCTCGCCGCAAGGCCTGAGCGGACACGCCTAGATAGCTAAGGAACGGCGGCCAGCGCACCGCACTTACCCCTCGCAAACCGCCGTTCCTGCTCCGTCTCCGGCCGCATCGTCTTGTTCCCGATCGATGCGCCCGGAGACTTTTCCCATATTTCTTTATTTTTGCTGATTCTGGAGAACCGAATGACGCAAACAATTATCATGAAGTCCCGTATCCGCAGGGTTTTCTTAGCTCTTGGGGTAGTGTCGTTTATTGAGCGGAGATGAGTCCATCCAATGCGAAGCAGCACCGGAGCAAAACAAAGTGGTACGCGCACACAGTCGCGCGTGTTTACTGTGCTGTCGGTGCTGTTTTTGCTGATCGGGTTTGCCATCATCACCACGCCGTTCGTCATGCGCGCCATCAGCGAATACCAGCAGAACGCCACCGTGCAGCAGACGCAGCGCGAGGTGGATGGCTGGCCGTACCCACAGGCGGAGAACCAGCTCAAAACCGCCCGCGAGTACAACAAGAAACTCGTGGCTGGCGGCCAGGCCGCCATCGGCGAGGTCAAAGATCCTTTTGCCAGCAATGCCGGCCAGTCCACCACTTCCGGCGCGGATGATTCGATGGCCGCCAAAGATCAAGAATATCAGAGTCTGCTCGACGCCGGCCAAGGCGTGATGGGCTCCATCCGCATTCCTGAAATCGACGTCAACCTGCCCATATACCACGGCACCGGCGAAGATGCGCTCGCCGTGGGCGCGGGACACCTTTATGGCACTTCATTGCCGGTCGGCGGCAAATCCACACACTCTGTAATCACCGGCCATCGCGGTTTGCCGAACTCGTTGCTGTTCACTCGCCTTGATGAGATGAAGAAGGGTGATGCCTTCTACATCGAGGTCATGGGCAAGAAACTCGGCTACAAGGTCGACCGCATTACCGTGATCAAGCCCGACGATTCCAGCAAACTGCGCATCACCAAAGGCGAGGATCGCGTAACCCTCATGACCTGTACGCCTTATGGTGTCAATTCTCATCGCCTACTGGTCTCCGGTGTGCGTGCCGAAATCCCGGAGGAAGTGCCTGACCCGGACGATGTGCATGGCATCAACACCACATGGCTGGCACTGGGAGCCATAGTGTTTTTGGCCGTGCTGTTCGCTTTCATCGTCATATTGATGCGACGTAAGCAAAAGCGCGATCGGGAATTTGCCGGCCTCGCCCGGCACGCCGCACGTCCGACAAAATAAGCGCCCCGCGCGTATGCGATTCCGCGTTGGGAATATGAACGGTTTCGGGTGCCGGACTATTCAAAAAGCGGCCAGATTGTCGTAACTCGATTTCGAGGGGCTGATTTGGCGTGTTCCGGAGGTCTACTTCCGTTTCGAGGGGCTGGTGCCAAAGTAGACACAGCTACAAAACGGCAAAATGACGTTGATGCAAAGCCGTTTCTACTTCCGTTTCAACGGATGAGGAGCCCCTTGAAGCGGAAGTAGACCTCCGGCAAACACGAAATCAGCCCTCGAAATCGATCTAGCAGTCTCTCTACCGTCGGGAAGCGTTTCAGCGCTTCTCGCGGCGCATTACGGCGGACAGGGACTGCACGCGCGGCAGGTCGAAGACCTCGTCGGTGTGCACTACGTGCCCTTCGCCATCTGCCAGCGGCACTCGCCAGTTGGAATACTCGCTGGACGTGCCCGGCTGATTCTGCGAGCGGCATTCGCCCACGCCGTCCACCAGCGCAGCCTGCAACAACAGCGACGGCGTATCAGTGAGCATGGCGTGCATGGCTTCAACGATCTCCTGCACATGACCTTCCACGTCATCGGCCGCAGCCTGCGTGATATAACCGCCCTCCACCAGTCGGTTCATCATCGCGGTGCGCTCGGCCATGGCCGAAGCGGCAAACACCTCCACCGGCTCGCTGAGCAAATGCAGCTCCTCGCGCAGTTTCACATGCTCGAAGTTCAGATAGCCGGCGGTTGGCGGCAGATCGTGTGTGGTGACCGATGCCAGTGCCTGCTTGCGGTACTCCTGCGGCGCGCGGTAGGGATCGCCGGCGTTCGGCGAATCGTCCACACGGTTGAACCACTCCACATCGGTGCCAAGCACGCCATGATCGGCCAGAATGCGGCGCACATAATCCGGCACGGTGCCCAAATCCTCGCCGATCACCATGCCGCCGGCGCGCGTGGCCTCGATGGCCAGTACGCCGAGCATCGCCTCGTGGTTGTACATCACGTAGGCGCCATTGCGGGCGCCAAGTCCCTGCGGAATCCACCACAGGCGGAACAGTCCCAGCACGTGATCGATACGCACCGCGCCCGCATGCTCATACATGGAATGCACCATTTCGCGGTACACCTGGTAGCCGGTGGCTTCCAGATAACGCGGGTTGAACGGTGGCTGGCCCCAATCCTGGCCCTGCTGGTTGTAGAAGTCCGGCGGGCAGCCGACCGTGACGCCACCGGAGGCGAAACGCTCCGGGTTGGCCCATGCGTCAGCGCCGAGCCCGTGCACGCCAACGGCCATATCCTGCATAAGGCCAAGTGTCATGCCATGATCCAAGGCCGTGTGCTGAGCGTCGTTCACCTGCTCGGCGGCGATCCACTGCAGCCAGCGGTTGAACTCGAACAGATCATGATGGTCCTTGACCAGCGTCTGCACGGTCGGGTCGTCGATGGTCTTCTCGAAGAACCAGCGGTTCTCGCCCCAAGGTGCGCCCCACACCTCGAAGCACAGGCACCAGGTGGCGAAGGAATTGAGGTCCGGGCCGGCCGTGGCCTTGAAATACTCGAACTCCAGCTCGCGCTTGTTGTTGCGGCCCGCATCGAAGATCAGGCGCAGGGCCGGGCGCTTGGCCTCCCACGCCGCGTTGATATCCATCGGCGTGGATTCATCATTGCGTGCGGCCACCGAGGCATGCAGTGCATCCACCTGGGCGCGCACGTCATCCGGCAGGGTGGCGTATTCGGGAATGTCTTGCGGGCGAATGTACGTCACGTTGAGGAACCGGCGCGATTCCGGCAGATACGGCGAAGGCTCGAGCGGCGGAATCGGCGCACCGGCGTGAATCGGATTGATGAGCATGAAGTCGGCCTTGGACTTCTCGGCGGCATCCGCCAAAAGACGCTTCAGATCGCCGTAGTCGCCGATGCCCCAGGAATCGTGGGAGCGTACCGAATACATTTGCGTCATCCAGCCCCAGTGCTGATGCTCCTCGACCGCCTTCGGCACGGCGATGCGTGCGGGGGCGGCGATGATGGTCGCCTTGCCTTCGCGCCCGTCAACCGTGACGGTCAGCGTGTGGTAACCCATCGGCAGGTCGGGGGCGATGGTGAGATCCGGCTGGCCGGAGTTGAGATTCGGCAGTAGGGAGAAGCGGTCGAATGCGGTGCCGTCTTCCAGCGTGATGGCGGTGGTGACGTCCGCGTCCGACGGGCAATTCAGGGTCAGGCTTGTCGGCTTGCCGGTGGTGGCCACGATGGTGGGCGGTAGCAAACGTTTGCTGTTTTCGGCCTCAAGTTCGGTCATGGAACGTTTTATGGCCTCGTCGCTGGAGGCATCCACATCGAGGGCCTTGAGCACGGCGACCAATGCGTCATCGCTGATTTCGGTGTAGGTGCCGAGCTGGTCGATGAACGAGGTCGCAAGCCCGGATGCTTTGGCCAATTTGATCAGCGGTCGAGCAAGGCGTTCGGCGCTTTCCGTTCGTTGTGTGGTGTCCGGTGCATTGGTTGCCGCTTCATTGCTGCGCGCCTCGGTCATAATAGCTCCTTGCTGTGCGTCCATGTACTGCTGTTCGTTTGCATTGCTGTTTGATGGCCGCTCTACGTTGAGAATCCGGCAATCTGACAGACCAATGTTGAACCTGTTCTGCTCTTACCGTAGCTCATATTGACAACGATTGCAATAGGGCGGTGAGTTGGGCCGGTTCGGAGGCGTCGGGGGCGCCGGCCTGCTGGCCGCCCCCAGTCGGCTTTGCCGACAGCCCCCACCAGCGGGGGCGAGGCTGAGCGGGTCTCTAGCCGAGGATGGCGAATGACTGGGCGGGGAGTGTCAAGGTGCGACCGGATACGGTGGGGGAGCCGAGGGTTAGCAGCATTGATGCATCGGGACGGAGTTCGCTCGGCAGTTCCACGGTTTCAATCCCTCGACCGGGGTTCATGGCTATGAGCAACGGCCGGCCCGTAGCGCCATTTCGGTCTGAGACATCATCGCGAGTGGCGGCGGGGGCAGGGGCCGGGCTGGAATCCGCGGTCGTGCGTGGGTGGGTGGACGCGTGACCATCCGCAGGAGTGCGTATGTAGCAAACGCGCGGCCATCCACTGGCGCTGCCACCACGTCGAATCGGGCATCGGAAGCCAGTGCGGGCTGCTCGGTGCGCAATGCCAGCACCTCGCGAACCCAGTTGAACAGTGAATCCTCGCGTGCGGCTTCGCTGGCAACGGTCGGCGCGTCGGCGGCCGAATCGACCGGCAGATATAACGACTCGGATGGTGCGCAGGAGAAGCCAAGATTCGGCTTATCGGCATCCCACTGCATCGGCGTGCGACTGCCGGTGCGCACATAGCCGCCTTCCTTGGTGGGTAGCGGCCGGTATCGCATGCCGATTTCGTCGCCGTAGTAAAGGAACGGGCAGCCGGGCATGGTCAGCAGCATGCCGTACGCCACCTTGAGCTCGCGCTCGGTAAGCCTCTGTGCCACGCGCAATGTGTCGTGATTGCACGTGATGAGGTTGAAGGTGCCGCTGGCTCGTTCGCAGTCGTGCAGCTGCGGCAGATATTGTTCGAGGAACGGTGCGATAGAAGTGCCGGAATCGGCGTTGAAGTAACTGGCGTCACTCTCGTGGTCCAGCGGCGTATCCGTATTACGCAGCAGCATGTTGTACCCGTTCGGATGGCCGTCCCAGCGCCAGTCGAGGTAGAAATCCATGTCGAAGCCGGCCTGCATCGACTCATAGGGGCGCCCCCATTCGGCAACGAATGCTGCCTCGGGGAATTCGGGGCGGATTCTCGAGAAGATGTATTGCCAGGTGCGGATGGTGAAAGGCTTGCCGTCGTCGTCGTGTTTGACGAGGCTGTCGGCCATGTCCACGCGGAAGCCGTCTGCCCCGCGGGAGAGCCAGAAGCGCATGACGTCGAGCATCGCCTCGCACGTGGCCAGTGCTTCGGGGCCGAGTGCGGGCTTCTGCCATGGGTGTTTGGGGTGGGCGAAGCCGTAGTTGAGGGCGGGCTGGCATTTGAAGAAGTTGATGATGTAGGTGCCGTCGCGCTCGGTTTCGCCGCCGATAAAGGGTAGGCCGTCGCCGCCGGCGATCCAGGAGTCGGTCCAGATGTAGCGGTCGGAGACGGATTCTTGGGTGTCGGATTCCTGGACCACCCTCCGGATTGTTTCACAATCCGACCCCCGCCGGCGGGGGTCGAAGAGCGAAGCGATTCGGGGGGTGGTTTGTCCGACGGGGGTAACACTCTCGACGGGGATAGTTCGATCGGCATCAACGGGGGTAACGCGCTCAGTAGGGTCGGGACGTGAGCTGGCCTGGAACCAAGGGTGCTCCTCGCTGGTGTGGCCGGGGACCAAGTCGAGCAGCACGTGCATGCCGAGCGTGTGGGCGTGCTCGAACAGGGCGGTCAGGTCATCGTTGGTGCCGTAGCGCGGTGCGACCTTCGTGTAGTCGCGCACGTCATAGCCGGCGTCCTTGAAGGGGGAGTCGAAGCAGGGATTGATCCATAGCGCGTTGCAGCCCAGGTCATGGATATAGCCAAGTCGTTCGGTCAGTCCGCGAAGATCACCGATGCCGTCGCCGTTCGAGTCGGCGAAGCTTTGGGGGTACACCTCGTAAAAACGGGCGGAACTCAGCCAGGATGGACGGGGGGATGCTTCGGCGTGTCGTACGCGGCTTGACATGGAAAACTCCTTTGTTTATGCGGGTTCAAGCTATGCCTATCGATTGCAATAATACCAGCAAAAGCAAAACTGCATACGTATGCGAAATGCGTGTTATACTAAAAACCAACGATGTTCAGCAATGTTGCAAATGACAAACATTTCAAGGTCTAACCACGATAATGCGAGCGTATGCATCATTCATTTTTCGGCAGAACTGAAAACGTGTGCATCGAAACTATCGGAACAGGAACCGAATCAGGAAAGGACGGATCAATGAAGATCGATTGGAAGAAGGCTATCGGCCTCACTGCTGCCGCAGCTATGCTGCTGCCCCTCGCCGCATGTGGTGGCTCCAACAATGCCGGCGACGCAAAGTCCGGAGGCACCGAAGACGTGACCCTGAGCGTGTGGGCCCCGCAGGAGGACCAGGACGGCGGCAACGACTCCTGGCTGAGCCAGGTCGAAGCCAACTTCGAGAAGGAGCACCCCGAGTACAAGATCACTTGGAAGAACGACGTGCTCTCCGAGGGCGACGCCACCACCCAGGTCCAGACCGACCCGACCGCCGCCGCAGACGTCTACATGTTCGCCTCCGATCAGCTCGGCGCCTTGATGAAGGCCCAGGGCATCGGCGAGCTCGGCTCCGACGCCGAGAAGCAGGTCAAGGAGTAGAACGGCGACCTGGAAGTCGCTTCCGTGACCGGCTCCGACGGCAAGATGTACGGCGTGCCCTACACCGACAACACCTGGTTCATGTACTACGACAAGTCCACCTTCTCCGAGGATGACATCAAGAGCCTCGACACTATGGTCTCCAAGGCCGCGGTCGCCTTCCCGCTCAACGATTCCTGGTACATTGGTGGCTTCTACGATGGCCTGACCCTCTTCGGCGAGGACGGCACCGACCCGGATGCCGGCATGGTGTTCCCGAAGGACGCCGGCGACATCACCAAGTACCTGGTCGACCTTGCCGCCAACCCGAACTTCCACAACAGCGCCGACAACTCCGGCCTGTCCGAGATGCAGGCCGGCACCGTCAAGGCCTTCTTCTCCGGCTCCTGGTCCGCTGCCGACATCAAGGAAGCCCTCGGCGACAACATGGGCGTCGCCCAGCTGCCGACCTTCACCGTGAACGGTACACCGAAGCAGATGAAGTCCTTCGCCGCCACCAAGGCCGCCGCCTACAACCCGAACGCCAAGAACCCGAAGGCCGCCGCCCAGTTCGCCGCTTACCTCGGCTCCACCGAGTCCCAGAAGCTGCACTACACGGTGCGCAACATCATCCCGACCGACAAGACCCTCACCGATCTGACCGCCGACGATCCGGTGGCCATCGGACAGACCGATACCATGGCCAACACCGCCATCCTGCAGTCCGGTCTGGCCGGCATGGCTGACTGGTGGGATCCGGCCAAGGCCTTCGGCGACGCCATCCTCAACAAGGAAGTCACCGCAGACAACGCTCAGGCCAAGACCGACGCCTGGGTCGAGCAGGTCGGTTCCTACGCCAAGTGATCGCTTGACGGCTCGCAGCACTTGGCTGGTGCGGACCACTCCTCTGCACTGGCCAACCCAACCTATAGCCGAATAACCAACAATCAAATATGAGGGGTCCGTAAGGTACGCCAGCTGCGGGCGGATGATGTGAAGCCGTTGCATCCGCCCGCAGCCCCTCACCTATCAACGGTTTCAACCTTCTTTGTTTCTCCTCCTTCATTGCCGGCAGAGCTCGGGCAGCGTGCATGCGGTGTCCGGGCTCTGAACGGGTTTAAGCGAAGACAAACAAACAACAAGCCGGGCTCGCGGCCCGGAGCAACAGTTCCATCATTTACAGTGAGAGGCGGTAGGGTGCAATGACAGCAGCAGCACTTTCCCCGCGCGAGATGAAGCGCCGCCGCAAAATGGGTGCGGATTATGTGGCGCCCTCGCCATACTCGGTAGGCAACGCGCTTACCAAGGGCGATGTGTTCACCAAACTATCCGCAGTCGTATTCGGACTGGGCAACATCGTTCGCAAGCAATACGTTAAGGGCGTGGCACTGCTGGCCCTTGAAATCGCATTCTTCGTATTTCTGTTCACCAACGGCATCACGTGCCTGTCCAAGCTCCCCAGCCTGGGCGACCAGAAGCAAGGCAAGGTACTCGTCGACGGCTTCTGGGAGTACACCCAGGGCGACAATTCCGTGGTCATCCTGCTGTACGGCGTCTGCACGGTGGTGCTCTGCCTGCTCTTCGTCTATCTGTGGACGGTCTCGCTCAAGTCCGCATACAAGGCCGAGTGCCTGGCCCGCGAGCAGGGCAAGGCCCCGAGCCTGGGCGACGATCTGCGTGAGCTGACCAACGCCAAGGTGCACCGACTGCTCATGTTCCTGCCAACGCTCGGCATTCTGGTCTTCACCGTCCTGCCGTTGATCTTCATGATCTCGATGGCATTCACCAGCTACGACCGCAACCATCTGGTGCTGTTCGACTGGGTGGGCTTCGACAACTTCGCCAAGGTGTTCTCCAACAGCGGCGGCACCGTCAACGCCCGCCTGTTCCTGCAGGTGACCATCTGGACGCTGGTCTGGGCGTTTTTCGCCACCTTCCTGAACTTCTTTATCGGCATGTTCTTCGCGATGGTCATCAACCGCAAGACCACGCGCTTCAAGGGCTTCTGGCGTGCGTGCTTCTCCATGTCCATCGCCGTGCCGCTGTTCGTCTCCCTGCTGGTCATGCGCACCATGCTTCAGCCCACCGGCGCCATCAACCGCCTGCTCATGGAGTGGGGTTGGATTGATCAGGCTCTGCCGTTCTTCACGGATGCCACTTGGGCCCGCGTCACGGTCATCGTGATCAACCTGTGGGTTGGTATTCCGTACACCATCATGCAGGTCACCGGTATTCTGCAGAACATCCCGGCCGATCAGTACGAGGCGGCCAAGATCGATGGCGCGAACTGGTGGCAGATCTTCACCAAGATCACCATGCCGTACATCATCTTCGTGCTCACCCCGTATCTGATCACCACGTTCACCGGCAACGTGAACAACTTCAACGTGATCTACCTGCTGTCCGGCGGCAACCCGGTGCCGATCGGCGATTCCGCAGGCAAGACCGACCTTCTGATCACCTGGCTGTACAAGCTGACCGTCGATAAGAACGATTACAACCTCGGTGCCGTGATTGGCATCATGACGTTCATCGTCCTCGCGGTGGTGTCGCTGATCACCTACCGCAATTCCGGTTCCTACAAGAACGAGGAGGCATTCCGATGAGCAGGCATTCCGGGCAGACCATACAGACGACTGCCCGTATGAAGCGACCCGAATCGCACGGTCTGATGCATGACGCCAAGAAGCGTCGTATTCTTGGCGACGTCCTCTCCTATCTCTTCCTGGGAGTCATGGCCATCATCTGGCTGATTCCGATTGTCTGGGTGTTTGCGGAGAGCTTCAACAAGAACACCGCCCCCTACACCAAGACGTTCTTCCCCACCGAGTTCTCGCTCGACAACTACATCACGCTGTTCACCGACCGCTCGGTGCTGAACTTCCCGAAGATGTTCATGAACACGTTCATCGTGGCGTGCTTCGTGTGCCTCATCTCGGTGGTGTTCGTGTTGTCCGTGGCCTACTGCATGAGCCGCATGCGCTTCCGCACCCGCAAGACGTTCATGAACGTGGTGCTGGTGCTGGGCATGTTCCCCGGCATCATGGCCGTTTCCGCCATCTACTTCATCTTGAAGGCCGTGGGTCTGACCAGCGAAGGCATGACCACCGTGGCCCTGATTCTGGTCTACTCCGCCGGTACCGGCGCGGGCTTCTACGTGATGAAGGGATACATGGATACGATTCCGACCTCGCTTGACGAGGCCGCGCTGCTGGACGGCTGCACCCGTCTGCAGGTGTTCACCAAGATCATCATCCCGATTTGTAAGCCCATGATCGTCTACCAGGCCATCATCGGCTTCCTGACCCCGTGGCTCGACTTCGTGATGGCAAGGTGATTTGCCGCACGCAGTCCAATTACACAGTGGCCCTCGGCCTGTGGCTCATGCTGCAGAAGGAATACATCCAGAACTGGTACGCGCGCTTCGCCGCCGCAGCCGTGGTGATTTCCATCCCGATCGCCATCCTGTTCATCGTCATGCAGCGCTTCTACCAGGAATCGATGTCTGGTTCGGTTAAGGGCTGACGCGTTAAGCAGACAGCCCGGTGGGCTGTCTGTAGCGTCAGCCTGAGCGAGGCGATAGCCGGGCGAAGGTCGGATTGAGCCTCGCCGCAGGCGAGTCCGTAATTGCAGGACTGAGCCGTTAAGTAGTGGGGTCTGACTTGGCTCCCCTCTGAAGAGGGGAGCTGGCGCCGTAGGTGACTGAGGGGGAGCACCAGCTTACGCCAATACTCCCCTCAGCGAGGGGCCAGAAAGTGAGAAAGGACCGCAATGGAGAGGCCAATTTCCGTGGTGGCGGTGGCGGACTGGACGCCCGCCGAGCTAGCCATGCCATGCCCTGATTATCCCGTCTACCAGGATGGCGATCTCGGCGCGTTCCCCGACGCCAAGGGCACCACGTTCCGTATCTGGGCGCCCACGGCCAACGGCATCACCTTGCGCCTGTTCGACTCCGGCGCGCCCTATGACACCGTTGAGCCCTTCCAGTCCCGTGAAATGACCCCCGGCACAGCCGGCACCTGGCAGATCCACTGCGACGGCATCGGCCACGGCACGTACTACGACTATCTCGTCCGTTTCCCGGACGGCACCGTCAATCGCACGGCGGATCCTTGGGCCCGCGCGGCCGGTGTGAACGGGCGCCGCAGCATGGTCGTGGACCTGGCGCAAACCAATCCGGACGGCTGGGAGCAGGACCGCCGCCCGCACATCCCCAGCCGTGACCTGGTGATCTGGGAAACCCATATCGGCGATTTCAGCAACGACGAGCACAGCGGCATCCCCGAAGAACATCGCGGCACCTATCTGGCGTTCACCCATCCGGACACCAGCGTGGACGGCGAGGGCGAATTCCCCACCTGCGTGGCCTATCTTAAGCGGCTCGGCATCACCGCCGTACAGCTCATGCCGTTCTACGACTATGGTTCCATCGACGAATCGATTCCGCGAACCGACCCCAAGCACGGCTTCAACTGGGGCTATGATCCGCTGAATTACAATGTGCCCGAAGGTTCATACAGCACCGACCCGTATGACGGCGCCGTGCGCATCCGCGAATGCAAGCAGATGATCCAATCACTGCACGCGGCCGGCATCAAAGTGATCATGGACGTGGTCTACAACCACATGTTCTCCACCGACAACTGGTTCGAGCGCATGATCCCGGTTACGCGCTGCGCCGCCGCGCCGACGGCACGTTCGCCGACGGTTCGGCCTGCACGAACGATGTGGCCACCGAACATCCGATGATGCGCAAATACATTGTGGATTCGGTGGTCTACTGGGCTCGCGAATACCATGTCGACGGCTTCCGATTCGACTGATGGGCCTGATTGACGTGGAGACGATGAACGTCATCCGCACCGCGCTGGACCAGCTGCCCGACGGCGCCACAATCCTCATGCACGGCGAGCTTGGACCGCCCGGGAAACCGCGCTCGAACCCGGCACGATTCTGGCCGACAAGCGCGGCATGCCTTACTTGGGCCCGCGGATCGGCGCGTTTTGCGATTCCACGCGAGACACCGTGCGCGGCCACGTGTTCTACCAGTGGGTTCCCGGATACCTGACCGGTGCCGCCGCCGATTACGCCGAGGACATCCGCCATGCCGAGGATGCCTGGCGCGGCACGTTGCGCGAAACCGCCAGCGTGGGGCAGGTGGTCCAGTACGTTTCCGCCCACGACGATCTGACCTGTGGGACAAGCTGTGTGCTTCGATGCGCCGAGTGCCCACGGATGTCGACTACGACGCCCAGGACGAGTCCAGCACGGATCTGATACGCGCCAACCGTTTGGCCGCCGGCATCGTGTTCTCCGCGGCCGGTGTGCCGTTCATGCTTTCGGGCGAGGAGTTCGCGCGTACCAAGCACGGCGTCTCCGATTCGTATTGCAGCCCGTCCGCCCTGAACCAGTTGGATTGGCGGCGGGCGCAGCGCATGGGCTCGTTGGTGAATCATTATGCCGCGCTGATTCGTCTGCGCCGCAGCAATCCGGCCTACTTTGGCGGGGCCCGCATGATCGTGCCGCGTACCGATGAGATCGTGGTGTTCCGTGTGGGCGACGATTGCGTGGCCATCAACCCGACCGGCGAGCCGCGGACTCAGCTGGCCACCGATCTGGAGATGCCCGGCCCGTACGGCGAAGTGTCGAAAATCGCTCCCGACGAATGGACCTGCATCTATTGCTCCGGTGACGAGATGCCAGGCGAAGTCGAGAACCGGCGATTGCCCCTGCCGTCCCACACCTTCACTATCTGGCGGCGCAATCGTGGGTGAATATGAAGCTTGCTCCCGCCGGTGGGGGCTGTCGAACAGCATACTGAACGTGATCAATGAACGAGGGGTCACCGCTGGTCATGCTGCCGATAGCCCACGCCGGCTGGGCTTGTCATATGACGCGATTTTCTTCGACCTCTACGGCACTTTGGTGGACATTCGCACCGATGAGGAGTCGGCCGCGGCATGGGGCGCACTGCGCGCCGCTCTGGCGGAATACGAGGTGCCGTATCCGGACAATGCTTCGCTGAGGGCCCGGTTCGAAACGTTGGCCGAGCCGATTCGCGCGGCGGCCTTTGCCGCTCATGGCGCACACGCCGAACCTGATCTGCTGCCGGTGTTCGCCGGACTGATGGGTTGTCGGGATGCGGCATTGGCCGATCTTGCCAGCCGGGCCGACGCCGTATTGGCGAGGTTCAGAGAGTGCGATGACGTGATATGCCGCGATTCCCAAGCCGCCGCGCAGACTTCGCTTGAGGGGAACGCTGCCGTTCGGGAAAGCCGGATGGATATGGCCCGGGCGTTGGCTTGGACGTTTCGACAGGCCGGCACCAGTATGCTGCGCCTCTACCCGGGCGCGCTGGAATTGCTGGCGCGATTGCGATCCGTGGGATTGCGCGTTGTGCTCGTCAGCAACGCGCAATCCTGCTATACGCGGCCGGAGCTGGCGATGTTGGGCTTGGAATATGCGTTCGACCGGATTGTTATCTCCAGTGAAATCGGCGTGCGCAAACCATCTCCCGCCATATTCCGCCGTGCCGCGCAGGCCGAGGGTGTGGCCCCTGCAGGGTGCTGATGGTGGGCAACGACGAACGTTCGGACATTATGGGCGCGGCTGGCGCGGGCATCGATGGCGTCTATATGCGCACCGAGATCTCCCCGCCCGGCGATCCGCAAACCAGCCAGCACGCCGTGCGCTCGCTGACCGGCCCCGATTATGCTGGATTATTGGGATACTTGAATATATAGCTTGGCTCCCCTCTCTGAGGGGAGTTGTCGCCGTAGGCGACTGAGGGGAGTTTGCCTGACACATAGGCTCCCTCAGTCTTGCTGCGCGAGCCAGCTCCCCCTCTTCAGAGGGGAGCCAGAACAGGAAGGCGCAACCTTATGAACGAAGTGGAGATGGCAAAGCAGCGGCGTGGTGAGAAGCGCCGCCGCAAGGGCCTGTCCGTATTCCGTCTCAAGATGATCGGCGCCCTATTCATGGCATTGGGCGTGGCCGGCGTCTCGGTCCTGCCGGCCATGTTGGGCGACCCGACTCAGGACATGGCTGCACTGACCGTGGTGGTGGCGTGCACGGCGGCTTCATGGTGCGCCATCCCCATCTACTCATGGCTGCTGTTCGACGGCTACCGGCATACGGGCAGCATTGGAAAATATGTGCTCCGTCTGTTCATCGTCGCGGTGGTCAGCGATGTGCCGTACGACCTGATTATGACCGGCAAGCCATTCGACTTGAGCGCGCAGAACCCGGTGTATGGCTTGGTCATCGCCCTGGTCGTGCTCATGCTGGTGGATTGGATTGCATACCAGTACGGCGGGGAGAGTCTGCGCCCGTGGTCCGGTGCTCAGCGAGGTGGTGCGGCTGCGGTGCGTTGGCTGCTGACCATTGTGGTCATTCTGGCCGGACTGCTGTGGGCGTTGCTGCTGCGCGTGGGCGTGGATCAGCGGATTATGTATACCGGTGTGCTGACGCTGCTGTTTGTGCTGGTGTTCTACTTCCTGAACGCGCGTGAAAATACGATGATGTTCACCGCCGGGCTGCTGGGTGCCGTGATGTGCATTACGCCCGGTATTGGTGTGGCCTTCCTGCACTACCGCAATGACGAAGTCGGGTTCAAGCAGTCTTGGACCAAGTGGGCCTGGTACGCGGTCTATCCAGTGCTTTTGATTATCGGCGCGCTGGCCTAGTTACGCCATTTCCCCGAATGGAATATCGGTGCTGCGCGGCACTAGCTGCGCCTCGAGCAGCTCGTGCGGGTCATAGAGCGTCTTGCCGCTGATGAGCGTCAACGCCTTATTGGCAGCTGCGCGACCCATCGCATACGGATCCTGACGCATGGTCGTCAAGTTGATGGTGTCGGCATAGGGGCTGTCGTCAAAGCCGACAATCGAATAATCGCGCGGCGTGCGGTGGCCGTAACGCTCCAGCTTGAGCACCAGCGGAATCGCCATCATATCCATCTGGCAGCAGATTGCGTCCGGGAACTCATCCATCGCCAGCAGCGCGGATAATGCGGAGTCGGCGAAGGCCGGGCCGCGCGGCACGGAGAGCACTTCCCAATTGATGTCGTGCTTGCCTTCGGCGTCCTTGCAGGCGTTGATGAAGCCCTGTGCGCGTGCGTCAATCGAGGAATCCAGTCCGGCGGCCTCGGAACAGGGGTAGACGATGTGCTTGTGACCGAGGTTGATGAGATGCTGCGCGGCCGTGTACATGCCTTTTTCGTCGTCGATGCTGATGGTGGCGTCAAAGCCTTCGGAAGACGGCGTATTGATGCCGATGATCGGCACATGAATGCGCTGCAGCTGCTCGACCTCGTGCGGATCGATAGCGAACGAGGCCACGAAAACGGCATCGACATTGCGGCGAATCGGCAGGTCGGTGAAGAACTCATGACGGTTTGCGGCGGTATCGATGTGCTGGAACAGCGAGATGTCATAGCCGGCCGGATGCATCACCGATTCGATGCCCGCGAACGTCTGCGTATTGAACCAGCTGGTGATCTCCTCATTCATCAGCATCGCCACACGGTAGGTCTGTCCGGACTTCAGGGCGGTGGCGGAGCGGGAGATGTTGAAATCGAGCTTATCGGCCACATCCAGCACCTTGCGGCGGGTCTTCGCCGAGACGAGTTCCGGGCGGGTGAAGGCGCGCGACACTGTAGAAATGGAGACTCCGGCCTCCTTGGCTACTTGGTAGATGTCTGCCTTGCCCATGTTCCTCCTCGTGCAATTCGTGGTATCAGCTATGCCACGTAATCCCCCTAACGGGTTGCGCCATCCACGATGTGCAATCATTTGTATCATACACTGCAAACGTTAGCGCGAAGCTGGGGGAAGTGTTGCTTGGTGTGGTATGCTGATTGGGACATAGTGTTGCGAACGTATGCAGTCTGTCAACTGTGCTGCATGCCGTTTCTGCAGGAGCGGTGCTGAAAGTGTTGCAAACGTTGTCAACGGTCTGACCGTGCGATAGGGGCTCCGAACAGTAGTCCACACCGCGTCAGTTGCTGAGTGCCCCCGCTGGCGGGGGCTGTCGGCGAAGCTGACTGGGGGTGTCTCAGAGCCGCTCCAAAAAACCTGAGCCTAGATCGCTCAACTTTTGTGATAAATTTGGGAATAGAACTTGCCAAACAGAAGTTGAGTGATGTAGGCTCAAGTTTTGGAAGGCCCAAGAACCAACCAAGGAACTTGAGCGAACAACGTAAGAACAAACGAATAATTAAGGAGCACACATTATGGCACGTGCAGTTGGTATCGATCTGGGCACCACGAATTCCTGCATCGCTACGCTGGAAGGTGGCGAGCCCACCGTTATCGTCAACGCTGAGGGCATGCGCACCACCCCGTCCGTGGTCGCGTTCTCCAAGTCCGGCGAAATCCTCGTCGGCGAGGTGGCCAAGCGTCAGGCTGTGACCAACGTTGACCGCACTATTTCTTCTGTCAAGCGTCACATGGGCACTGACTGGACCGTCGACATCGACGGCAAGAAGTGGACCCCGCAGGAGATTTCCGCACAGATTCTGATGAAGCTGAAGAGGGACGCTGAGGCTTACCTCGGTGAGCCCGTCACCGACGCGTCATCACCTGCCCGGCATACTTCAACGATGCCCAGCGTCAGGCCACCAAGGACGCCGGCAAGATCGCAGGCCTGAACGTTCTGCGTATCATCAACGAGCCGACCGCAGCTGCTCTGGCCTACGGTCTGGAGAAGGGCAAGGAAGACGAGCGCATCCTGGTCTTCGACCTCGGCGGCGGCACCTTCGATGTCTCCCTGCTGGAGATCGGCAAGGACGACGACGGCTTCTCCACCATTCAGGTGCAGGCCACCAACGGCGACAACCACCTCGGTGGCGATGACTGGGATCAGAAGGTCATCGACTGGCTGGTCGGCGAAGTCAAGAACAAGTACGGCGTTGACCTGTCCAAGGACAAGATCGCTCTGCAGCGCCTGAAGGAAGCCGCTGAACAGGCCAAGAAGGAGCTGTCCTCCTCGACCAGCACCTCCATCTCCATGCAGTACCTGGCCATGACCCCTGACGGCACCCCGGTGCACCTGGACGAGACCCTGACCCGTGCGCACTTCGAGGAAATGACCTCCGACCTGCTGGGCCGCTGCCGCACGCCGTTCAACAACGTGCTGCACGACGCCGGCATCTCCGTGAGCGACATCGACCACGTGGTGCTCGTCGGTGGTTCCACTCGTATGCCCGCCGTCAAGGACTTGGTCAAGGAACTCACCGGTGGTAAGGAAGCGAACCAGTCCGTGAACCCGGACGAGGTTGTGGCTGTCGGCGCTGCCGTGCAGTCCGGCGTCATCAAGGGCGACCGTAAGGACGTCCTGCTGATTGACGTGACCCCGCTGTCCCTCGGTATCGAGACCAAGGGTGGCATCATGACCAAGCTCATCGACCGCAACACCGCCATTCCGACCAAGCGTTCCGAGGTCTTCTCCACTGCTGAAGACAACCAGCCGTCCGTGCTGATTCAGGTTTACCAGGGTGAGCGTGAGTTCGCTCGCGACAACAAGCCGCTGGGCACCTTCGAGCTGACCGGCATCGCTCCGGCTCCGCGTGGCGTCCCGCAGATCGAGGTCACCTTCGACATCGACGCCAACGGCATCGTGCACGTGTCCGCCAAGGATAAGGCACCGGCAAGGAGCAGTCCATGACCATCACCGGTGGTTCCGGCCTGCCGAAGGACGAGATCGACCGCATGGTCAAGGAAGCCGAGGCTCACGAGGCTGAGGATAAGCAGCGCAAGGAAGACGCCGAGACCCGCAACCAGGCTGAAGCCTTCGCTTACTCCACCGAGAAGCTCGTCAACGACAACAAGGACAAGCTGTCCGACGACATCGTCAAGGAAGTCACCGACAAGGTGAACGCTCTGAAGGAAGCCCTGAAGGGTGACGACACCGATAAGGTCAAGACCGCTCAGGGTGAGCTGATGACCTCCGCTCAGAAGATCGGCCAGGTCCTCTACGCCCAGCAGGGTGCTGAAGGTGCCGCGGCTGGTGCCGGTGCGGCCGGCGCTTCCGCTGGCTCCGCCTCCGGTTCTGACGACGACACCGTCGAGGCCGAGGTCGTGGACGACGATGACAACAAGGACAACAAGTGATGTCCGAGTTCAACAAGGACGACTACCTGAACGACCTGCCGGATCCCTCAGATACTGAGGCTGCCGGCCAGGCCGCTCAGGCCTCTTCAGGGGCTGACGCCTCCGCCGAGTCCGGCTCTGCGCAGGATTCGGCTGCCCAGGCTCCTTCCAATGAAGGAGCGACGCGGCTCCTGCCGCAGCTGAGGGAGAGAAGTCGGATGCCGGAAAGAAGACTGGCGAAGGCCAGTCCGATTCTGAAGACACCCTCACCCCTCTCGGCAAGGCCAAGAAGGAAGCCGCCGACTACCTCGAAGCCCTGCAGCGCGAACGCGCGGAGTTCATCAACTACCGCAATCGTGCGCAGAAGGAGCAGGAGCGCTTCCGTCAGCACGGCATTATCGACGTGCTGACCGCGCTGCTGCCGGCCCTTGACGACATCGACCGCATTCGCGAGAACAGCGAGATGGACGATTCGTTCAAGGCGGTGGCTGCCAAGATCGACAAGGCTTTCGAGAAGTTCGGCGTCGAGAAGTTCGGCGAAAAGGGCGAGGACTTCGACCCCACCAAGCATGAGGCAATCCTGCACAAGCCGGATGCCGATGCCGACAAGGAAACCGTCGACACCGTGGTGGAAGCCGGCTACCGTATCGGCGACCGCGTAATCCGCGCCGCCCGAGTAGTAGTAGCCTCCCCGCAAAACTGATAACGGCCAGCTCGCTAACGAGCTGACATTACCTTGCTCCGCTGCGGGAGCTGGCAGCCGAAGCTGACTGAGGGTGGCCAAACACTGAATATAACCACCCTCAGTCTCGCTTCGCTCGACAGCTCCCGCCAGCGGGAGCCAACCATAAAGACTTTTCAAGAAAGGAGACATGAATGGCTGAAAACGAATGGCTCAGTAAAGACTTCTACAAAGTCCTTGGTGTCTCCAAGGACGCTTCGGACGACGACATCAAAAAGGCGTACCGCAAGCTCGCCCGCAAGTACCACCCTGACGTCAACAAGACCAAGGAAGCCGAGGAGAAGTTCAAGGACATCTCCGAAGCTTATGACGTGCTGAGCAAGAAAGAAGATCGCCAAAAGTACGACGCGATTCGCCAGTTCGGTATGGGCGGCGCCCGCTTTGCCGGTGGTTCCGGTGCCGGCGGCTTCGACGCTTCCGGCTTCTCCGACATCTTCGGCTCCATGTTTGGCCAGGGTGCCGGTGGCAACGGTTCGCGTATCCGCTTCTCCACTTCGGGCGGCGGCAACCCCAATCTCAACGACATCTTCTCGATGTTCGGTGGGGCCGCGGGGCAGGGTGCTGGCGGCTACGGCCAGCAGGCATACGGTAACGCCGGTGGCTACGGCTATGAGGAAGCCCCGCGCCCCGAAAACGGCGAGGACCGCAACTCCAAGATCAGCTTGACCCTTCGTCAGGCGGTCAAGGGTGCGACCGTGTCCCTGTCCGTGGATGGCAAGAAGTTCAAGGCTCATGTGCCCGCCGGCGTCAAGGACGGTCAGAAGATCAAGCTGGCCGGCAAGGGCAAGCCGGGCATCAACGGCGGCAAGGCCGGCGATTTGTACCTGCACGTCACCGTCAATCCGGATTCCACGTTCTCGATGCGCGGTCGTGACATCGTCATGAACCTGCCCGTCACCGTAGGCCAGGCCGTGGCCGGCGGCAAGGTCGACGCCAAGGACATCGACGGGAACCTGGTTACCTTCAAGGTGCCCGCGGGCTCCAGCTCCGGTGCCGAGGTCAAGTTGGCCGGGCTGGGCGTCAAGCGTGGCAACCAGCCGGGCGACCTGATCGGCCGTGTGCAGATCATGGTCCTGCCAAGCCGGGTCTGGCGGTCAAGCACGCCGCCAAAGAATTCGACGAAAAAGCCGGCGACTATCTCAACTAACAGGGGCTCCCGCTGGCAGAAGCTGAATGAGCGCAATCTTGGCTCCCGCTGGTGGGAGCTGTCAGCCAAAGGCTGACTGAGGGTGGTCTTGGCTCCCCTCTCTGAGGGGAGCCGGGAGTCGAACCGAAGGCTCTCAAAATCATAGGAGGTGAACAATGGCGCGGTTAGCCAACCAGATGAAGCAGTTGTACGCGATGTGCGCAACCGCGCTCGTGATGGGCAGGGCCGATCTCGACGGAGCCGATGACGTCGGCTTCGACATCGAACTGCCCATCTTCACCGTCGGCCAGACCGCCGAGTTGGCCAACATTCACCCCCAGACCCTCCGTCAGTACGACCGCCTCGGTTTGGTTCGTCCGCAGCGCACGGATGGCGGCGCTCGCCGCTATTGCCTGCGTGACATTGCCCGCCTGACTCGCGCTCAGCGCCTGAGCCAGGACGAAGGCATCAATCTTTCCGGCATCGCACGCATTTTGGTCCTCGAAGAGGAGAATCGCCAACTGCGCCGCGAAGTCAAACGCATGCAAACCGGCGACCAGGAGAGCGTTTTCGCCGCAGGCCGTGACGGCAATATTGTGGAGGTACAACGCTCCAACCGCGCCCGCCTCTGGCGCAACGCCATCCGCCGCGAAACCCGCGAACTGCCCGGCCGCGATACTGCCGCCGATACCGCTGCCGGCGCCACCGGCGACTCCAACTCCACTCCCGCCGACTTCAAGTCCATGGTCCTGTGGGGTTGGTGAGTCTGGCCGCGTTGCTTCGATTCCTTCTCCATTCGTAAAACTGTTTGTTATCTCACATCGGGCAGCTGCCGAAAGAAGCACGAATTTTCTTGACGGAGGTGTCAAGGTTTGTTACGGTGACGTGCGAAAACCGATTCGTAAGGGGTGCTTTAGGCTGAGACGGTATGTGCCGAACCCTTCGAACCTGTGAGCTAACACTCGCGTAGGGAATGCGACGGTTGAACTCCTCTGTTCGGCTCGGCATCCCATATGCGCGTTGAGAGAGAGGAAGCGTATGTCAATACGCAAGGAGCTGACCGCCCAGAACGTACTGCTGGGTTTCAGCACGTGTTCGTTTCCAATGTTTGGCTTGATCCGGTATTCGTGGCAGGAGCGATTGGCTTACCTATCGCCCTGTCGTCGAACATGATTACGGTTCTTCGCAGACTACCAAATTGATTGCGGGCAAAGTCGCCGGATCCAAGCCCTGTCTAGGTTACGGAGCAAAAGTCGGGTTGGCGTTCATTGGCCGAGAGGCTTTGCGCCTGATACCTATGCCGATACCGTGCATCGTGTGGCTGTTGACATCGCCACATATGACCAGCAAAGTTGCCTGGCTCCGCAGACCGTGTTCGTGGAGACTGATGGAGCCCTCACCCCTCGTGAAGTGGCTCAGCTGCTCGGTGGCGAGCTTGAGAATCAGCAGCGCAAATATCCGCGCTCCGTATTGAGTGACGCCGAGAACGTGGCCATTCAGCGGGCGCGCACCGACGCTGAGATGAGAGCCTTGATGGGCGGGAAGGCCGCGGTGTTCGCCAGTGGCCATAGCACGGCATGGTCGGTGCTGTATCGAGAACTTGACGGTAGCGGTGCCGACGAGGATGTTGCTTCGCTGATGTCGCCGTTGAACCGCACCGTCAACGTGGTGGCGGTGCCAGATTTGTTGGACGCTGCCAGAAGACTGACTTCCTGCCGTGGCTGGCTGCAGAGCTGCGGTGTCGCTGTGGATTCAACCAGACTGTTTGGTCTTGCAGATATATTGGCCGCGGTCGGTGTGAATCGCATCTGTCCGCTCGGTGAGATGGATCGGGCGAAATCCGGCTGGCATCATGATGGGGGCTTCAACCTCATCGATCTGTTGCGCGCGGTGGATGTCGAACGCGGCAGCGACGCGTACAGCGATTCGTTCGATATGGATATGGAATAGGCCTGTGCCGTTGCGGGCAGCGGGGGCTGGTAGCAGGGCGAAAGGCAAGGGTAATGACAGAGCAAAGCGATATGGCACGGCGTCCAATGGTGAATCTGGATGGCAGAACAGCGATCATCACCGGTTCCGGCAAGGGCATAGGAGCGGCCGTGGCGAAATGCCTGGCATCGCACGGAGCCGCTGTCGTCATCAATTACGTACATGACGCCGCCAGCGCGCAGCGCACTGTTGAAGACATCCACTCACTGGGAGGCTTGGCTATAGCTGTACAGGCGGATGTTTGCGATGAATCGCAATCTTCCAAGCTGGTGGGTACCGCTGTCGACTCATTCGGCGGCGTGGACATCTTAGTGAATAATGCTTTCGGACGCTTCTCCTTTGATCCGCGTCGCCGTTCCACTTTTGCTGGAGGCGATTGGGATGAGTTTAGCGCACAGATCGAGGGATGCCTGCATGGTGCATATCTGATGTGCTCACATGTGGTGCCGCTGATGCGAGCCCAGACCTCCGGGCGTATCATCAACATCTCCAGCAATCTGGTCGATTCGCCCATCGTGCCCTACCATTCGTATATCACTGCCAAAGGCGGCTTGGTCGGCATGACCCGCTCTCTGGCCCAGGAGCTGGGCGCTTCGGCATTACCGTTAATGCCATTGCCGCAGGTTTGACGGCCGGAACCGCATCCAGCGCAGCCACCACCGAGGATGTTCGTGAACGAATCATTGCCATGACGCCTCTTGGCCGCCTTGCCCGTCCCGATGACATCGCCGGAGGGGTCGCGTTGTTGGCGTCCGACATGGCCGGCTTCATTACCGGGCAATGTCTGCACGTCGATGGTGGTTTGACCATGCGCTGAGGCGCAGGGGCGGTGTGCTGACGCGCTATGGTTGTCGCATCCGGTTGGTGCAATGGAATGCAGCAAGAGTAAAGGCGCCGATTGGCGTGCGGTCATGCGAACGGAGGTAACCATGCTGCTCAAAGCCGTGTTCTGGGATTTGGACGGTACTCTCATCGATTCTGAGCCGCTCTGGCATGACGGTGAGATTGAGATCGCGCACAACAATGGCGGCGAGTGGAACGAGGACCTCGGTTGGGAGTGCTCCGGCACTCCGGTGCCACACGTGGCGGAGGTCATGATTGCGCATGGCTGCACATTGAGCGTTCCCGAAATCGACAAGCAGCTCAAGGATTATGTATTCAAGGCGGAGGTCGAACGTCTGCCGTGGATTCCTGGTGCGCAAGACGTGCTGCGTTCGCTCAAGGAAGCCGACATCCCATCCATGCTGGTCACTACTTCGCCTCGCCGCATGGCCGAGAACATCATGAAGCAGGCTGATGGATTGCTTGCCGGCTACGTCTGCGGCGATGATCCGTACGAGCACAAGCCGAGCCCTGCCCCATATCTGGCCGCGGCTGAGAGACTCGGCATCGCGCCTGAAGACATGGTCAAGTGCGTGGTAATGGAAGATTCCTCATCCGGTCTGCGCTCCGGCGCCGCCTCGGGGGCCACACTGATTGCGCAGACTGGCTGGATTCGCACCGACACTTCCGGCCTTGGCCAGTTTGCCTCCATCGACTCGTATGAGGGCATCGATGCGGCCGTGCTGGACGCCTTTGTGCGGCAGCGTTTGGGGGAGTAGAAATTTCGTTTGTATTGCGGAGTTTGTGTGGGAAACCCCCAGTCGACCTGATGTTATAGGCCGGCTGGTAGGGTGTTTGACGGTTTGCATATAACTGTCTGATTCATTGGGCTGGCAGCTCAATACAAGATTTAGGACTCATAGGAAACACATGGGCTTCGTTAATTTCATCCTCGAACTGCTGAAGGATCCGCGTGCCGCGATTGCCGGTTGGATTGCCATGGGTGTGGCGCCGACCCTCGGCTTCATCTTCCTCATCGTATTTATCGAAACGGGTGTGGTGTTCTTCCCATTCCTGCCGGGCGACTCCCTGCTGTTCGCCGCCGGTGTGTTCGCCGCTCCCGATGCCGCGACCGGCAAGGCTGCGCTGCCGCTGTTCTGGCTGCTGCCGGTGGTCTGGTGCGCCCCGATTGTCGGTGACCAGTGCAATTACTTCATTGGCCACTTCTTCGGCCGCCGCATTATCCAGTCCGGCAAGGTGAAGGCCTTGACCCCGGAGCGTTTGGCCAAAACCGAGCACATGATTGAGAAGTGGGGCCCGCTGGCTGTGTTCCTGGGCCGTTTCTTCCCGTTCATTCGTACGTTCATGCCGTTCATCTCCGGTATTTCCGGCATGCGTTGGAGCCGATTCACCCCGTTCTCGGTGGCTGGCGGCCTGTGCTGGTCCACGCTGTTCACGCTGCTGGGTTACTTCTTCGGCAATATTCCGGCCGTGCAGGATCACTTCGAATTGGTGATCGTGCTGATTCTGCTGGTTTCGCTGGCTCCCACCATCATCGGTTTGCTGAAGGCCAAGTTCGGCAAGAAGAAGCCGGAGTCGGTTGCCGATTCCCAGCTGGATACGATGGAATCCGGTATCGAGAACCTTAATAAGTAGTTTTTGGTGCTGTAGGGTTCGTTTCTTTTCCAAGCCCCGTTCCGCATGTGATGTGCGGAACGGGGCTTTGTTGTGTTATCCACATTGTTGGTGGACAACATGCCGGGGTGTGGATAATTCGGCAAGCTGGAACCACAGAACCTGATTTCGGTTGAAATAGGTTGGCTCGCACGGTTCAATCTCCCTATGAATATCGACACATCCTCTCGCACTGTTCGCGCTGCTCGTTCTCCGGCAGCGGCCGTTTCGTCCCCTCCCCAGTCCGCTGGGGCCGGGTCTTCCCCGCCGCCGCGCTACTACACCCCTCCTCCGCAACCAATGGCTGCGTATGAGAGAAAACGGTCGAACAGGACTCCGGAAGAATCGTTCTCCACGAACGTGGCATTGCACAATATTGTGACCGTGACTTCGGGTCACGGTGGCGTGGGGCTCAGCGTCATGGCCTCTATGCTTGCGCTGACGCTCACGGAGCGTGGGCAAAGCTGCGTGCTGGTCGATGCCGATTTCGTGGCGGGATGCTTGGATCTGCTGCTTGGCCTCGAGCGTGAGCCGGGTCTGCGTTTCAGTCAGATAGACGCTCCGTTGGGCCGTATTGAAGGAGCGGCACTGCGTCATGAGCTCATTGACTGGGAGGGTATTCGTGTGCTGCCGTGCGATCCCTGGAGCACGCGGCAGCCTGAATGGTGGGAAGTACAGGCCGTGATTCGGGCACTTGCCGAAACGCACGATATTGTCATCGTAGATGCCGGCCAGGGAGGCCTGATTGAAACAGTGAGTGACTTGCGCCATGGAGTGCAGGTGATGGCCGCGGAACTTTCAGTAATCGGTTTGGCTCGGGCCAAAGCCCATCGGCTCAGATTGTCCGCATGGGAATGCGGGATTCCCCATATTGTCGGCATCGAACCGAGAGGTACGCCGCGAGGCCGCGGGAGCGTGGATGTTGCCGAAGCCGAAGATTATCTGAGCGCTGCAGTGGTGGGTCCCATCCGTCTGACTTCCAGCTTGTGCGGTGATGTGCTTGAGGGATTAGGCATCCGATCTGTGCCCAAGGGAAGTCGTAAGGCCACCGAGGCGCTCGCCGATGCGGTGGAGCGGGATATTCGCGCTGGTGCTCGGGCTGCCTGATTGAAGTGGGGATATCATGACGGCATTGCATCGCGCAGGCATGTTTTTCGGGTTATTGGATGAGCTTGCTTCAGATGATCGAGTCACTGATATTGCGGTGACTTGTGAGGGCCGCGTCTGGGCGGATCGTGGCAACGGTATGCGGGAGCATATCTTGCAAGTGCCATTCCGATCGCCGCAAGTGGTGCGTGATTATGCGGTGCAGTTATGCGCGCAATTGGGGCGCCGCCTGGATGATGCGTGCCCTATTGCCGATGCTTCCAATATGCATGGTGTGCGTGTCCATGCGGTGATAGCGCCGTTAGTGCCGCAAGGGGCGTCGATTTCCATACGATTCCCCGGCAGCGAGGTGGCATCGTTGCAGCGGCTTGCCCAGTTGGGCATGTTTCCTGCCGGCTGGATTTCGGTACTAAGCGGGCTGGTGAGCAAGAGAGCCGCCGTGCTGATTACTGGCGGTACCGGCGTGGGCAAGACCACCCTGGCAAAGGCGTTGCTTGCGCAGTGTGATGCGAATGACCGTATCGTCACCGTGGAAGAGGTGCGGGAGCTTGTCGATTTTGGCCATGGGAATCATGTTTCCATGGCGGCGAGGGAAGCGAACGTTGAAGGCGAAGGTGCGGTGGGCCTTCCCGATTTGGTGAAAGCCACGCTGCGCATGCGCCCCGACCGGGTGGTGTTGGGGGAATGCCGTGGCGAGGAGATTGTGGATCTGCTGAGGGCGTTCAATTCCGGCCACCGGGGCGGCATGACCACCTTGCATGCGAACAGCGTGGCGCAAGTGCCGAAGCGTTTGATCGCACTGGGATTACTGGCCGGGGTGGCTCCTCGTGCATTGGCCATGCTTGCCGAAGGCGCCTTCGATGCGGTGCTGCATCTTGAACGAGTGGACGGCCGTAGGCATATTGCACAAATCGGCACTTTGCACGCCTCGTATGGTGAATTGCAAGGCGTTCCATTGGTGGCTTGGGACGGTTCGGCCGAGCCTCGATATTCACCTCAGTGGCGTGATTTCGCGGCATTGTGGGGCTGTAGCTAGGGGGTGGGATATTGCTCTGGTGTGTGATGCTGACAATGGTCGCTGTGCTGATATGGCCTAGTCGCCAATCTGGGGTTGTTGATCGTCTGCGTGATGTGCGGAGTCTTTCTGGAAGGTTCAATCGAGGTGCTGGTGGAGGTTTCGTGAGCCGGAATGGGTGGGACTCGAACGTCGGAGGTGGTGCTGGGCGTAGAACGACAGCAGCATTGCCGAGGAGCGGAATCGCTCAGGTATTGGCCTCCGCCATCGCTCGCATGGCAGGTGGAGGAACGCTGGTGGAAGCGTTCGAGGAGCAATTCGGAGGACGTTTTGCCGTGCGCAGGCTGACCCCACAACGCCTGACCGACTTGTTTGAGCGGCGACGATTGCCGGACGAATCACGCGCGCAGTCCGTGCGTGCCGCCATGGGCGCTGCTGCGGCAGCGACAGTCAGCGAGGAATTGGGCTGCCGTGCTGTGCCCTGCTTGGAGGCGGTATTGGATGTCTACTCGCATATGAAATTGATGCAGAACATGAGGGCGCAGGCCTTCGCCGTGCCTCAAGCCACGGTTGGTTTGCTCAGCGCGTTGCCGGCAATCGCGGTTGTGTTGGGGGAATTGATGGGAGCTCACCCCTTGCTATTCTTGTTCGGTTCTCAACGCGGCCTAGTGTGTTTGGTGTCGGGCGGATGCTGCTATGTGGTCGGTCTGGTTTGGATGCGCGCCTGATGCGAGACGGCTGACAGCTATCGGGGTGAGACGAAGATGATTGGAACATGCATTGCATCGGGGTGCGCGGCGTTCGCATGCTGGCTGAGCATGGTGAAGCCGCGTGCAGCCAGTCGTCTGCCTGACATTGGGCAATGGGCGAATCATGACGAGCCTGTTGTGGTTGCCGATGCGGCATGGACCATGCTGGTGCTGCGGATGGTGCAAGTGTCTCTGCGGCAAGGAGCCTCGGTTCCGCGGGCCCTTGATGTTGTGGGCCGCGCTGTTGGAGGCGCATACGGTCAATGCTTAAGCCGCGTGGGCGAATCATTATTGCGCGGCGTCTCATGGTCGGACGCATGGTGTGCCGCCTTAGCCGGGACGGATGCTTCGGCGGGGATGAACCATTCCGCTCGTTTGGGTGGCGCAAAACGGCGAGGCCGGTCAGGGCAGCATGGCGATACGGATGGCGGTGCTGGTGACATCGCACTGGGCATGATCCGCGAGTCTTTGGAACCGGCTTGGTTGCAAGGGGATTCTCCCGGAGTGCTTATCGATGCTGCTGTCGAACAGCTTGATAAGGATGAGCGAGCGCGTATAGAACGTGCCGCTGCCCGTTTGTCCGTGCGTTTGCTGATGCCGACTGGCTTGTGCTTTTTGCCGGCGTTTGTCATTGTCGGAGTGCTTCCAGCAATTGCTTCTTTCCTGATGTAGGTTTCTTCTGGCCTGTTTTGGTTGTCTCGTCTTGCGTTGTGCCATGACGCATGGCTGGTGGTTATCCACTTTTGTTGTGGATGACACGCCGCGGTGTGGATAACTTGGCAAGCTGGAACCACATGTGCTGTTCGCTGATGCGCCGCACGCCGGATTGCTTCACAGTGGAACTCACCTCGCGTCACAGTGTTCGGCGCGAGGGCCAAACGCTATCGCACGGAGTCAGGAGAGCGCACGATTGATGTGGGCCTTCCCGTGGGGAAAGGAATACCGATGGACACGCACATTCCCATCATCGTTGATGTCAAGCGGGCATATTTGCCCACAGCAAAGCCAAAATCGCAGAGCTCAACGCCCGTGCCAAAGAACGGCTATGCCTCATGGATGCACGGATGCGCACGCTTATGGCTGAGCCGGAAGAAGGAGCGGCCACAGCCGAGTACGCGGTGGTGCTGATTGCCGCCACCGGGTTCGCGGCGCTTTTGGTCACCATTCTGAAGTCGGATGCCATTAAGACGTTGCTGACAAATCTGATCAAAAAGGCGTTGAACGTCGGGTGAGCGACTCGGGAGGGCAATGAACATGAGAAAAGGTCTCAGCAGATGGCTCGCCCGTTTGCCGCCTGTGCACAATGAGGGTGCGGCCACGGCCGAGTTCGCGGTAGTGCTGCCCAGCGTCATTGCAATAACGGGGGTGTTGCTGACGCTTACCCGAGTGGTTGCGGTATCCATGGATTGCCAAAGTGCCGCAACGGCATCCGCGCGTGAATTGGTGGTTTCTGATGATGAATCCGCAGCACAACAGGCTGCCGTGAATATTGTGGGAAGCCGAGTGGATGTGACTGTGCGTCAGGAAGGCAGCTTGGTGCGAGTGGCGGTCGAATGCCCCGTTTTGCCAGGGCCTTTGAATGTGACTCCTACTCGGGTGCATGGTGAAGCTGTGGCTGCGCGGCAATAACACACACGGTCGGTCGGGAGGGGGAACGGCGATGGCGGCATGTATGCCACGTATGTCACGTCTTGAAGAAGGGTCAGGCACAATGGCCGGTGTCATGCTGGTCATGCTGGTTGGGGTGGCTCTTTCGGCAACGGCGTGCATTGGCAATCTGGTGGTTTGCCAAAACCGGGCACGTTCCCTAGCTGACCTCATCGCTTTCGATGCCGCCTATGCCGCATGGCATGGGTGGGCGGACGATCCATGCGCGTTCGCAGGTCAGCTGGCCGTATCCAATAGCGTCGCATTGCCCGATTGCGTGGTGCAGTCGGATGATGTGCAGGTCACCGTGGCAGTGGATACTGCAGTCCCATTGACGCCGCGCGTGCAGCGAACGGCTCTTGCCGGACCGGCGGAATGCGATAAGGGAGGTGCTAGTGAGTAACCACACAGCATAAAACAGGGCCGCATTCTAGCGGACTTTCGCCATCCTTGGCTAAGGTAAAAGCATGAGCGAGAGTGAACACAACGAGCGCCGCAGCATCGTGGCAATGGTGGGAAACCCCACCTCCGATAAAGGACGCGGTGCCAAGGTGGATGCGCAGGTGCTGAATCTGCTGGAAGAGGCAGGTCGCTCCCATAATTTTGAAGTCATCGACATTACCGGTACGAGTTTCGAGGATTCATTGCATCAGGCTCGTGAACGGTCGCATGAGTATGACTACTTGGTGGTGGTCGGTGGCGACGGCATGATAGCGCTTGGCGCCAATGCGGTTGGGTGCAGCGGCAAGCCTTTGGGTATTGTGGCCATGGGGTCGGGCAACGATTTCGCTCGCGGGCTCAAGCTGCCGGTGAACCGTATTGAAACCGCGGTGGAAGGCATCGTGGGCGCCATCGTGCGCGGTTCGCATATCGATGTGGACATGGGCCGTGTGACTTCCTTGGAAGGTGGTTATGCGGTAGATACGTCCACCGGGGAGGAATACGAGTGCGAGGGCGACAGGTCCGCTGAGTATCCGATCGATCGCTACTATGCTGGCATGCTCTCCTGCGGTCTTGATGCGAGCATCAATGACCGTGCGAACCATTCGCGTCTGCCGACCGGCACCATGCGCTATTTCTTGGCGGTACTGGTGGAGCTGACGCATATGAAGCGTTACGGATACCACATCAAGGCCACGTTGGCCGATGGTTCCGTGGACGAGAGGGACATCATCACCCGCTGTTGACAGTCGCGAATTCACGGCATATCGGTGGTGGTATCGAGGTGTCGCCATACTCCTGTTTCTCCGACGGATTGCTGGATTTGGTGTGGATGGATCATGTGCCGAACGTGCGGGAGTGCGCAGTGGCTCTTGCGAATGCGTATAACGGCAAGCTGCTTGTCTCCGACGTATTTGGGTGGGAGCGGATTCGAGAAATCGAGGTCACTCGCGCAGACGAAGGCGATGAGCCTCCGGTGCTGATGGCTGATGGTGAATACATCGGGCATTTGCCGGTTCGTGTGATGGCGGAGAATTGCGCGCTGCGCGTGCTGGTGCCGCCGGCCGTGGCGGCACGTGAGGTCGATTCCAGGCAGCAGGTGCTCGATGCCATCACCCGCGATGGCCGTGATCCCGTGACCGGACGCTTTAACTAGACGAAAATGCTTTGGCTCCCCTCTCCGAGCGGAGCTGTCGGCGAAGCTGACTGAGGGGAGGTCTGCCGCTGGCAGCGGTTATGCGATGTAGCTTTCGATGTGTAGCGTCTGTGCAATGACTTCCTTGATGGTGCGGTCGCTGACACCGGGGTGTGAGCGGATCAGGGAGATCAGCCCCACATTGAGCGTGAAGAACGTCTCGTGGACGTTGATGATTGGCAGCCCATGCATCTGCTCGAAGTCGCGCACTGTGGTCTGGGCGATGTAGTCTGCGATGCGGTCGGCGGCCCGGTCGATGAATTTGATGTACAGTTCGGCGTTGCCGTCCTGGATCATCCGGTTCGAGAACGGGCTTTCGTCGGCAATGAGCGAACGCAGTACGAGAACGATTTCGTCAAGCGCCTTGTTCACGTTGCCGATTTCGCGGGCCTGGTTCCATTCCTCGAGCTTGGTGAGGATCTCATCTATCACATCATCCAGCACGGCGTCGGCCACGGCGTCCTTGTCGTTGAAGTAGTGGTAGAACAGCGATCGCGTCATGCCGACCTTGCTGGCGATGTCGGAGACGGTGATCTTGGAGAAGCCCTTTTCCAAGCAGATTTCGCGTGCGGCGCGCACAATGGACTCGCGGCGAGTGTCTCCGCGGTTGGCGCGCTTGTCCTCGAGAATCTGGCTCATGGGTGCCTCCTGAATGTAACTGATGTTGACACTATGTTAAACAAACGGGAGTACGAGGAAATACCGAACAAAATAACGTCAATTCCGAAACCGTGTGGTGCATGTCGCCCATGAGATCGCCAATATATCGACGAAGCAATGAACTGCTCGGAATGGTATATACCGAAACGATCTCTGTTATTTACGAAAAATTGAGTGAGGGGCAAGGTAGGTTAGTAGCTATGGCACTTGCACTGTATCGTCGCTATCGTCCGGACACCTTTGAAGGTGTGATCGGCCAGGACCAGGTCACGGTTCCTTTGATGCGAGCCCTTGACGAGGGCAGGCTCACGCATGCCTATTTGTTCTCCGGCCCGCGAGGCTGCGGCAAGACCAGTTCCGCGCGTATCCTGGCCCGTTGCGTCAACTGCGCCAAGGGCCCAACCTCGCATCCGTGCGGCGAGTGTGAAAGCTGCAAGGATCTGGCCACCGGAGGCCCGGGATCCATCGATGTGGTCGAAATCGATGCCGCCTCACACAACGGTGTGGACGATGCCCGTGAATTGCGCGAACGCGCCGGGTTCGCCCCCGCCCGCGACCGCTACAAGATTTTCATCCTCGACGAGGCTCACATGGTCACGCAGCAGGGCTTCAACGCGCTGCTCAAGATCGTTGAGGAACCGCCCGAGCATGTGATGTTCATCTTCGCCACCACCGAACCGGACAAGGTGATTGGCACCATCCGCTCGCGTACCCATCATTACCCGTTCCGTCTGGTGCCGCAGGAGGTCATGGGCCCCTATCTGGAAACGATCTGCGAGAAAGAGAGCATCAAGCCTGAGCCCGGCGTGCTGAAACTCGCGATGCGTGCCGGCGGCGGCTCCATGCGAGACACCCTGTCCGTGTTGGACCAGCTCATGGTCGGTTCCGTCGAGGGCGTCATCACCCATGATGCCGCCGTGGCTCTGCTTGGTTTCACTCCTGAAGCGTTGATCGGTGAGGCCATCGATGCGGTCATCGATCATAACGGCGAGTCCCTGTACGGCGTGATCCAGAAGGTCGTGGTCGGCGGGTTCGACCCACGGCGATTCGTGGAGGATCTGCTGGCCCGCGTGCGTGACCTGCTGGTGCTGACTTTGGTGGGCGACCGCGCGGAATCCGTGCTGTCAGACACGGCCGAGGCCGAGGACATGGACGACCTGCACCGCCAGGCCAAGGCCCTTGGACTGAGCGCGCTCACCGCCATTGCGGATATCATCAACACCACGCTGGGTGCCATGACCGGTGCCATCTCCCCGCGTATGCGACTCGAATTGCTGGCGGCCCGACTGCTGGCCGGCAGCGAAAACGGGTTCGTTGCACCCGCTGCCGCTCCCGCATTGGGAGCTTCCGCGCCAGCCACAGGAGCTGTAGCCTCTGCCGCTCCCGCTACGGGAGGTGCAGCAGGTGGCTTTGCCGGCGCATCTCGTGGCGGTTTCGTCGGGGCCTCACACGGTGGATTCGCCGGCGCTGCACGAAATCAAGCACAGACGCAGACCGCGCCCGCAGCCGCCGCCCCTGCTGCGCCTGCATCTCCTGCTACGAATGCTGCGGCTCCAAGCTCCGACTCCCGATCCACTGATGAAAAGTGGAATGCAGCCGTTGCCGCATTGCCGCAGGCCATCCGCGAATACGTCACCAGAGACAAGGTGCCGACGGTGGCATTCGGCCCCAACCGTAAGGGATTGCCCTGCCTGTCCATGACCTTCGACAAGCCGCTCAGCCAGCATGCGTTTGCGCTCGCGGTGGATAACAGCGGCAAAAAGGCCGCAATCGTGGTGATGGATGCCGTACGCCAGGAATTCGGTGCCGATGCGGTTATCGCTCCTGCGGCCGTTGCGGCCAACGGTGAGCGAGTGGAATCCGTCAAGCGCCTGAGCCCCGAACAGTTGGCCAAGGTCAAGCAGCAGATTGCGATGGCCAAGGCGGGTCTGGCCGCTTCGAGTCTGGGAGCTGGCCTGGGCATGCATTCCGGCAGTGAGCCAAAAGCTCAGAAGCCGGCTGCTGAGGGGAACGCCGAAGATGCGGATGGCAGCCACCGAGCCTCTGGCGTAACGCCGGGAGGCACTTCGAACAAGCCCGATTTGGATGATGACGATCCATGGGCCAAACCTGCCGCATCGTCTGAGGCTATGGGCGAGCCATCTGCGTCTGCAGGTGAGCCGTCTGTTGATGGTTTTGCTCCGAGCAATCCAGACCCTGCATCTGCACAGGCGCCTGAAGAGCGCCACAAGAAGCATGTCGCCGTGCCGGACATGAGCGATGACGTGGACCCATGGGCAACGCCGGCAGCGCCTGTCGCACACGCACAAGATGCGACCGCCAATACCCAGGCCGGCCAAGCTGAGCAATCCGCCGCGTCTGCTTCCTCGAACGTGGGTGCCCCGGCTGCGGATCCTGCTGTCCCAACGGCATCCGCTGACCCGTGGAACCAGCCGGTGCCTCCGCCTGCCGAACCGAAGGGTGACCCGTGGAACCAGCCTGCTGCGTCTGCGCCGCAAGCTGCGCCGGATCCATGGAATCAACCAGCTCCTCCGCAATCGGAACCGGATCCGTGGAATCAACCGCAGGGTCAGGCTCAGCGGCAGACCCCATCGCAGAGTCAGGGTATGCCGCAAAGCCAGAACTCGGGCGCTGCTGACCCGTGGAACCAGCCAGTGCCACCGAGTCCTCAGCCGCAGGTTGCGGCCGAGGACGATGAGTATTCGATGAGCGACCAGTCGCTTGGCGATGCCACGGCCATGAAGATGGATGATCTCAAGAAGCTGTTCGAGGTCAAGAAGGTCGAGGAGTTTGCGGCCGATGACCCAAAGAACCCGAAGAACATCCAGCCCGCCAAGAAGCATACGGATGACTGATCGCAGCACACCATACGAAACAAAGAAAAACATGAGGAGCACACATGGCATTGGCCTATGACGGCGCCATCCAGCGGTTGATTGACGCATTCGGGCACCTGCCCGGAATCGGTCCCAAAGGAGCTCAGCGCATTGCTTTCTACATGCTGTCCGCCCCCGAAGATGAGGCCCGCGAGCTGGCCGAGGCCATCGAAGAGGTCAAGGCCAAGGTTCGGTTCTGTGAGATTTGTGGCAACGTGTGCGAGACGAGCCCTTGCCCGGTGTGCGCGGACCCGCGCCGCGACCGCAGCGTGATCTGCGTGGTCGAGGAGCCTAAGGACGTGATGAGCATCGAGCGCACCCGCGAATACCGCGGCCTCTACCATGTGCTCGGCGGCGCCATCAACCCGATGGCCAACGTTGGCCCTGCGGATTTGCGCATCCCCGGCCTGCTCAAGCGTTTGGAAGGCGATGAGGTCAAAGAGGTGATCATGGCGCTTGACCCGAACATCGAAGGCGAAGCCACCACCAGTTACCTGACCCAGTTGCTGCGTCCGGTAGGCGTCAAGATTACGCGTCTTGCCAGCGGTCTGCCGGTCGGCTCTGACCTCGAATACGCCGACGAAATCACCCTCGGCCGAGCCCTAGCCGGCCGCCGCGAAGCTTAAGCGGCATCTCTCTCCTTAGGTGTATCGTATTGATCCGATTGCGCGGGAACGGACCGATATTGATGTGATTGCGGCTGATTCTCTGAGTAAGCAGATATTGATAGGCGAGTGCAAGTGGCGTAACTCATTTAATGAGACGGAAGCCGTTGAGCGGCTGCGTGGGAGGGCCGGATTAATCCGCGGTTACTTGACGGAGACAGCTCGGTTTGTGCTGTTTTCAAAAAATGAGGTAGGTGAATCTATCCGAAATCGATACCGCGAGAATGAACGTATGTCGTTTGTGTCTGTGGACGACATGTATGCCGGATGATTATACGGATGGTGGCAACTCGCTACTGGCTTCTTGACTGGCTCGGCAAGCACTCCCAACGTATCGTTGGCGCTTTCTCCGTCGCGGCGATGCCAGGGCCAGAAAGCGGCGTGATGCATGATGCGTGCGGGCTTGTGCCGCCGCAGTAGCCAGACGATGAACAGTCCAGCCAGCAGTATGCCGACACCGACCGCGATGCCAATGGTTCGCCCGTCGTGCACGTCGCGTGGTTCGGGGGCAGGCACAGGAATCGAGACACGGTGCCCGGAGATCAACAGTCGGTGCGTGTTCACACCGTACGGCGTACAGGTCATCAGCGTGACGCGGTCCTCGCCCGGCGCGATGCGCAACTTTGAGGTGTCGTCCGGCAGAATCACTGAGATGTTATCCACCTTGTATCCCAAGGTCTCGCCCATGACTTCGATATAGAAGAAGTCGCCCTTCTTCACCTCGTCCAGGCGGGTGAACATCATGGCCTCCACCAGACCGCGGTGTCCGGTGATTACCGAATGAGTGGACTTGCCGCCCACGGGAAGCGATGTGCCGTAGAGATGCCCGGCGCCAGAGGCAAGTGCCTCCTCGGAGGTGCCGTGGTAAATCGGCAGGTTGATGGATTGCTTGGGGACTTTGATGGTGCCCATCACGCCGTTGCCGGCATCCAGTAGCGATTGGTATTCCTTGTCTTTCTTGGAGGCTGAGTCCTCGCCGCTGGCGCGTGACCCACCCTGCGCGGCCGAGAACGGATCGACCGCCTCGCCCAGTACGGGCTGACCGGAATCGGCAAGCTTCTTGTTGTAGGCGCGTGCGACTTTCATCTTGTCCTCTGCCTGCGGGTAGGGCCATCCGGCCACTTGCTTGGCGCTGGTAGCAGCAGTGGCGGCCAGCTCCTGGCTGGATTGGAATTGCAGAGTCAGCGGGAAACAGGCCGCGCCGATGGCGGCGATGAGCAGAAGGATGGTGATGATGCGCATCGCCAGCAGATTGCGCTGGAGGCGGCGGCGTTCGGCTGCCAGATCGGAGACGTCGACGACCTCGTTGAACGGATCTTGGGTGAAAGTGTTGCTGGCTGCTGCCGCATCGGCTGCTGCTGAATCGTTTGTTGTTGTATCGACTGCTGCTGTATCGACTGATGCGTCGGCTATTGCTGCGGCGGATGCGTCGGCGGGTGCATTAGCGCGGGAACGGGCATGCTTGCTCTTCGGGCGTCTATGCAGAAAAGCCATTTTCTGTGTTCCCTCTCCCTATGCCTGCTGCCAGGGTGTGCGCATGCGTGTTTGCCTGTTGGCTGCCCCGAGTCTTGCTGTCACGTATGCCATCGAGTGTACGCCATCAATCGCATAACAATTTTCGCGGTACAAGGTACTGCGGAGAACCTGATTGCGCAACTCCCCGTCATGGGCCCCGCCGACCTTTTTGGGGAACAGCACGCGGTAGGCGGCGAGCTTGTAATAGTACGTGTTCGCGCGCAGGTACTCCAGTGCCTCCTGCTCGTCGCATAGTTCGAACGCGACGCCCCTGGCCTTGAGATGCGCTATCTGCCCCTCGGTTGACAGCATCGGCTTGGGCGAGGCGCCTGAGGTGTCGTCTTCTTGCGGCGGCCCTTCCGAGTGAATGGGATGTTGGTCAGGCATGGTATGTCCTTTCTCGCTGCGTCGCCCGGCCTCGGTGCCGGGCGGCGGCGTAGACGGGAGCATACCGGATTAAGCGCGTCCACCACCATGTTTTCGGACAATGTGGCTCCAGCTTCCCCGATCTTAGGGAGTTTCTCGCTGAGGATTGGACGGCAACGATGTTGAATGTATTTTTTGTACATTCAATGCACTAATTTTTGTACATTCAATGCGCAAAATTGATGGGTTCAGAATCGGAATCAAAAATGGGCGCAATCACTTTCGTGACTTCGCCCTACAAAAAATGGAATTCTATGCAGCATTGGTCAGACGATACCGCTGGTACTTGCTCTTGGGCTTGTCCGGGAGCGTCAATGACAGTTTCCCGGCCTCGACCATCGGCCGAATGTACTCTCGTCGCGTATATTGCAGGCTTCGGCCTACATGATTTGCGATTTCCTGCGCCAATCGCGGTTCGGCGCAATACGCAAGAATAGTATTTTCGATGTCGGCCGGGCGCGGGCTGTTCTTGTCTTGGCCGGGCGTGGCGTCATGGTCGCTAGCATTCGTTTCCGCGCTGCTGTTGAAGAACCGTACGAGGAATGAACCTCTCTGGTCGATAAATTCCGGCTGCCGGACTCCGTGTGTCCTAGCCTCATCCCGAATAACGGCGATCCCCGAGTGGCGATTTTCCGCGATTTTCTCAATCTCCAAAATTGAAACTAGCGTGGGATTTCGCGTCGGCATGTTGGCATAGCCAAATCGTTGATGCTTTGGCCGCCGTATACGCCGCCCGGATTCCAACATTCCAGCCGATCCGAAAACATAACAAGTCGGATGGGCGTGCCGTTGCAGTATGGGCCATAATCGCGGTGCATGAGAGCATTAGTGATTATTTCTCGTACCGCGGTTTCCGGATATTCGGGGATGTCGGTGCGTTTTCCGTCGCGAATCACGACTCTCGTTTTCCCGTTGCGGGCAATGAACCCCAGCGCGCCTTCGAGCATCTCTGCGATAGTGCCCTCGTACCGCTTGTTGTCGATGAAGCGTTCTCCACCGTCATCGGGCTGCAAAACAGTGCCATTGACTGCAATAGCGGTAATGCAAAGGTTGGGGTAGATGCGTTGCGGGTAATCGCCGAGCGTCATCATTCCGGCAAGCGTCGGCTTATTGTTTTGCATGGCCCCGGTCAAAGACAGAATCTCATCGTCCGAGCGGCGGGGGAGTAGCCTCAAAGAACACCCGGCGGAATCCTGAATGTTTGCAGGTTGCGGGTTCACCGTCGTGGTGCGACAGGGCGGCATATCGGTTCAGTGTCACAGCGGTTTAGCGGTGGCTATGCGGTGCCACCGAACATCGGGTGTGCGGGCGGTGTACGGCGGAAGCGCGCGGGAGCATAATCGCCAAGGCTATTACGGTGTCCATATGCCGGCGATGGTTCGCTTCGCGAACGCGGCAACTTTTATAATCGTTGCGTTTGCGTAGAATAATCGGCAAATACTCCCAAGAGAAGAACAAAGGACAGCAGTGGCTCTCATCGTGCAGAAGTACGGCGGCTCGTCGGTCGCCGATACCGAATCGATCAAACGTGTGGCCAAGCGCGTTGTCGAGACGGAGAAGAAGGGCAACAAAGTGGCCGTGGTGGTCTCCGCCATGGGCGACACCACCGACGACCTCATCGATCAGGCCCTCAGCATCGACTCCAACCCGCCCGAGCGCGAGATGGACATGCTTATGACCGCTGGCGAGCGAATTTCCATGAGCCTGCTCGCCATGGCCATTCACGCCGAAGGCAGCCGTGCGCACTCCTTCACCGGTCAGCAGGCCGGCTTCCTCACCGACGCTCGTTACGGCGCGGCCCATATCAAGGCCGTCAAGCCGGATCGTGTGAAGAACGCGCTATCGCTGGGAGACATTGCCATCGTCGCCGGCTTCCAGGGCATCAACGCCAAGGGCGATGCCACCACGCTCGGCCGTGGCGGTTCCGACACCTCCGCCGTGGCGCTCGCCGTGGCCCTTGGTGCCGACGTTTGCGAGATTTACACCGACGTGGACGGCATCTTCACCGCCGACCCGCGCATCGTGACCTCCGCTCGTCGCATTCCTTCCATCGGCTACGAAGCCATTCTGGAAATGGCCTCCTGCGGTTCCAAGGTGCTGGCGCTGCGCTGCGTGGAATACGCTCAGCGCTTCAACATGCCGCTGCACGTGCGCTCCTCGTTCTCCCGCCGCCCCGGCACATTGGTGGTGCCTGACGGTGTGGATCCGCGCACGCTGCCGAACATCGACTGAGCGAGACCGAACCGAACCCGAATAACCGACAAAATCGTTAGCAATATCAAGCAAGACAAGGCAAGACATGACTGAAGAAGAAGCGAAATCCATGGGCGACCTGTTCCCCGACCTGGGTCCTGAAGCTCCGGTGATTTCCGGCATCGCCCACGACCGTTCTGAGGCGCTGGCCACCGTGCGCGGCGTGCCGAACGAGCCGGGCATGGCCGCCAAGGTGTTTACCGAGCTGGCCACCGCCGGCGTGAATGTGGACATGATTGTGCAGGCCGGTGCGTCCGTGGGTACTGCGGACATCTCCTTCACTGTGCCGGAGGCCGCCGTCAAGCAGGTGCAGAACACGCTGCTCGACAAGCAGGACGTGCTGGGCTACCACTCCTTCGATGTGAATACCAACGTTGGCAAGGTGGCCGTGGTGGGCGTCGGCATGAAGACTCACTCCGGTCTGGCCGCCAAGTTCTTCCAGGCCCTGAGCGATGAGGACATTAACGTGCTGATGATTTCCACTTCCGAGATTCGTATCGCCGCGCTTGTGCCGCTCGACCAGCTGAACGACGCCGTCAAGGCTCTGCACACTGCCTACAGTCTCGATGCCGACCAGATTGAAGCCGTGGTGTACGGCGGAACCGGTCGCTGAGCCGCGATACGTGCATTAAATCCGATGAAAGCCCTCCTTGTGGAGGGCTTTCTCGGTTTCGAGGGGCGGATTTGGCCTCTTCCGGACGTCTACTTCCATTTCGAGGGGCTCCTCGAATGCGAAACTCCAAGTATAAACGGCATTGCAGCAACATCATTTCGCCATTATTGAGCCACGGCTACTTGCCCATCAGCCCTTGAAGCGGTAGTAGACGTCCGGAGAAAGCTAAATCAGCCCCTCGAAACGCGATTTGGTGCTGAAACACGATGCGAGAGACTTTTTGGGTGGGAAAAAGTCAGGAAAGCATATGCGATAGTTGGCTTCAACGCAAGAGCCCGTTATTTCGTCGCGCGAGCGACGAAATAACGGGCTCTTCTGCAAAGCAGTATGGCAGCTACTTCTTGGTGATGTAGCCGAGGGCCTTGAGCATTTCGGCGCACTCGAGGGCGCCGCCGGCGGCACCGCGCAGGGTGTTGTGGGCCAGGCCCACGAACTTCCAATCGAAGATGGAGTCCTCGCGCAGACGGCCGATGGAAACGCCCATGCCGCCCTCGTAATCCACGTCAAGCTTGACCTGCGGGCGGTCCTCCTCAGTGAGGTACTGGATGAAGTGCTTCGGCGCGTGCGGCAGGCCGAGCTCGGACGCTTGGAGGTGTAGTTCACCAGACGATCAATGAGCTCTTCCTTGGTGGCCTTCTTGCCGAAGTTCAGGAACACGGTGGCGGTGTGGCCGTTGAGCACGGGCACGCGGATACACTGGGACGTGATCTTGAGGTCGCCGTCGAACGGCACAATCTTGCCCTTGTCGGCGTCCACATGGCCGAACACCTTGAGCGGTTCCTTCTCGCTCTTTGCTTCCTCGCCGGAAATGAACGGGATGATGTTGCCCACCATCTCAGGCCAATCCTGGAAGGTCTTGCCCGCGCCGGAAATCGCCTGATAGGTGCTGACGACCACCTCGCGTGGCTCGAATTCCTTCCACGCGGCCAGCGCCGGAGTGTAGGCCTGAATCGAGCAGTTCGGCTTGACGGCGATGAAACCGCGTGTGGTGCCAAGGCGCTTGCGCTGGTGCTCGATCACCGCGAAGTGTTCGGGGTTGATCTCCGGCACCACCATCGGCACGTCCGGGGTCCAGCGGTGGGCGCTGTTGTTGGAGACCACCGGGGTCTCGGTCTTGGCATAACGCTCTTCAATGGCGCGAATCTGGTCCTTCGGCATGTTTACCGCGGAGAACATGAAGTCCACGTTCTCGGCCACGGACTCGGCGTCGTCGCCGTCCGCAACCACCATGTGCTTGGCGTATTCGGGCATCGGCGTTTCCATCTTCCAACGGCTGCCGACGGCCTCCTCATACGTCTTGCCGGCGCTGTGTGCGGAAGCGGCAAGCGTGACCACTTCGAACCACGGGTGGTTTTCCAGCAGCGTGATGAAACGCTGGCCGACCATACCGGTGGCGCCGAGAATGCCGACCTTTATCTTTTCGGGCATGATGACCTCTATGACCTTCGGGTTTCGATGGGCTGATACGTTCAAGCGACCATCTTGCAATGGCCGCAAACACACGGTAATTGTACGAAACATGCAGAACAACAGTGGCCGTCTTCCCATATGGCGGCTCGGCGGCGCACCCCATGGCGTACCCCGCGCAGCGCAGCCCGATATCCTCTCCATAACTGGCAAAGTGACTAGCGAAGAGACGGCAGTGTTCTACACTGGTAGCCATGTCTATCGCATCAGTAGAGGCGCAAAAGCAACTCGACCGTATCGTGGCCCTCGGCTACCCGGACGTGGCGGATATGAGTGCCGCCGCATTCCGCGCGCTTGCCGAGCCGCTCATCGGCGCGCTCGAGCATTCCGATCTCGGCTCGAACATCCTACTGGTGCCTACGCGCGAGCTAGTCTCGCCCGAATCGCTGATTGCGCGAACCTCCATCAACCGCATGGCCGGCTTTACCACCATGCCTCCGCGAGACATCGCCAGCTTCCTGCCGCAAGACGGATTCATGCCGCCCGAAGGCCCGTTCTATCTGGTGGTCGATCCGCATACCGGCACCTGCTACATCAACCGCGAGCCCGACGTGGCACGCAAGCTGATTGATTCCGACGAGCGTCTGCCGCTCACCCTCGAAGAAGGCTTGGCCATCGCCACCCAGCACCCTGAATGGCTGTTGGAAAAGAACGGTTTCAACCTGCTCGGCTCGCGCAGCGCGGACGGGCGCGTGCCGAGCATCTGGATGAGTCAGAACGCGCCGAGCTCGGCGCCGTGTGGCCGAATTCCAAGCACACGTGGCTCGGCAACGCGTTCTGCATGGCCCGCCGCGGGGTGTCGCTGTTCCGATAGGCCGGTGGGCCAAAATTCGGTGCTATCCTTCCTGGGGCAGATGGGGCGTTTTGCGGACACCTACTCGCCCTTCCGAGGCAGTCGCATCGGCGCGTGGGGGCGTGCGGGGAGCACCCCGCCGTTGGAATATGGCGCAATATGAGGGGCCGATGCCCGTGGCGCGCCCGTTGAGGTGCCCTCGGAAGGCGGAGTATATGTCCGCAACGGCGGAAATCCGCCCTCGGAAAGCCAAGTGGCGGTCGAAGCGCGGGCCGATGGAACACGCTCGTTGCGCGGCGTTAATAGATTAGACATCAGACGTCTGATAATAGTAGAATGGAAATGCTCAGGCACCGGCATTTCAAGGAGGAAACCAGCATGCCATCATTCGTCGTCGGCGCATACGCGTCATTGCCCCAGGGGCGCGAAGCCCAGGAAACCTACTACGACCTGCTCGGCGAGCAGCCGTGGATCGAGGGCACCGAGCTGCCCTTCCCCGGCGACCTCGCGGACACCGCCGACCGCATCTGGCTGGCCGGCCACCTGCCCAAGCACTGGCGCGGCAACACCGTCACCGTCATCCCCGGCACCATGCAGCACGTGTGGAAGGACCCGAACTTCGGCCTCGCCAGCCCGGACGAGGACGGGCGCAAGGTCGCGCTCGCGTTCATGAAGCAGCTGCGCGAGGCGCTCGCCGACTTCGCCCAGTGGAGGGCCAGCCAGGACGTCAAGTTCATCGAAATCCACTCCGCGCCCACGAGGATCGCCAGCCGCGACGCCATGGCTGCCTCGCTCGAGGCCCTCGCGCAGCTGGACTGGTCCGGCGCCAAGCTGGTGATCGAGCACTGCGACAAGTACGTCGAGGGGCAGAAGCCGGAAAAGGGCTTCCTGCCGATTGAGGACGAGATCGCGCTGTGCGGGTCGGCCGGCATCGGGCTCACCGGTCAACTGGGGACGCTCGGTGGTGGAGGGCGGCACGCCCGAAACCGCCGTGGC
>ENA-OQJX01000128-OQJX01000128.1-human-gut-metagenome-genome-assembly--contig:-NODE-128-length-51407-cov-2.551053_pt1 | contig 51407 bp, 62 predicted proteins | sample MGYA00242615_ERZ504782 | MGnify/ENA primary metagenome ERZ504782 (study PRJEB26092, sample SAMD00036354) | human gut metagenome | host: Homo sapiens | study: EMG produced TPA metagenomics assembly of... | reverse complement strand
TTACCATACTAAAGAAGGATAAAACAACAAAAGGAAGTATGAATCTGAAAAGACTAAAAGCCGGATGGGATGAAAAATATTTGTCACAACTTTTACAGAACAATAATTTTTAATGCGTCTGCCCTGTAGAAGAATGAAAGTCATTAAAGATACGAAATTAAATAGCAAAAAACAAGAGTGGCACTTGTTTTTCCTAATATCCCAATAGTTTTTTCATATTTGATACATTGTCATTTTTATGCCATTTACTTTACTATGCCATTATTAATTTGTACCTAATTTATCCTCTGTCTGTTTTTGTCTATCTCTTCACTTTTATTATTATTGATTATCAACATATTATCATTGACGACCGTCCGTATCCGTCCGGTAAAAAATGCCTGTTTTAGCAGTATGTCCTGTAACTTTGCAAATAAAAAAGTACAGAACAATGAGCAACTTATTATTTAAAAGATGGAATGATTTCGGTGGGTGGCTGGTCTTTCTGATAGCAGCATTTGTGTATGGGATGACCATCGAACCAACCGCAAGTTTCTGGGATTGTCCCGAATTTATTTCTTGTGCTGAAAAATTACAGGTAGGGCATCCGCCGGGAGCACCTTTCTATATGCTTGTCGGCAACCTGTTTACCCAGTTTGCTTCCGATGCTTCGCAAGTGTCGGGAATGGTCAACTTTTTAAATGCACTATTGAGTGCCGGTTGTATCTTGTTTCTTTTCTGGAGTATTACCCGATTAGTGAGAGCCTTGCTTGTGGGCGATGAACGGAAATTATCTGTTATGGATGTTATTATCATTCTGGGAGCAGGTTTTGTGGGAGCTTTAGCTTATACTTTCAGTGATACATTCTGGTTTAGTGCGGTAGAGGGGGAGGTATATGCCTTCTCTTCTTTCCTCACAGCCTTGGTATTTTGGATGATTCTTCGCTGGCAGGATGAAGCAGATTCTGTGTCCGGTGACCGCTGGATTATCCTGATAGCCTATATTATAGGGCTTTCAATCGGAGTGCATTTGCTTAATCTGCTTTGTATTCCTGCCATTGTATTAGTGTTCTATTACCAAAAATATCAGACTCTATCACTCAAGGGAGTTATCGGGGCCATTGCATTATCCGGTATTCTTATTGTATTGATTCTTTTTGTTTATATACCCGGAATGGCTGATGTAGGAGGATGGTTCGAATTATTCTTTGTCAATGTGATGGGATTACCCTTCCAGTCAGGATTGATCGTCTTTCTGGGTTTGGTCCTGTTTTTACTGATAGGAGCCATTTATCGGTTCAGAAAACGCATCGTGAATACCGGTTTGTGGTGTTTACTCATGCTCACCATAGGATATACCACCTATGCGGTCATACTCATTCGTGCCAATGCTAATACGCCGCTCAACGAGAATGCACCGGATACTATTTTCACACTCAAAAGCTACCTGAATCGCGAACAGTATGAAAGTGCTCCTTTACTTTATGGGAGAACCTATGCGTCCGAACCGGAGTATGTGCCCGAAGGAGACTATTACAAGGTAAAGACAGAAAAAGGTAGTGCCATCTATCGGCGGATAAGAAAGAAGGCAAGTATAAAATTATTCGCTATAAGGAAGACGTGTGCTACACTCAAAATATGTTATTTCCGCGAATGTGGAATGATCGTTCGGCCGCTTCTTACAAAGGATGGTCCGGTGGAGGTGCGAATGAGGCTCCTACACAAAAGAGAACCTGACTTATTTATCACATACCAACTCAATTACATGTACTGGCGCTATTTCTTATGGAATTTTGTCGGACGACAGAATGATATTCAAGGAAGCGGTGAACCGGAACATGGTAACTGGATTACAGGAATTTCCTGGCTTGATAATCTGCGACTGGGGGATCAAAAACTTTTGCCGGAATCTTTGCGTGAGAACAAAGGTCACAATGTGTTCTATGGCTTACCATTATTATTAGGATTACTCGGTATCTATTGGCAATGGACACGTGGAAAAAAAGGCAAGCAGCAATTCAGTGTCTTATTTTTCCTTTTCTTTATGACGGGATTGGCTATTGTGCTCTATCTGAATCAGACTCCCGGACAACCCCGTGAACGGGATTATGCGTATGCAGGTTCGTTTTATGCGTTCGCTATCTGGATTGGAATGGGAGCCGCCGGATGCTGTGACATGCTTCGCAGGAAACAGGCAAAAATCCTCCCAGTCGGCTTACTTATGCTGCTTTGCCTGTTTGTCCCCATACAAATGGCAAGCCAGACTTGGGATGACCACGATCGAAGCAACCGGTATACCTGTCGTGACTTTGGTGCTAATTATCTGATGACACTTCCCGACAAAGGAAATCCGATCATATTCTGTGAGGGGGATAATGATACGTTCCCCTTGTGGTATAATCAGGATACGGAAGAAGTACGCAGAGATGTACGTATCTGCAATTTAAGTTATGCGCAGACCGACTGGTACATTTATCAGCAACAATGTCCTCTGTACGATGCTCCCGGACTGCCGATCAGTTGGATCAAAATCAATACCAGGAAGGGAAGAACGAATATGTGGCTGTTCGTCCGGAATTGAAGAAACAGATAGAAGCATTGTATCAGAAACATCCCGAAGAAGCCCGTGATAGTTTTGGAAATGATCCGTATGAAATAAAGAATATCCTGAAATATTGGGTGTTCGCAGAGAAACAGGAATTCCATGTGATACCTACCGATACTATAAATATTTATATTGATAAGGATGCAGTACTCCGTTCTGGAATGATGTTGCCTGAAGCCATTCGTCATTTAAAAGGGGAAGAACTAAGAGATGCAATACCGGATAAACTGTCTATTTCTCTAAAAAATATACGTCTGTTGACTAAAGTGGACTTACTCATGCTCGAGATCCTGGCTAACTGTAACTGGGAACGTCCCCTGTACATGGCTATCTCGGTAGGCAACTCCAGTAAACTGAAATTTGATGACTACTTTGTTCAGGAAGGGTTAGCATTCCGGTTTACTCCTTTCAACTATAAAGAATGGGGAGACGTGGAAGAAGGCAATGGATATGCCATAGATACGGAGAAGCTCTACGAGAATGTGATGAACAGATATAAATACGGTGGATTGGATACTCCCGGACTTTATCTGGACGAAACAACCCTGCGCATCTGTTATTCTCATCGAAGGCTCTTTGCGCAACTGGCTAAAGAATTGGTGAAACAAGGAGACGACATCCGTGCCAGAAAAGTATTGGAATATGCTGGGCAAGCTATTCCGGCATATAATGTTCCTGAAGTATACGAGAGTGGTTCGTATGATATAGCCACCGCTTATGCTTCCATAGGAGAAACGCAGAAAGCGACCGATCTATTGAATCATCTGATAGCAGAATCGGAAAATTATATCGACTGGGCTTTCTCATTGGGAGATAACCGGATAGGGATGGTTCAACAGGATTGTTTGTATAGGTTCTGGCAATGGAATCAGTGTAATGAATTACTGAAGAGTATGGATAAAGAGAGATATGAACAGAGTAATCAGCAATTTGAAAAGAAATATATGCGCTTTACTCAACTAATGAATTATCACAACTAAACTCAAAGAATATGAAATCGAAAAGAATAAGAGAAGAAGAAATAAAAACAGTATTGGGCAAAAGAAATTACGTCATCTTAATTATCGGCTCTATATTGATTATCATAGGATATATATTAATGAGCGGCGAGGGGAGTACCCTTGCCGCCTATAATCCCGATATATTTAGTGGAACACGCATACGTATTGCCCCATTATTGTGTTTATTGGGGTATCTACTGAATGTATTCGGTATTCTTTACCGTCCTCGTCAAAGGGGATTTAATCTTTCAATAGAGGTAACTGATTGAGCATATTTCTAAGTTTGATTGCCACTCGTGGCATAGGTTCGGCAACTGTAAGTCCTACCAGATCATATTCGGAGGATATATCATTAATGATACGAACTACTTCTTCAATCTTCATGCCGTTAGCTCAACGCCTACGGCAGCGATTATCTCTGCCGGGTCCAATACATCCATATCGAAATGTATAACCACCTTCGAAACCCCGGTACTTTTCAGCCATTCCATAATCTTTGTACGATCATTGGCAACTTCCTGTGGAGATAATCCTTTAATTCCCAGCTTTCTTTGTCGTTCCTGCATACCCTCATCCCATGAGCGGAGTCCGACAATCAGGGCTTTGGAAGCATCCGTTTTTCCCGGAAGTAATTCCATTATTTCTTCATCTCCCATTCCCAAACAAGCTGTTAGTGCCATTGCATGATAACCCTTATATTCATCATAAGGCAGATTGATGTCGGGATGTGCGTCTATCCAGACGATAGCTACATCATCCGGGTATCTATTGATTAAATAAGTAAACGGAACAACACTAACGGAACATTCTCCTCCTAAAGTGACAATCCGATCCGGATGATTCTCTTTAAGCAGATCAAGCGCAGCTTTAGTTTGTTTCAGTATGACACTGCGTGCACTGATACCTTTTTCCGTCGCTCTGTCATTTATATCCAGTGAAACCGGAACTTCGACCGTATTCTGACCGGTCTGTGGGGCTAAATAGTTCAATAACTGTGCTCCCAGATAGTAGCCTCTGGATGAATCTTCCGCCGGAATATCAGGCATCCAATGATCTACAATTCCTCCTTGCCATTGAGGATAGATAAAACGAAGAGTTGATTTTTTATTTTCCATATTTACATTGTTTGTTACTTTTTCTTGTGCATTCATTGAAACGACTCCAACGACTAATGCAAGTGATAATAAATACTTTCTCATCTTTTTGAAGCAAAAGTAGGGAATACCTGAAACATCGGCAAGTAGGGACGAATTATTCATATACTGATAAATTTAGCCCTATACTACATTTGGGGATTATTATTTTTGTTTTTGTAGTGATATCCTTATTTTTGCAGAAAAGCAGAAAACTATGTATAAGAAGAAAATTCCTTTTGATATTGATTGTGGGATAAAGATTACGATGGAAGTGATCGGGGGAAAATGGAAAAGTTGCATCATTCAGGAATTATGCACTGGTCCGAAACGTCCCAGCGAGCTGCATCGTTTATTTACCGAGGCAAGTCCCCGGGTCATCAATCAACAACTGAAAGAATTGGAGATGCACGGCATTATCAGCAAAAAGATATTCATGGAGCTTCCTCCCCATTCGGAATATGCTATCACCGAATTGGGAAAGACGCTGATTCCTCTGATTGAGCAACTGGAAATCTGGGGTGATAGCTTTCGTCCGGAGATGAAGAGAATCTTGAAAATAGAATAAATCTTTCTAATATCATTAATATTTCAAAAAAGACCATCTATCTAAAATAAATTATTGCTTCTTTTGTCCTAATGAAATGAAAATTGGGAGATAGTATGAATAACAACATTGATATAAAAACGCTGGAGGCCTTTCAGGATGGGAATCACAAGGCCTTTGAGACTATTTTTATAGCATAACATACAACAAAACCAAAACATTCATTGACGGATATATAAAATCAGAACCTGATGCGGAAGAGCTGACAGAGGATTTATTTGTCAATCTTTGGATCAACCGTCATTCGATTGATACGTCCAGATCATTCAATTCTTATTTGCACACCATTGCAAGAAATGCAGCAATCAACTTTCTGAAACATAAATATGTGTGTGATGCCTATCTGAACAATAATCAAGAAACAGGATATAGCTCTACTTCCGAAGAAGACCTTATTGCCAAGGAATTGGAAATGCTGATTGACGAACTTGTCGGAGGAATGCCCGAACAACGGAGAATGATTTATACATTGAGTCGTAACGAAGGATTATCCAATGCCGAAATTGCCGAACGCCTGAATACTACCAAAAGAAATGTTGAAAGCCAGCTAAGTCTTGCTTTGAAAGAAATACGGAAGGTTATTTCATGTTTCCTGGTATCACTATTATAGCATTATATTTTTTTCATTCTGCTTTATAAAAAAACTTCCACTTTCTTATTGAGCTTTTTGCCACTAAACTGTATATATAGTAAAGTGCAGCAAAAATGAAGAAAAAGTAATATCAGTAAAATCATCAAAATGTTCCTCTCCGCCCGCTTTCCATCTGAAACGGAAGAGAAAGTGCAGAAATGGATCATCAAAGATGAAAATCAGCAGGCGAAAGCTAAAGCCTCATTGGATTATTGGAATGAATTGGACATAGAAGCCGATTCAAGCACTTATGCTTCATTGGAACGGGTGAATTTAAGAACAGGATATAATAAGGAGCATCTGACCAACATAGCTTCTTACCAGAAGTTTGCCCGTGTCGCCGCCGTTATTGTTCCTTTATTTCTATTTGCGGGAGGGATGTTCTACTATCTTTCTCCTCACAACGAAATGATAGAAATATCCGTTGCCTACGGAGAACAGAAGCGCTTAATCTTGCCGGATAGTTCGGAAGTATGGTTGAACGCGGGAAGTAGCATTTTATACCCGGAAACTTTTGCCAAAGATAAACGCTTGGTCATGCTTGACGGTGAAGCTTATTTCTCTGTCAAAAAAGATACTGTAAGTCCTTTTATTGTAGAAACCTCCCAACTCTCTGTGAAAGTTCTTGGAACCAGGTTCAATGTGAAAGCCTATCCTAATGATGAGAAAATAACGACTACATTGACTAGCGGTAAGGTGGAAGTGAGTGTCCGGTCTCAACCTCCCCATATACTAAAGCCCGATGAGCAGCTACATACGACAAAAAATCATCAGATATTCACATATCAGTGATAGATACGAATGATACAAATTGTTGGATGGCGGGAAAACTAGTATTTACCAATGCCAGCGCCGGAGAAATATTCCGAACCTTGGAAGGCACTATAACACCACTATTGATAATACAGCAATTATCCCCGCATCCAAACGATATACGGTTAAGTTTCTGAAAGATGAAGGTCTGAATGAAATACTGAATATATTGAAAGATATCATCGGCTTTGATTATCAGCAATATGAAAAGAAAATAGTATTAACCCGACAATAAAAAGAAACAGCCTATGAATAAAAAGAACCGGGAAGCAGCTTGAGACCCTCTTCCCAGTTCTGAAATGTCTACCCTCATTCAACAAGTGACGTAAAATGAAGTATCAACATACAAATATAGAATAATGAATCGAATAAATACAAATAAACGGGCAGGTAAGCTCGCCATTTTTTATTTTTTACTTTTCTATCTCTTACAACTATTGCACAGAATAAAGATAAAAAGATTACCATACAAAATAAAAAATATCTCATTAAAAGAGGCTTTTGCACAAATTGAAACACAAACCGGATATAGCATCGCTTATGAACAATCGAACCTGAATATCGAAAAGAAGCACTCTTTATCATTCAAAAATGTAACCATTGACAAAGCTATGGCTCAACTATTGAAGGAAACCGGATATGTATATAAGATAAAAGGATATCATATTATTATTTCTTCGCAGGATAACAAGCAAAAGCCCGCCAACAATGATACACAAAAACTGACTCAAACCATAAGAGGAATCGTTGTTGACTCCAAAACCAATACGCCCATAGAATATGCCTCCGTCTGTATAGCAGAAGATCCTCACGGGGAGGTTCGACTGACGGACGGGGAAATTTCCGGATTAATAATGTCCCGGTGGGTCGTTATAATATTCAGGCATCTTTTATGGGGTATCGCCCAAGTATCATCAGCGAAGTATCTGTCACTTCATCCAAAGAAGTATTTGTAGAGATTCCTATGGATGAGAATGTACAAGATTTGGCTGAAGTACTTATCAAGCCGGAAATAAAAAAAGACCGGACTGTCAACCCAATGGCTATCACAGGAGGACGTATGATTAGTATTGAAGAAGCGTCCCGATTTGCCAATGGTTTTGACGATCCTGCACGGTTAAGTTCTGCATTTGCAGGTGTAGCAGGAGATGTCGGTACTAATGCGGTTGCCATCCGGGGAAATGCCCCGCAATTTACACAATGGAGACTGGAGGGAATTGAAATACCTAATCCTACTCACTTTGCTGATTTATCAGGCTTGGGAGGAGGATTCCTGTCCGCTTTGAGTACGCAAGTCATCGGCAACTCCGATTTCTACAACGGAGCTTTCCCGGCGGAATACAGTAATGCCCTATCAGGTGTTTTCGATATGCATTTGCGCAATGGTAACAATCAGAAGTACGAACACGCCTTTCAGGTCGGACTCATGGGCATAGATTTAGCTTCGGAAGGTCCTATCAATAAAAAACGGGGAAGTTCCTATCTGGTGAATTTATCGCTTTTCTACTACTTCACTGGCATCGGGTAATGACATCAACCTGAAATATCAGGATTTAGCCTTCAAACTAAATTTTCCCACACGTAAAGCTGGAACCTTTTCGATCTGGGGATTAGGATTGATAGACAGAAATAAAGCAGATGTTTTGGAACGTTCCGAATGGGAAACGATGGGAGACCGGTCGTCGGGATATAATAAACTGGAAAAACTGGCAGGTGGCTTAGCGCACAAATATGTACTGGATGAAAATACTTATATCCGTTCTTCTCTATCCGCTACCTATTCCAAAGACCGTTCATTGGCGGACTTACATACCGACGACGCTATTATTAATGTAGCAGATATTCAGAATAGCAGATGGAATTTAGTATTCAATTCATATCTGAATAAGAAATTCAGTCCGAGGCATACCAACAGAACAGGGATTACCATTACGGAACTTAAATATGATCTTGATTACAAAGTCAGCCCTTATTTGGGATTAAACAAACCTATGGAACAAATATCGAAAGGCAGTGGAGAAAGTACAGTCCTCTCGGCATATAGTAGTTCTGTAATAAACTTGAGCAACAATCTGACAACCAGTTTAGGGGTTACCGGACAATATTTTACTTTAAACAAGAACTGGTCGATAGAACCGAGAGTTGCCCTTAAATGGAAAATAAATCCTGCACATTCTTTAGCAGCAGCTTACGGCTTGCATAGCCGCCGGGAAAGGCTCGACTATTACTTTGTTGAACAGATAATCAATGGTAAAAAGGAATCAAACCGGTACCTGGACTTCTCAAAGGCACATCATTTCGGATTCACTTATGACTGGAATATCAATCAGAGCCTACATCTGAAAATAGAACCCTATTATCAATACTTGTTCCACATACCGGTTGAGGAAAACTCCTCCTTTTCGATTATCAATTATGAAGAATTCTATTTAGACCGCATATTGACAAACACCGGAATAGCCAAAAACTATGGAATAGATATAACACTGGAACAATACATGAAAAACGGCTTCTACTATATGATTACAGCTTCATTATTCAAATCGAAATATAGGGGAGGAGACCGTATCTGGCGAAATACGAGACTGGATAAAAGTTTTTTAGTGAACCTGCTCGCCGGAAAAGAATGGATGGTTGGCAGACTCAAACAGAATGTATTAAGTGTAAACGGCCGTCTGTTCTTTCAGGGAGGAGGACGCTATACACCTGTGGATGAAGAAAAAAGTCAGGAAGAAAAAGACATCGTTTTTGACGAGAGCAAAGCATATACTAAACGATTCAATCCATCTATAAACGGTGATGTTTCGATCAGCTTCCGGATCAATAAGAAAAGAGTATCCCACGAGTTTTCTCTGAAAATACTGAATGTGGGTATGCGCACCGGAATGCATTTCTATCAATACAATGAAAGAACGAGTGTAGTAGAAGAAAAAGACGGAGCGGGTCTGATTCCGAACATCAGCTACAAAATTTATTTCTAAATAACTGAACAAGAAAAGGGTTTGTTCACACAATAGACTGACACCCAACAGGCAACTGCTTTCAGTAATTATGGTATAACAATCTGTAATATATATACTAACAAGCTCTCTGAATACCTGTATATTTGCTGCGTGAAATAATTTAGTTATGAATTATATGCGTATCATATTCAAGAAATTCAAAGCACGTATGATTGTAGGATGTATATTAGCTGTAATAGCATTGCTGGCGGTGTCAGTCATTGTTTTTATCAATCAAGCCAGTTTCGGCAGAACTCCCCGTGGGGAACGGCTGGAAAGAGTCATGAAATCTCCTAATTACAGAAACGGAGAATTTAAAAATCAGCATGAAACTCTATTGATGACTTCCGACAGGGGACGTTTTAGCGGAATCTGGGAGTTCATTTTCAGAAAGATAGACGGTTTGCGCCCCGAACAGGCTGTCAAAGCAATAAAAACAGATTTACGCAAGATTGGCCGTAATGAAGAAATATTGGTATGGTTCGGACATTCATCTTACCTGATTCAAACGGGAGGAAAGCGAATATTGGTTGACCCGGTATTTTGTATGGCTTCTCCCGTATCTTTTGTCAACAAGCCATTCAAAGGTACGGAACTTTATACACCGGATGATATGCCGGACATTGATTATCTCGTGATTAGTCACGATCATTGGGATCATTTGGATTACAACACAGTCAAAAAATTAAAAGACCGGATTGGAGCAGTGATTTGTCCGTTGGGTGTTGGCGAACATTTCGAATATTGGGGATTTGATAAAGAGCGTCTGATAGAACTTGACTGGAATGAAGACGCAAACCTCGCTCCGGGCTTTATGATACATTGTTTGCCTGCCCGTCATTTCTCCGGTCGCAGACTTACTGCCAACCAGTCACTTTGGGCTTCTTTCCTGCTAGAAGCTCCTTCACAAAAGATATACATTGGCGGAGACGGAGGATATGATACGCATTATGCAGAAATAGGCAACCGGTTCCCCGGCATCGACCTCGCAATTCTTGAAAACGGGCAATACAACGAAGAGTGGAGCTTAATTCATCTGATGCCCCAATATATGGCACAGACGGCCAGAGATTTAAAAGCGAAAAGAGTTCTGACCGTACATCATTCTAAATATGCGTTGGCCAAACATCGTTGGGATGAACCTCTCAAAAATGCAGAAGAGATGAAGAATAAAGATTCTCTGAATGTATTGATTCCGGAGATTGGAGAGGTCGTGGCATTAGAAAAATAGTGTTTTACCCAATCGGCTAAAGGTTTTCCCGTCTGTTATCAGTGAAATTGGTAAAACATTCTGTAATTTGTATAGTTGAAAAACAAATTTCCCTGATTAACTTTGCAAAGTTGAAATATAGATGGTTCAATCCTGACAGTTTTAGACATTTAGATATAACTACTATAAATTGAAAATTAATTAGTTTATGCTACGTACTATCAGACTTACAACCGCCATTGTGTGCTTTACACTTATTACCCTGCTCTTTCTCGACTTCACGGGTACATTGCACACATGGTTCGGATGGTTGGCGAAAATTCAATTTCTGCCGGCTTTATTAGCCTTGAACATAGGTGTCGTATTGTTTTTAGTTGTACTTACATTCCTGTTCGGACGTATCTACTGCTCTGTTATTTGTCCGTTGGGAGTGTTTCAGGACATTGTTTCGTGGGTATCCGGCAAACAAAAGAAAAACCGGTTCCGTTATTCACCAGCAATGAAATGGTTGCGGTATGGCGTTTTAGGAGTATTCATTATTATGATGGTTGCAGGATTGAACTCTTTGGCTATCTTGCTGGCACCGTATAGTGCTTATGGCCGGATAGCTTCCAGTCTTTTTGCACCGGTCTGGCAATGGGGAAACAACCTGTTGGCGTACTTCGCCGAACGAGTGGATAGTTATGCTTTTTATGAGGTAGATGTATGGATAAAGAGTCTTTCGACGATGCTGATTGCCATTGTTACCCTTGTTGTTCTTTTCATTCTGGCGTGGCGCAACGGACGAACCTATTGTAATACGATCTGCCCCGTAGGTACTGTATTAGGGTTTATATCCAAATATGCGATATTCAAACCGGTAATTGATACTTCCAAATGCAATAGTTGCGGTTTGTGTGCCCGCAATTGCAAAGCATCGTGTATTAATCCGAAAGCTCATGAAATAGATTATAGCCGTTGTGTGACTTGTATGGATTGCATCGGAAAGTGTAAGCATGGAGCCATTACATACACAAGACGGAAACCTAAGAACGAAACAGCTACGAGCGAAGATACGAAAGCAAAGTCTGTCACTACTGAACAGGTAGACAATGCCCGTCGTAGCTTCCTTTCAGCATCGGCCATTTTTGCAACAACTTCTGTACTGAAAGCACAAGAAGAAAAAGTAGACGGAGGATTGGCTACTATCGAAGATAAAAAGATTCCCCAAAGAGAAAATCCTATCTATCCTCCCGGTGCTTTAAGCGCACGCAATTTCACTCAACATTGCACAGCCTGCCAATTATGTGTCTCTGTTTGTCCCAACCAGGTATTGCGCCCATCGGACAACCTATTGACATTGATGCAACCGGAAATGTCATACGAACGTGGGTATTGCCGTCCCGAATGTACTAAATGTTCGGAAGTTTGTCCTGCCGGTGCTATTCATCTCACCAGTCTTGCCAAGAAATCAGCTATTCAGATCGGGCATGCCGTATGGATTAAAGAGAACTGTGTACCTTTGACAGATGGAATGGAATGTGGCAACTGTGCCCGCCATTGTCCGACAGGTGCCATACAGATGGTAGCTTCCGATCCTGAAAAAACAGATTCTCCAAAGATTCCGGTAGTAAATGTAGAAAAATGTATCGGTTGTGGGGCGTGTGAGAACCTTTGTCCGTCCCGTCCTTTCAGCGCTATTTATGTGACAGGACATCAGATGCATAGAATTATTTGATCTAAATCAGTATAAGATTATGGAAGATAAAAATAAGAAAGATATAAATAGAAGAGATTTCATTAAGATTGTAGGTATTAGTGCAGCCACGTCGACAGGGCTATTATACGGATGCTCTTCAAAAGGTACTTCCTCTTCAAGCAGCGCAACAGGAGAAGGAGAGGTGCCTACCGATAAAATGACTTACCGCACGTCTCCGACTACCGGTGACCGTGTTTCACTCTTGGGATATGGTTGTATGCGTTGGCCTCTCAAACCTGTTCCCAACGGTAATGGTGAAGTAATCGACCAGGATGCCGTGAATGGACTGATTGATTATGCAATCGCTCACGGAGTAAACTATTTCGATACATCTCCGGCATACGTACAGGGCTTTTCCGAAAAGGCAACGGGTATTGCATTGAGCCGTCATCCCCGTGACAAATATTATATCGCCACCAAGTTATCCAATTTCTCTCCCGATACATGGTCTCGTGAAGCATCGCTCAAGATGTACCACAAATCGTTTGCAGACCTGCAGGTAGATTACATTGATTATATGCTGCTTCACGGCATCGGCATGGGAGGAATGGAAGCCCTTAAAGGACGCTACCTGGATAACGGAATGCTTGACTTTCTAGTGAAAGAACGGGAGGCAGGACGTATCCGCAATTTGGGATTCTCCTATCACGGGGATATCGAAGTGTATGACTATCTGCTTTCACGGCACGATGAATTCAAGTGGGACTTCGTACAGATACAATTGAACTATGTAGACTGGAAACATGCCAAAGAAACCAATACCCGGAATACGGATGCTGAATATCTGTATGGAGAATTGCATAAACGAGGAATTCCATCTATCATCATGGAACCGCTTTTAGGAGGTCGTTTGTCTAAATTGAATGACAACCTGGTGGCACGGCTCAAACAACGCCGTCCGGAAAGTAGTGTCGCTTCCTGGGCTTTCCGTTTTGCCGGTTCATTTCCGGACATTCTGACTGTGTTAAGTGGTATGACTTATATGGAACATCTGCAAGATAATCTCCGCACTTATTCTCCTTTGGAACCGTTGACAGATGAAGAAAAAGAGTTTCTCGAAGAAACGGCACAATTAATGTTGAAATATCCAACGATCCCTTGCAACGACTGCAAATATTGTATGCCATGTCCGTATGGGTTGGATATACCTGCTGTGTTGTTACATTACAACCGTTGTGTCAATGAAGGGAATGTCCCCAGGAACGGGCAGGATGAGAATTATGCGAAAGCCGGCGTGCTTTTCTAGTCGGATATGACCGTAGCGTGCCCAAACTTCGTCAGGCAAGCCATTGCATCGGTTGTAACCAGTGTGTGGCACACTGTCCGCAGAACATTGATATTCCGAAAGAGCTGCATCGGATAGATCAATTCGTAGAACAATTGAAACAAGGTACTTTATAAAAGAAAAGATGGAAGAATTAATCAATTTACTACATACAGGAGGATATTCCTGTACTATTGCCAACAAAGGAGAAATCCGTACTTTCACTCAACGCGGTGTGGCTGATATCTATGATTTACTGACCCAGGAACCGGAGTTTCTTAAAGGAGCCTCGATTGCTGATAAGGTGGTTGGAAAGGGAGCTGCCGCCCTGATGATTCTGGGAGGTATCAAAGAGTTATATACTGATATTATCAGTACCAAAGCTCTGGAGTTGCTTCAGAAATCAGATATAAAAGTTGGTTTTACAGAGAAAGTACCTTTTATCTGGAACCGTAACCATACAGGAGGATGTCCTGTAGAGACAATGTGCAGCGAAGTGGAATCAGCAGAAGAAATATTACCACTGATCCGCGATTTTCTGGAAAAGATCAGAAATAAGAAGTAAAAAGAAGAAACTTGAAACACGAAATAAAGTATGAAAAGAAATACAGCTTGTTTATTCCTGTTCGGTAGCTTGCTTTCCATCTCGGGAATGGCACAGACTAAAAAGGATAGCATACAGGCCGGAAGAAATTATATGATTGATGAAGTCGTAGTCACCGGAACACGTAATGAAACCGATGTGCGTCATCTTCCGATGACCATTTCCGTAGTCGGCAGGCAACAAATTGAGAAAAGATATGAGCCTTCTCTTTTGCCGTTGTTAACGGAGCAGGTACCGGGATTATTCACTACCAGTCGTGGCATCATGGGATATGGCGTATCTACCGGAGCTGCAGGTGGCATGAGCTTGCGTGGTATCGGTGGTAGTCCGACAGCGGGATTATTGGTACTGATTGACGGTCATCCCCAGTACATGGTTGATGGGACATCCGATAGCGGATGCTTATCAATCGATGATGGCAGAAAAAGTAGAAGTGTTACGAGGCCCCGCATCCGTGCTTTATGGTTCGAATGCAATGGGTGGAGTGATTAATATTGTCACCCGCCGGAAACAGGAAGATGGAGTAAATACGAATATGCAAGTGGGCTATGGTTCATACAACACATTACAGACTGAATTTTCCAACCGTGTCAAAAAGGGACGTTTCAGTAGTGTCGTAACCGGCTCTTATAATCGTACGGACGGACATCGCCCTGATATGAAATTCGAGCAATACGGTGGATATGCAAAGTTAGGCTATGACATCAGCTCTTTCTGGAAGGTGTGGGGAGATGTAAACGTAACTCATTTTAATGCTTCCAATCCGGGAACTATTCAAGTACCATTGATCGACAACGATTCCCGTATCACTCGCGGAATGACATCATTTGCTTTAGAGAATCATTATGAGAAGACTTCGGGTGCTTTGAGCTTTTTCTATAACTGGGGACGGCATAAAATCAATGATGGTTATCAGATAGGAAAAGAACCGCAAAAGTCACATTTCAACTCCAAAGATAAGATGCTGGGTGTGTCATGGTATCAAAGTGCCACTCTCTTTACCGGCAACCGTTTGACCGTAGGACTGGATTATCAGCACTTCGGAGGTGAATCGTGGAACAAGGTTGTAGCTACAGGTGAACATACTCCGGGAGTAGACAAGCAAATGGATGAGTTTGCCGGATACATTGATTTCCGTCAGGATATCAATAGCTGGTTCTCATTGGATGCAGGTATTCGTGTAGACCATCATTCGCATGTAGGTACTGAATGGATTCCCCAAGGTGGATTGGCATTTCATTTGCCGAAGCATGGAGAACTTAAAGCAATGGTTAGCAAAGGCTACCGCAATCCGACGATTCGAGAAATGTATATGTTTACCCCTGCCAACCCGGAACTAAAACCGGAGAAACTGATAAGTTACGAACTTTCATACTCACAACGTCTGTTGGAGGGCGCGTTATCCTACGGAGTCAACCTTTATTATATCAATGGGGATAATGTGATTATGTCGAACGGTTTGGTTCCTCCATTGAATATCAATTCCGGCGAAATAGAAAACTGGGGGTTGGAAACCAACATTGGTTATCGCATGAATTCACATTGGAATGTCAATGCCAATTATAGCTGGCTTCACATGGAAAATCCTGTTCTTGCCGCTCCGGAGCATAATTTGTATGCAGGAGTAGATTATACTTCCGGACGTTGGAGTGTATCAACAGGTATACAATATGTAAAGGGGCTTTATACCTCTGTAATACTAAACAACGAGCAACAAGATAGTTTTGTCTTATGGAACCTTCGGGGAAATTATCGTCTCTGTCGTTTCGCTAATCTCTTTGTGAAAGGAGAAAACCTGTTGGCGCAACGCTATGAAATAAATGCAGGTTATCCCATGCCGAAAGCTACGTTTATGGGTGGTATTAATTTGAACTTTTAAATATCCCACTTTTCCAAAATCAGAACAATAAGTCTTGAAAAAGAAAGTTCTCCTCTGCTAAAGATATTCATAGCAGGGGAGAACATATTATAATAATAGGACTTATTCATCTATTTTTCTATTTATCAATCTTCGTCGTCATCTTCCATATCAGCAGCAGTGGGATTACCTCCTCCTTTAGCATACCTGCTCGGACTCATCTTATAGTATTTTTTGAATACTTCCCGGAAATATTTAGTTTCAGAGAATCCAACCATGTCTGAAATCTCATTAATGGCATATTCACCCTCTTTCAATAACTCGGTAGCACGTTTCAAACGCATCACCCGAATAAACTCTGTCGGAGACTGTCCCGTCAATGCTTTCAATTTACAATAGAAACTGGTACGGCTCATGCCACTTGATTCACAGAGCACATTAACGGAAAATTCAGGGTTGTTTATATTCTCATCCACGATTTTCTTTACATTTGATATAAACTTCCAATCGAGGCTGTTAGTACCGTTTGCAGATGGAACCATTGATTTCGCTTCTATATCCAGATTGGCATATCTCATGCGCAACAGTTCCGGTTTGCCAACAGATTAGCGATATTCGCCCGTAATATTTTCACGCTGAAAGGTTTGATGAGATATTCGTCCGCACCAATCGACAGTCCATCCAGAATATTATTTTCTTCTCCCAAAGCAGTGAGCAACAACACAGGAATATGTGAAATTTCAATATCACTTTTGATAGCCACACACAATTCATCTCCCCGCATCTCTGGCATCATGATATCAGAAAGAACCAGTTCCGGCCAATATTCTTTGATAATAATCAATGCTTCCTTTCCGTTAGCGCAAGCTTGTACATTATATATAGAAGACAATGAACTGACCAGATAGGAGCGTAGCTCATCATTGTCTTCTACAACAAGAATCCGTCGTAAATTTGGATCATCTATCGTAGCGGTTGTCTTTGCCGGTACATTCGGAGCGGGCAGTACAGGAGCCAACGCCTCAAATTTAGAAGATGCTTCGTCACTGATACTTTGAGAAGTCTTATTCTTTTTCGGAAAAACAATTTTGATTGTCGTACCTTGATGTTCGACACTATCTACACTAATTTTACCTCCATGAAGGCTCACCAGTTTTCCTACCAACATTAATCCGATACCACTACCCGTCACTTTAGAGTTAATAGCATTGCTGGCACGGAAATGAAGCTTGAACAACTTACTTTGTTCACTGGCAGGAATACCTATACCTGTATCCTTGATTATCACTTTCCATGAATCATTCGTATCGGACACGGAAATGCTGACCTTTCCATTTTCCGGAGTATATTTTAGCGAGTTCGATATTATATTCTTCAAAATAGAATCCATCTTCTCCTTATCAAACGATACATTCATATAGCTGAAAGTACTCTCGTATGTATATTCAATACGCCTAATGGCAGCATAAGAAGAGAATGAATTATATATTTCATTCATATAGGTATTCAACTCATACTCGGAAACACTCATTTTAGAGGAATATACATCCGTTCGCTCAAAATTAATCAGATTGCTGACCAGTCGTAAAAGAACTTCCACATTCCTCAATGCAATGTTCGTACGAGTTATTCCATTGTCGGTAAGCGTCTCTTCTTCCAATAATTCCTCCAAAGGTGCTTTTATTAAAGTTAATGGAGTACGTATATCATGGGCCGTATTGATGAAGAACTGCGTTTTTTCATCAGATATATTCTTTTGTTTTCTTAGATTTATCACACGTAGAACAAAATAAAATCCCCCTATTACCAACAGAATATAACACAAGATAGCCCACCAACTCGACCAAAAAGGTTGCGTGATGATAATTTTCATAGCACGTTCCTGAAAAACAATGTCATGTTCTTCTCTGGATATAGCACGTACATGAAGAATATATCTACCTGGAGGCAAATTGGTAAAACGAATCAAATTATTTGCTCCCGGTTGAGTCCATTTCTCATAAAAGCCTTCTAATTTCCACGAATATAGTGCATTTCCGGGAGAATCATAATTGATTGTAGAAACTTCAAATGAAAACGTATTCTCATCATAAGCCAGCTCTAATACATCTGTCTCATCGATACTTTTCTGTAAAGGAGAATCCTTGACACCCGGATAAACAGGTTGATAAGACAGATGAAAGTCGCTAAATACCAATCTGGAGAACTTATAATCCGGGAATTTCACATTCATCGGAAGTTCAATTGCTCCATCCGTACTACCGAATACAAAGTTTTTATTTTTACGCACCGTTCCTGCCGCTGCGTTAAAGTATGCAGGCAACAAGCCTTCTCCTCTAGTCCAATTACGAAATATCTTTTCTTTAGTATGAAAACAGGTTATTCCGTTCTCTGTACTCATCATTATACGTCCATCTACTTCCGGCAATATTGTAAATATTCTATTTGAAACTAAAGCAGAATTATCAGAAAAATAATGTTCGAAAGTCTTATCTTGAGGATTATAGATAAATACTCCCATACCATTTGTCCCGATATATAACAACCCATTATCTGCCTGATAAAGCGTATTAATATAAGTGATTCCTATCTCCATTTCAATATACTGATATTCACCAGTATTTCGATTCAATAAATACAAGCCAGCAGCAGTTCCGATCCACATATTATCTTTGTCTTTTTCAACAATTGATGTTATGGAATTCAGTCCCGGATATAGACGTGCACTGTTAGTCTCCAAATCAAAACATTTTAGATTATAATAGCCTCCCGACCAGATATGTCCTCTTGAATCTTTAACTATATCACGAATATATTTATCCGGACGCATATTGACGTGAGAAAGAAGGTAAGGAGAGAAGTATTCAACTGATAGCGTTTCTTTATTTATTTTATAAATGCCGGAAGTATATCCTCCTGCCCATATAATGCCAGGAGCCACTTCACATAAAGTAATAAATATATGATTCTTGTCCTTTAGTTGATGATTAAAAGAGCTTAGAAATGAATGCCACTGACCTGTTTTTGAATTATAAAGACTAATACCATTACTAGTTCCAAACCACAGATCACCTTCATGATCTTCGATAACCGCTTGTACCTGATCATTGATTAATGACTGTGCATTACCCATAGCATGTTTCATCCAATGATAATTTTCATAGCGATTATCAATCACTGTAATTCCTGTTGGATAATTAGCAAGCCATATCCGCTTTTCTTCATCTACAAAAACATCATTGATATTATTTCCATTCATTTCATTATAACTCTGATAATTAGCAATAATGTAATCTTCCAGTTCACAGGTATTTACGTTAACTTTATACACCCCCATTCCTTCCGTTGCAATCAGTAACTCTGTTTCATTCAATGGCTGATACGAGCTATGTTTACATCACTAAGATCAGCGTCCGGACGTATAATTTCCTGTGTATTCATATCGTACACAAAAACTCCTCTTTCAAATGAACCAATGAACAATCTTTTTAATTGCCGATGAAAATACAGTTCACTCACCTGTGCATGAAAATAGTCCAGTGTTTCAACAGGCATGGTCTCTAAAATACCATTCTCCAGTTTGACATATCGTACGCCCGTCTCCGTTGCTATAAAGAAATGGTGCTCATCTACTTGTTCTATTGCCGTAATACTACTATGCAATACATTGGGAAATCGAACTATATGAGCATCTTTAATATTATACAGCAATACAGTATCTTTACGACATATCCAGATATTATCATTGCGATCCAGATAACCACAACTTATTGCTTCAGAGGTATCCGGTAATTTATATACCATTTTGAAATCGTCTCTGTCGGCTTCGTATTGAAAGACTCGTCCTTGTTTGCCAACCACCCATATACCGATATGTGGTTCTGTATATAACCATCCCAAACGTATGGGAGCATCCAAAATAGTGCCTTCTTTATTTAATTTATAGTGTTTTATATCTTTACCGTTGTATCGGTCCATCCCTTCATTTGTAAGAAACCACATATAGCCCTGAGCATCTTTCTGAATATTGAATATCCGGCGATTGCTCAAGCCATCTTCTATTCCTATATATTTGTATGTTTGTGCTGTAACCCAAACAGGAAAAAAGAGAAGAATATATACAATGTATTTCATATAAATAGTTGTTTTTTAAACTACTTCTAACGATCATATAAACATAACAAGTTAACGAAACTAGACAAAAACAATGACAAATGCAAAGAAATAGGAGAGATTCTACAAGAAAACATCTATTTAGAAACATTTTTATTTCCAAAGTTGATTATTTACTTTGCGAAGTTGATTTATCTGAAAGTGTTCTTTTGCTATATGTTATAATTAGCGCATGTTTTGTTTTTGTTAATTTAACTAATCAGATTTGATTCCAGTTTCTTCTTATAGACCCATATACTTATTGTAAAATAAATAAGTGCCTGTATCCAGAGAGTTATATATTCCGGTCTGATATCAGCCATACTGGCTCCCATAGAATTCAGTTTCACAAAAGCGAGTGTGCCTGGTGCAGCTGGGAAAATGTAATGGACTACTTTCCAATACCAGGGCATTAGTTCCATTGGATAGGAAACGCCGGAAAGAAAGATTAATCCTACGGAGAAGAAGGCGATCATGAGTAGGGGAGCTTCAGAATCCGTAAAATACCTGGATGCAGCCAATCCCAAGAAAGAAGTTGCCATCAAATATGGAATCAATAATAGTACGATGTACAATCCGTTTCCAATATTGGGGATGCTGAAAAAGTGAGGGAGCAAGCCTAATAGAAAAAAGGCAAAGATGGCATAAAGAGTACAGTATACGGACGTTTTTCCTGCCACTATACGAATAGCAACTCCCCAGCCATACCCCAAAGGAGTATATGCACGGATTCCTTTACTACTGTATTCTTCTCCGGTCACCATACCAATAACCATCAGCAAGGTCTGGAAAATTATAATCATCATGACTGCCGGAATAAGATAGGAACCATATCCTTCGGTATAATTGTAGAGTGCAGTGCCTTCCACATTGATCGGTTTCGCCATAGCTACGGCGAGCAATCCTTGTGGTGGAAGAAACACTGCTTCATCTGGCCGGTATTTATCATTAATAGCCAACATGACACGTGAAGAAGCACCTTGCAAAGCTTCGAAATACAAGAAGGCATCAGTAGTTGCATAAAGGGAAAATACGGCTTCATCTCCCCGGAACACCCGTTCCTCAAAATCATGAGGCAGGTAGAGTATTCCCTGTACTTTGCCTTCTTTCATCCATTCTTTTGCTTCGTGATAGTCCATAGCCTGACTAAAAATCTCTGCTTGGGGAGTAGCATCCAGCCAACGGATAAAATCACGGCTCAATTCACTGTGCGAATTGTCGACTACGGCAACAGGTACATCGGTTACAATATTCGGTGCATACATATAATTGTAGAGCAACCCGTAAACGAAGATTCCTCCCATCAACACCAGTAAAACCGCATAACTGGTACTGATAGCTAGAAATTCACGACGAATGATGAATGACAACTGTTGTAACTTACTTAATGTTTTCATACTTATGACTTTCTATAGCTCGTTTTAAATGAGGAAGCAGCGACAGGGCCAGCAACGGAAGATACAGAGTATCACAGCCGACGGCCAAAGATGGATAAACCCACCGCCTCCATAGAGCATGGTTTGCATCATTTCCGTAAAATGACGGACAGGGAACAAATTGGAAGCATCCCTCACCAACGGATACATATTGGGAACCGGAAAGGTTACTCCGGACAAAGTAGCCCCCAGAGAACCTACCATAGAAACTACACTTATAACCAACGATATTGCCGGAAACAGCGAGAATAAAAACAGCCCTAAAGCCTGTGTTGCAATGATGAAAAGCACAGTCATGATATTCATTAACCACCAACTCCCCTGAAAAGGAATATGCAAAATACCAAACATGACGTAATTAGCCAACCATCCTATCAGTATATATATAATGGTATAAGGTAATAATTTACCTAAAACAGCTGTCACTATATTGCCTTTTGCAGTCGCCAGCCAATCATCTGCTGTGCGGAACTTGATTTCAATGCCAACCGCATACACGGTAATCAACAGAATCAAAACCTGAAACAGCACAAAGAAAAAGGGCTGACTTAAATATACCGAATAATCCAGACTAGGGTTATATATCGGATGGTTATTAGCTTGTACGGGTAATAAAAAGGTGGTAATCTGATCCTGTTCTACTCCGAGTGCCATCGCTTGCATCACCACAGGAGAAAGAGCCACCGGAGCTAAGGAAGTTTCGAATGCCGCCATCAACTCACCACCTACCGACATTAATGCATAATGATAATAGTAGGAGAGTGTTGCATTCTTTCCGGTAATCGCATTCTGTTCAAATTGGGGAGGTATGGAAAGATATCCATAAATCTCTTTCTTTTGCACAGATTCACGGGCAGCTGCTTCATTTACAAAATGCTTTGTCACTTTAAAAGTTGGTACGGCAGAAATATTCCTGACTATCGTCCGGGAAGTAGCAGTATTATCCTGATCGACAATACCAATAGGAATGTTTTCCATCTGTCCGTTACCAAAGATCGTAGCCATAAAGAAAAGGGTGAACAATGGCAAGACAATGCAGACACCAAAATAAAGGCGCCGTGAAGTCATTCGCCACCACTCTCTGAGCAGTACGGAACGAAAAGGGGAATATGTTTGTGATTCATCCATTCTCTGGTTTATTTGATGTCGATTAATCTAAAGTCAATAACACGGACATGCCGGGACGCAAGTCATCCACCTTTTGGGTTGGACGGGCATGAATCTCAAAGGTACGTAAGTCATAACTTCCGGTCTGCTTGGTTGATTTCCAGGTAGCAAAACTGCCTAGCGGACTAATATAATAGATTTTGAATTCAATATTTTTTTTACCGATAGCGGGCACATCCGCAACAAATGTTTCGTCCATTTTAAATTGCGGCATCAGATCTTCCCGCACGTTAAGAACAACATGTATATCATCCACCACCACCAAATTCATAATGGGAGTTCCCGGTGCAACCAACTCTCCACGTTTAGGGAAGATTGTTGCTATCTGACCGTTTTCCGGAGCGGTCAACCGAGCATCGACCAGCAAAGCCGAGACTTCATCCACTGTGCTTCGAGCAGCATCCACCATGCTGGCAGCAGACGCTTTATCTTCTTTTTGTGCACCATCTACAGCCATCTGATACTGTTCATAGGCAGCACGTTCGGCTGCTACAGCCGCTTTATACATAGCTTCTACTTCATCCTTTCTTTGAGAAGTAATGACACTGTCCTTATATAAAGTAAGAATACGGTTGTAAGTTGTCTGGGCGAGAGTAAGATCGCTCTTCGTTTTATTCCATAATTGCAGTGCAGTAGCCACGATCTGACGACGGGTTCCGGCATCTATTTTCTTGTTCTGTTGTACTGCCACCTGTTCCAAGGCATTCACTTGTTGATACTTGGCATGTACTTCAGGGCTATTAATGACGACAAGAGTATCTCCCCGGTGTACCCAGTCTCCCTCCTGAACGAAGAAAGTGTCGATACGGCCGGGAAGTTCCCACTGATACGGATTTCTGTTGCTTCAGCTTGTCCTTGCAAGACCAGCGGCTGTTTATGCATTAATATAACTCCCAAGCCGGTGAAAATACCGACAGCCAGAAGAATGATGACAAAAGCCCATGATAGGGTTTTACTAGTTGGTTTCATTGTTTGTTACGGTTTAGGTTGATAGTTTGCAAATTGTTCCGGTGTGCCACAAAGCGAGAGTAGATTCATTAGTGCCACATCATATTCATAATATGCTGCCAGGCGAGCCACTTTTACACTGGCAAGCATGGTTTCAGCATCAATAACTTCGGTAGAAGTTGCCATCCCTTCTGTAAATGATTTCTTTCGGATGCGTACCAATTCTTCACTTAAAGCAATCGTTGCATTTAAAGCTTTTACATTATCCTGTGCCTTTTCCAGCTGCGTATAAAGCTTATCTACCCCAACAGCCAGATCATCACGGGCCTTCATCTGGCCTAAAGCCAGAGTTTGTTCCGTTAATTTTGATTGCCGCACTCTTTTTTCACGATCCAGTCCGTCAAAGAGGTTCCATGTAAAACCAATGCCTACCATGGTACGCGGTAATAAATTACTCTGAATACCATGCGAATACAAGGTCTGTTTTCCAAAAAGGGCTATATTCGGCAAATAGCCGCTTTGAGCAATCCGCACTTCTTGTTTGGCAATATGCTGCTGCAGCTGTAATTGGTTGAGTGTATAGTTCCCACTGTTTACTGAAAGATCAAATAGCATTTTAGGTGGCAATGAATCATTCATAAAAGGGGAGAGGTAGGAATGATATTGGCATCTGCATCCTTTTTATTCAGCAAAACCTTTAAGGCACTTTGCACTACTGTTTCTTCTTTTCGCGCAGCTTCCAATGCACGTTTGGCTTCATCCATATTTACCTGGGCAAAAGCTTCCTGCTTTGTCAATCATTCCTGCTGCCTCTAACTTCAAGGCATTTTCATAATGTTTCTTCAATCCGTTGTAGGTTTCTTCACGAACCGTCACAATTTGTTGTGCCAGTCGAAGCCCGTAATAGCTTTCAACCAATAAACTTTGCTGATTGGCCGATACCTGTGCCCGACTTTCCCGTGCCAGATCAACCATCGTTCTTCCGATGTTGGTGGCATGAAAACGCTTACCACCGGAAAAGAGTACCCACTCGGCTGATAAATCAACAGTTGTCAAATTTCTTGGAGTCAAAGGAAATATAAGGGTATTTGCCCCAATTTGATCCAGTATAGACGAAATGATCTGGTCATCCGGAATAATGGAATGTACAAAGTCTTTAGCCGGATCGGTAAACTGCGATAAAGGCTGTTTAACTTCGATCTTCTCCGACATGTGTACAAACGCACCTGTAGACTGAAGACTGGGATACCAAAAAGCATTCAACTTATCACGTTCAGCCTTCGCAATCTCAATACTCTTATCCGCTATTTTCAGACTCTGATTTCCTTGATTCAACAGATGCAGTGATTCTTCGAAACTTAATGGTATCTGTGCATCTATCTGACCGATGGAAAAATACAAAGTCAATAGTATACAAAGTCGCTTATTTTTTTTCATACTGGTTAGGTTATATCTGAATTTGAGATATTCTAACAGATGAAAAGAGAGGTTTGTTCACGCTCTTTCGGTTCCAGTCCTTTTTTCATCAAAACAAAAGAGTAAAAGCAACTTTGATATTACTTTTTTCTTTCATTAAAATTTCTGTGATTTTATTTGAGATATAAAAATTATGTTTACCTTTGCATCACCGTTTCATAAGGCTTTTAAGTCGGGAAACACAATAAATATGCGGTAATAGCTCAGTTGGTAGAGCACTAGCTTCCCAAGCTGGGGGTCGCGAGTTCGAGCCTCGTTTACCGCTCATTTGAAAATCAGGCAGTTATCTTAAAATGACTACCTGATTTTTGTTTATAGAATAAGACGTTAAACGGTGGTTGAACTGACTAAAGTTCAACCAAGAGTTCAACCAAAATTTGTCATGAATGCAACTATTAACGTCGTATGTTGTAAGTGGAAGACGCTTGCAAATGGAGAAGTACCATTAATGTTACGTATCTGTAAAGATAGTAAGAAGAAGTATCAGAGTTTGGGAATTTCTATTCCTGTTAAGTATTGGGACTTTACTAGAAATAGGCTTAAACCTAGTTGCCCAAATAGAGAATACATTCAAAAGATAATCCTCAATAAGCAGGCAGAACTTCAGCAACGAATGTTAGAATTAAAATCAGATGACAGGGAGTATACCGCCAATATGCTTCTTCTCAATGATACAGATAAGACAGTTAAACATAAGACAGTTGGTGAGTTCTATCAGGATTTAATAAAACAATATGCAAATGAGAGTAAATGTGGCAATAGACTCATTTATAAATCTTCATATAATTCTCTTTATACCTTCACTAAAGGTAATTTAGATATTCCATTCAGCGCAATTAACCCTTCATGGCTTTGTAATTATGAGAAATGGTTACGTTCTAAAGGTAACAAAGAGACAACTATGAGTTTGATGTTACGTACTTTACGTAGTACATATAATAAAGCTATTGAGAATAAATATGCACGTAAATCAGACTATCCATTCAATGAATACAAGATTGGTAAATTTGATGTCAGCACAGAGAAGAGGCTATAGCCAAAGCTGATATAATGAAGCTGACAGCCGATATATCTTCTGTTGGTAAGCGACAATACGTACAATTAAGTAAGGATATATTCATGTTTAGTTATTTATGTGGTGGAATCAATTTTACTGATATTGCCAATTTAACAAGTAAGAACATTGTTGACGGCAAAAGGTTACATTATATACGGCAGAAGACAGGTAAGCTTATTAAGTTGGGATTATCTGACGCAGCTTTAAGAATAATTGAACGGTATGCCCCTGATAGTCATGGATATTTATTTCCCATTCTAAATGTAGAGGTACATAAGACAGCATTGCAGAAACAGAATAGAATCCATAAGATATTAAGTAAGGTTAACAGTAATCTTAAATTAATAGCTACACAATCAGGACTTGATATTAACTTAACTACTTATGTAGCTCGTCACTCGTTTGCGACTGTATTGAAGAAATCAGGAGTAAATATTGCATTAATAAGTGAAGCGTTAGGACATTCTGATTTAGCAACAACACAAATATACCTTGATAGTTTCGATAACGAACAGATAGATGATGCAATGAAGAACTTATTATAGTACCTTCAATTAATCCCACTTGTAATTATTGCAGGTGGGATTTTATTTATATATTTGCCCTATAAGGAGATAAAGCCATGATTAAAGTAACATACGAAGACCAATTAAACATATCTACCGACCTTATAGAGTATTTATTAGCTCTCATCAAGATTACCAATAAAGGTTCTGCCTTATTACAGGAACAAGTTGATTATTCAACAGTCTCACAAACAATTGAAGCAATAAGAGAGAATATTTGTGAATGTGCTCAAAAATACCGAATTGTAAAGGAATTGAATCCTGACATCTTTAAGAATCTACTCAACTGTTATGACCTTCCCGTTTGTGACCACAAACTAATTCAACTATGTGATTTACTGCTACTCTTCAAGAGAGCGGAAAGTGTTAAGTTTGTGTTAGAAACGAATGACCGTCAAACCTTAAAGGCTGATGAGAAGAGCTTCATTGAGAACGTCATACAAGAGAAACTGTTTCAGTATCTAAAAGAGAAACGTAAGTTAGAAGAGTACACCTCTTTTATTATGTGGACTTCCCCAACTCCTCCTAATAGCTTTATCTATAAAAAGGATAAGAATATCTATACCTATGCTGCTAATAACCCGCAACCTGTCTCCATTAACAAGAGTAATCTTCAACAGATAAGAGACAAGGAAATGATGATACTTGAAGATAACTCCATTGCCGTAGTCAATCATTTATATCAAAGATTGATACAGAGGGGATTCGTCAAACCACTTCCTTCACGTACTCAAGTAGGGACAAAACCTGCCTGCTTTATCTATGACACCCTCATGTTCTTAGGGTATTTCTCCAATGATTATTCCAGTTATGAGAATCAATATCGAATCAACAAGGCTAAGAGAGACCGTATAAAGGAACTAATAAGACCCAACAAATAAGATAATACACCCTGTTTTAAATTGGGGGGAAATTAATTCATAATCCAAATGAATCACCCCAATCTCTCCGCCCTTATATTCAGCTTTCTACCGATATTTGCATCGTAATTCAGAGACAAGCGGTGCACCACTCTCGATTACATTATTTATTAACTTTAATTAAATTAAGCTTTATGGCAACATTTAATTTAAATGGTTTGGGCACGCCTAAAAGTGCAACCTACGATAATGAGAGTGCGTATAGAGAATTACTCTCAAGAGTGAATAACGGTGAATCCATTGTGGTTAGTGTCTACACGGACAAAGACAATTATCCGGCATTCGGCATCGAAACCAAGAAAGTAGCCCGTTTCAAGGTTAGAGTGAATCAGTCTCTTCTTAGTCTGCTTGTTGGCTACCTTAATAATAGTACAGTAAATGAGGACACGGTAAGAGCAAATGAGGTAGAGCCTAATGAAGAGGGCCAGGACTTCACAACTGACCTGTTCAAACTTCTGATTGATGAAGGATTCACACCCCAAATCGCTCCACTGTTCCGAACCGTTTACGGTTATGTAAATGCGGTGTTCAACTTCCCTAATGGAAGAATGTACTTCCGCCTTGAACATACCGATGAACTAATGGACTATTTGGCAGATAAGAAACTGCTTTAATCAAACCAAAGGAGAGAGTTTACCGGTAGCTCTCTCCCCTATTTCTCAAACCTGTAATTTTAAAGATATATCATTATGGTAACTAAAGCTATTAAACTATATAAAACTAAAGGCGACAAGATACCCTATTTGACCACTATTCTTGAAGAGATACCGACCGATACGATTTTATGTAAAACTCTGACAGGATTGGGTGCGACTTATGGTGAAATCAAAGCCAAACGCCATTCTATAATAATTCAACCGAACGTATCGACTATCCAATGCAAATGCAATGACCCCAAGCATACTCACGATAATCTGATAGGAGTGATTGATAAGGTTGGAGTAGATGATGTCAAGGAGTACATTCTTGCTTCCAAAGATAAGTACTGCAAATTCCTAGTAACCCCCGAATCATTTCATAAGGTAAAGAAGGCATTTGAAGAACTGGATATGTATATGTACAGTGAATGCTTCATGTTGATAGACGAATCACATAAACTTGTGAAGGATGCGGATTACAGAGAAGGCATTTATCTACCACTGGACGACTTCTTCCAATTCAAAGGTAAAGCACTGGTATCTGCCACACCTCTTGAACTATCAGACCCACGATTCAATGACTTCCAGAGATTAGTAATTGAACCACAGTTCTCCTATGACAAGGATATACACATTCAATACACCAACAACACACTGGAACGATTCAAGGTAACAGTAAGGGATTCAAAGAACGATTGCATCTGCGTATTCCTTAATTCCACAGATACTATCTATGCTCTCATGGAGAAGACAGGCATACTTGAAGAATCAACAGTATTCTGTGCAAACAAGAGTGTTCGAAAACTAAAGTACTCTCTTAACTTCAAGAACGCCTATTCAAGGTTTGAGCCTAAACGGATGAGGAAGTTTAATTTCTTTACAAGTAGGTTTTATGCAGGTATGGATATAGAATTGGAATGTAAACCGGATTTAATCATGCTGTCCGATGTAAATTTAGTTGAACACACTGTATTAGACCCTTATTCTGATATGATACAGATAGTTGGCAGATTCAGAAACGGTGTCAATTACATTACACATATAACTAACACATTCACCGATTATACATATAGAAGTAAGGAGGAAGTATTGCGTGAAGTGGAGATTTATGAAATCAATTATAACTTTATACGAAGAGAACTAGGTAACGCCATTGATAATGGAAGTCAATGTGCATTTCGTACTTTGCTAAAGACCTCTCCATTCAATCAATTCCTAGACAGACACAATAATAAATCCTATTGTGCGGTTGATAACTATGTAGATGAGGTAATGGTAAGAAATATGTATTTAAGTGAAGATACCTTATTTACAACCTATACCGATGAAGTGCTGATGAAGTATTTCTCCGCATTTAGAGCTTCTTATTTATATAAAGCAGGTAATATTGAATGGTTACAACTTCGTAATGCTAATAAGTCTATTGTGTCTAAACGGAAGGTGATAGTTGATATATTGGAGAAGATTCTACCTTATGAAACGGAATCCGATTACGAGTTTAGAAAGGACATTTATAAATCTGACCCTCTGATAGTGGAAGCTGTTGAAATCCTGGGTATCGAAGAAGTACGTAGACTTCGATATATTACAAATGCCTTAAAATTGGAAATTTATAAGGCCAAATGTCAATCACCACAAGTAACAGAATTAATACACGATTACTTCAAAGTTGGCGGTAGATACTTGTTGACCGATATTAAGACTACAATCAAGCGGATTTATGAAGAATGTGGTATCGCCCCACAAGAACGGGTCACAGCACAGACCTTACGTAACTACTTTAACTGTGACCGAGCCACTCCTAAAGGTAAGGAAGGTTTATTAATAGTCAGTGTACTCAATTAATAAGGACTGGGGAAATTTGGCAGATGTCCACTTTATAGACCCTCCTTCAGAAATACCAGTCTCTCGGAATCAACTGTCTTCATGTGTTCATAATGCAATAATAAGTAACTCCAAGCCTTATGGATATGGAGTTATTTGCATTTATAAGCATTTCCGGTATCACCCTCACGCAACAGCTATCTTATCCCCCGAATTCAAAAATATAGGTACTTGAAATTCATACCCCGACCCTTTTCTTGAGGAAGTGTTTCTATTTAGACTTTATGCAGCTATAGAGTGAAATATTTAATTTGTCAGTGAGCGCATCAGATGTATATCGTGCGCTAAGCTTCTGTGAAACTACTAACACCCCCATACCAAATCATTAGGAAAAAGAAAGGATAACATGAATTGCTATTCAGCCCACAAACCTTTTGAACTTCTGAAATGTGCGGACTTATCAATGATTTGTATATGTCTACATATAAAGATGCACAAAGGAAAGTGATAAGAAAGAACTTCATGTCAAGCCCTCATTTTGTCCTTAAATACACTATTTACTAATCTATTATTATGCGTATGGAGAATTTAAAGATTTTATTGACGTTTGGGATAATTCTAATTGTGCCAGTAGTCTTAATGCCACAGTTCTTTATTGGATTATTAATACTGATTGTGGCTTGCTTAGCTTTCAGACAGAGAAATTTCTAATATTAACTTAATAAATTACAGATTATGGAATCAACATTACAGATTATGCCAGTACAAAGAACTAGTAGAAACTTTGGTGAATATGCAGAAGAAGCGGTAATAATTGAAGAGCCAATTATTAAGCAGAAACGACCTCTATTCATTGAAGCCAATACGATTGAAGCCAGTTTGGAACATCTAAGGAATGATTGCATTATACCAGTATTCGCAAAGGACAATGAAGCTACATTATCTCATGTGGCTTTCATTGAAGCGGTACAGGATGCAACCAATACATTCTTTAGCGGTGAACAAATTGAATCGCCAGATATTCGTGTTTCTCATGTAATCAAGGGTAGGATTCCCGAAGCAATTCATAAGCCAGCCAACCAGTTATTAGAGAGTGACAAGACTATCTACTACGAGAGGTGCGCTTTTGTTATTGAAGTTCCTACTATCTATGAGACAGTACACGGTAACAGGCTAACCCTTACTATTGGTGGTGTCAGAGCTTATAACCATACCAACCTTTATTCAAAGAAAGGTGCGGAGCGGTTTAAAGTGTTTATTGGCTTTACTTGTAAGGTTTGCACAAATCTATGTGTATCTACAGACGGTTATCTTAGTTGCTTGGAAGTTACCAATACAAGGGATTTATATCAAGCGGTATTGGAAATGTTCCACAAATACGATGCAGCCAAACACATACATTTGATGCAGTCTTTAGGCAATACCAGTATGACGGAGCATCAGTTCTGCCAACTACTTGGAAGAATGAGACTTTATCAGTCATTACCGCAAGGCTATCAGAAAGATATACCTAAAATGTTGCTTACTGATACACAGGTTAACAATGTGGCTAGGGCTTATATCAATGATGAGAACTTTGGTAGCTTGGGAAATGATTTGTCTATGTGGAAACTTTACAACTTGCTCACAGGGGCAAATAAGAGTAGCTATATAGATTCATTCTTGGATAGAGCCTATAATGCTACAGAACTTGCAACGGGTATATGTTCCGCTTTACATGGTGATAACAAATACCAATGGTTTCTTAGTTAATGGTATTTGAGAATACATAGGATTGTCAAATACTCAATATCTGAAACTATGAGGAGTTTGTTTTATCTACTTGCTGTGATTGCTACGTTCTTTGTAAGTGTGCTATTATATCCAGTTATGATAATTGGATATATTCTATTGATTGGCTATTGTCTTACTAAGAGATTATAGTACTACTGAAAGGGTATCTATATACTATATATAGGTACTCTTTCTCTATTATTAGCCAGTAGTATAATATTCACTTCTGTTATTAGTGAATGTTTAGCTAATAATCAGTAAGTTAGATATTCCAACTCAAAATTAATATTCACTTTTATTAGTTTCACTATAAAACAGAACGTTATGTCACTTAAATATTCAAGTACAACAGCAGATTATCTGCAATGGAGCGAAGCAATGAACTTAATAAGAAAGTTGGCAAGGGATAGTAATTATAAGATGTCACTTCTTATTGCTTTAGGTTGCTTCACAGGTCTAAGAATTTCTGATATTCTTGCTTTGAGGTGGAATCAGATACTAGATGCAGAAGAATTTACCATTATAGAGATTAAGACAGGAAAGCAAAGGACAATTAGGATTAATATGCAGCTACAGCAACATATCAGAGATTGTTATGAGCATATAAATCCAGTTGGTATAAATGCTCCTGTATTGATAAGTCAGAAGGGGACAGTGTACACAGTTCAGAGAATCAATGTCATGCTGAAAGAGATTAAAAAGAAATACAAGCTACAAATAGGCAATTTTTCGTGTCATTCTCTTAGAAAGACTTTTGGCAGACAGGTTTATAATATGAACAGTGATAATTCGGAGCTTGCACTTGTTAAGCTCATGGAGTTATTCAATCATTCCAGTGTATCAATACTAAAAGATACTTGGGATTAAGGCAAGAGGAATTATTAAATACTTATGACTGTCTTAGCTTCTGACTAAACATAAGTAGGATATATTAAGAGGTTTAAATACAAACTCTTAATGTCCTACTTATAACCTAATATGTCTCACTTCATCAACATAAATATCATACAAATTAGTTCTTTGATTCAATAATACATGAATATCTAATAAACGCTCGGGGGCTACTATAAACTCATATTCATTTCTTCCCAATAAACAAGTTACTATATCAGCCTTATGAACTGTAGCCGCAAGCACTATTCGTTTACTTCTTTCTGAAGTCAACTCTTCTTCCCTAAATGCGAAGAATTCCGCGACCTTCTGTTCGGGAGTCCAACTAACTCCAAACTCTTTACTTTCAAATTCTTCTTCATTAGTTCCTCTATAAATTGTAAATTCTTCTGAAAATTGGTTATAATAATCCAATTCCTCATTAGTCATTCTATCAGTCAATGAATATTTACTCAATATAGAAACTAATATAAAGCGGTCATCCCGAGCAGGATAATCCATTTGATAAACATGTTTCCAACCAAATGCTTCAACCTTTGGAGACATTTTACGACGAATACTGACTTTTAGAATGAAGTTATCAATATAGAAATCCCATAAACCACGACTATCCCTACTACAGAAAATGGATAATAAAAGGTCTTCTGTTATTACAGGAACAGTCTTTAGTACATTATGGTAACCAACTTTACAAAATCTAAACCAATCTATCTTATTGAATAGAGTATTAGCATTATCAAAGTCTTGTTTCTTCAATAAAGAACAATACTTCTGAAATAGTTCTATCTGCGATGTGTTATCCATTGTATTATTATTAGACATTTCTCTTCGTTTTAATTTGCAGACAAAGTTAATCATATTTATAATAATAGCCATATTGAAGAGTAAGAAATCTAAGATTAATCGACATATCTTATTTACATATTAAAACCTTTCATTATCTTTGTGCCAATCCTAGAAATAGGAGGACATATTAACGAAAGGTGTTTTGCATAGTTCTTGTCTCTAAATTCGCCAAAATTTATACAATCACAGGAACGTGCACAACACCGCACTAGTGCTATATGCCTATCTAATGATAGTTCATATATCGTCTGGTGCGGGTTACTGTTGTGTATTTGTGATTGGAGCGTTTGGCGATGCTTGGAGACATATACATTGGCAGTTCCCGCACCTATTTGTATGTAGAATTGTATCTATCGGGAACTAGATACAACTAATAATAGACTATGAAACAGGCATATTTACAACTAGCTCCTACCTCTCAAACAGTATGTAGACAGTTAAAATCTTTACTAAATCCAGAGATTAGGCATTTTTATATTAAAATCTTTGGGCAAATAAACTAAGTAATTATTATATTTGTGACAAAATAAAGTATTATAGCAGTCAATTATATGCTATCGGTTCTCTAGTACTTTAAATACTATGATTAACTACTTTCTTGGGGAGAATTGGGAAGTATAAATCAATATCTATAAGAAGCAGACATACTACTTACTTACCTATTCAGTTCTATTATCAGATAGTAGAATGAATCCACAGAATTATATTCAACCTTTTAACAAGGATTATTTAGATTATATACCCTTCACTATGAAAGGTTGAATAGCAACTAACATACAGAACTATTAAAATTTAAGATTATGTATTCATTGATAATTTTATTAAGCAGAGGTAGGATGTCAGACTATGCAGATTTTAACAGTAACGGTAGTGTGGCATTACATATAATAGTCATACTTGTTATTGCAGGTTTCTTCTTATATGCCTACATAAAGAATAAATAGGACAAACATAAATAAATGGAATTATGTATCGCAAATTAATGGTAACTTTAAAAGGAAGTGACATAATAATCAATCTGGAAGAGGGAAATGTAATAGACAGTGTCATAACATCACGTTTCAGACATCCAGACTTTCTGCCACAACAAAATATATTAATTGGCATACCGCATACCAATACCCAAGAATTTATAACAGATATTAGTCAGCAAGTTACTTTCTTAAATGAGAAGCAAGGAGATGTAACTGCCATGACTATTTTGGATGCAATATTTAATTCATGCCAAAAGCATATAAGGCAATATTATAGGCTTATAGATACGGATATGTACACCTATATTGATGCCGCTATGCACATTATGGATGCTTGTCACTTCTTTAATGAGAAACAAATGCAAGAATATTATCAATTCTGTGCTTCCCAAACTATTAATAGATTTTCTTATGCCTTATGGCTTAATACTGGTGACGAATTAGTAAAATTAACTGATTTGAAGTAACTATAATCGTAAATGAATGAGAGTATGAATCGTTTACAAACATTTATTATCAATTTCAAGCAGAAATGTTTGGAGCATGGCGTTGAATATAAGCCAAGAGATAAAAAGGAATTTGATAATTTTTATAAAATGGGATTTGTTTTAAGCAATTATAAATTAGGGTACTATGATGTGCACTTATTAATTGATTATGAGGATAATCTAAAAGCAATTCACCTATTGGGAATTGAACCTCACATCTCTATGATTGCAAAGGAGATACAGAGTACGAATGTATTTTGTGGCATTCCCGTTATTGTTAGTGCCTTGAATAATCAATATTCGCCTGCATCCATTACTATGATTTGTATATAAATTTATACGGTATGCTCGTATGAAAAAGATATTGTTAAAGTGCACTATATTAATCGTTGTACTTTGTTCTTGCCAATCCAGACAGCAAGTAACAGCACCTATTTCCACCATAGACAGTACATTACAAACTAATGTTACTGCCATATTGGAAAGCAAGTTGTCAGAGATAAATGCCCAATCTGGGCAGGTTATAGTAATGGAAGTTCAATCAGGGCAAATAAAAGCTCTGGTTGGACTTACTAGGAAAGACAGTACGAACTACCAATCATGTGAGAACTTCTCTGTATGGCAGTCTACTGGTCTGATGCACCCAATATCGCTATTGGCAGCTTTAGAAACTGGTAAGGTGAAGTTGAGTGATAAGGTTGATACTGGAAATGGTATCTACCAAATTCATGGCAGAGAGCTTAAAGACCATAATTGGCATAGAGGGGGATATGGTGAGCTTACAGTACAGGAAGGATTGGCAGCTAGTTCCAATATTGCTATTTATAAGACTATGGAGAAAGCATTTGCTAATAATCCCCAAGCATACTTTGATTTATTAGCTAATATGAGCTATGGTAAACCGGATAGTATCAATGGAATAGCCAATCTAAAGCCTGCACACTTTGTAACTCCTAAAGATAACAACTGGACTAAGACAGCCTTTGTATGGTCTAGTATCGGTTACAATCAACATGTATCGCCAATTCAAATACTAACCTTCTATAATGCTATCGCCAATAATGGGAAGATGATACAGCCTCAACTATATAAGGATAGTGTAGTAGTTATTAATCCCCAAATAGCTAGTAGGGCTAGTATTGATAGTTTGAAGAAAGCTCTAGTATTTAATATTACTGACGGATTAGGTCAACCTGCCAAGTCTGATAAGGTAGTAGTTGCAGGTATACAGGGAACTAGTTCGTTATCTACTAATGAGGATAGTACTAAGGATATGTATGCGGTAGAGTTCTGTGGTTACTTCCCTACTGATAATCCTAAGTATAGTATCATTGTATCTATTAATAAGGCTGGATTACCTGCAAGTGGTGGACTAATGACAGGTGATGTATTTAAGAAGATTATTGATAACATTATATCTTATAAAGAATAATCTGGAATAAGAAACATCCATTAAAGGTTACTAATTCATTGGTTACTAAAGAAGAAAGTACTCATATTCTATCGCAGAACTAAATGTAATCAGGGAAGTAACTATACTGATGAAGAATGATAGATAATATAACGGATTAGATAAGTAACGAAGAGTATATAAAGCATTTATGAAGTACATTGAAATCCACAGATTAATTCATATCTTTATTCCAACTTAATTTTAGTAACAATGAATACTGATATACTGATAGGTGCAATAGCAGGAGATATAATAGGTTCTTACTATGAATTTGTCCCAATAAAGTCTATTGACTTCCCGTTATTCAATGGTTCTTCATCACACTTTACTGATGATACCATAATGACTATCGCCAATGCTGATTGGCTATTAACAGGCGATAGCTTATTAGGCATAATGCAGGACTATGGTAATCGCTATCACAGTAGTTATGGAAGTATGTTCTATGAATGGTTGAGAGCTGATAATCCTCAACCATATAACAGTTGGGGAAATGGTTCAGCCATGCGAGTAAGCCCTATAGATTGGGCTTTTAATACTTTAGAGGAAACATTAGAAGCTGCCAAACAAAGTGCAGAAGTCACACATAATCATCCAGAAGGAATAAAAGGAGCACAGGCTACAGCAGCTTGTATATACTTGGCTCGTACTGGTAAATCCAAGCAGGAGATTAAAGAGTATGTTGAAACTACATTTGGATATAATCTAAATAGAACTTGTGATGATATAAGACCTACATACCACTTCAATGAAAGCTGTCAAGGTACAATACCAGAATCTATTATCGCTTTCTTGGAGAGTACGGATTATGAAAGCGCTATCCGTCTTACTATATCTTTAGGTGGCGATGCTGATACAATGGGGGCTATTACAGGTGGAATAGCAGAAGCATATTATAAAGAGATTCCTCAATATATCATAGATGAAGTTCTTAAAAGACTGTCTGAAGAATTTATTGATATAATGCAAAGGTTCTATAGAATGTTTATTAGCAGCTAATAAGATGCGGAATGTAAGAATTGTATTATTGGTACTAGTTGTAGCAGAATGTTGCATACAAGCAGTATTATCTTATTGGTGGTATGAATATAAATGTGGAGCATATTATAATCTAGTAATTAAAGGTGGTACATTACATTATATACTATGCCAAGTAGAAGATGTTCTATTAGTTACTATCACTATACTACTATTCTATTTACTTATAAGGCGTGTATTGAGAAGGTGTAGAACGCAGTAGGTACAGCATTAATAGGAGGAATGAATTATGAGAAAGGTAACAATGAATGAATACATAGAGCTTATAGATGAGCTTTGTGCTAAATGTGATTCTGGGGAATTAACAGAAGAAGGAGTGAATGACATATTAGCAGAGATAACTATTAGTGAATGGAAGTCAGACCCACGTGAACCGCATGATGTACCAGATGATTATATACCACCTAGTAGTAATTGTTAATATGATGACAGTAGAGACTTTAATAATAAAGTTAGGTGTAAATCCTAAAGAAGTATCTAAAGCTGAAATAATACTACTCACTAGCTTAGTAGAAAGATACAATCATGGTTATATGCGTAGGTCTATCTACTTTAGCTATGAAGAGGTACTCATAAAAGAAGCAGAAGGTATTATACACGGATATTTACCAGAAATTGACGGTATTATATATGAGGATTAGATATGAGATGAATAACTATATCTAAAATGAACAAATATGATAACAGCAGAACAGTGGAGAAACGGGATTAATTCTGTACTAGATGAGTACGGATTATCAAGAGAGGAGTTTTGGAAAGACCCTAAAGCATTTATTGACAAGTTGGACAATCAGGCAGCAAAGCTTATGCTAGCATTCTATATGGGATTATAATACATTAAATCGGAGGAACAATTTATGGATTTAATGGAAGAAATGTGGATAAGCAGACCACAAAGAAGAATGACTAAACTGTCTGATTTATCAGACGGAAGTATTGCACGTATAAAGTTCTATAATGCGAATAAGGAATATACTGTAGATAGCTTTAAAATAATGTTTGCTGAATATCAGAAGTCTATATACTGCAATCAAGAAGTTATAGGAGTATGCCATTCTATTAGTGATTATAGCTACATAGTAGATTATATTAATAATTCCCATTTCAGAAACGAATTAGATATATTTACTCCAGAATTTGATAAGAAGCGTACTCACCACATAACATCTCATAAATCAGACAAAGACACGTTACAAGTGAGAGTAATTTCTAATGAAGGAGTTATTAAGAGCTATGATATGTCTGCGATAGAAATTACATTTGAGAAGATGTATCACATTATAGATAAGGAACGTAATGGTTATCGAAGTGGTCAACTATGATTGGCACTCCGGTAATTTTAAATAAAACCAATGATTATGTTACTAAAGACACTGAATAGGACATTAGAAGAATATAATATTCCCAAAGAGGAGTTTTGGGAAGACCCTTATGGCTTCATAGATAAGCTTGAAGATGAAGATTTAAAGTGGTTATTACTAATGGAAATGGAGGCAATGGATTAATAACTGGAATTATGAAACGTGAATTTAAAAGCGGTGAAGTAGTATTGGAAGTATATGATGCGTCTCTTAGAATTGTAATGGACCGTTTACTTCCACCATACGAAGATAATGGAGAATGTAGCTATACTATTAATATAGCAGGTAATGAGAACTTTGGAGGAGGATTTCCACGTGAGTATGTGGAGAAGCAAGTAGATGAATATCTAGATACAATAAGAGACTTCATTATAGAAGGATTAATTAGTAAAGGCAATATTAAATGAATTAATATGGAAGGATATAAATTAAATGTAGAAATGGCAGAAGAACTAATACCGATGTTATTATATGAAATGGTTAATAATGACGTAATAACAGAGGAACAAGCAAATGAGGTACTTAATACTGTATTTGATGAATGTTTAGAGAGTAATATAGAGGCTAAAGAGTAGGTTAATACCTACTCTCTTGGAGCCCGACACAATCTGTCTAATTCAACTTTAAACGGTCGTAGATTTTGCTTTTTATCATTACACTCTTTACATATTGGTATTATGTATTTAAACTGTGGGAAGAATACGAGTTCCACATGTCCACCTACCATTATGTTGTTGTCCCTTGTATTAGGAAATACTCTTTTACGAAACATAAGTTTATGGCAACTTGGGCAGAACATAACTGAAAGATGATAGTCTTTAATTTTAAAATAATAATCAAGACAAGTATCATCTGGAACTGTACTGTTACCAGTTATGGCATTCCGAACTGTAATTAGTGTACTAGACTTAAATTGCTTACGTTTTAATATAAACTTAGCCATATCTATTGAGTATTTAAAGTTAAACAATACTGCAAATATAGTAATTAATAAGGATAAGAATGAATTTATGAGAAGATTTAACAAGTATGGATTTGGTACAGCAGTTGGAGTTCCTACTGCGGCTACTATTAACAATTATGACAATGAATGATGAAGTAAAATATCCAGTAATAAAACCGGAAGACCTTCCAGAAGAAGAGTGGCAGGAACTAGAAGATATATGGAAACGAATGGAAGCTAATGTCAAAGCTAGTATTAGTAATGGAGAGCCATTAGTTAAATTGACGTCATATATCACTGATTGGAGTAATTTGACAGACGGTTCAAGTGATTTAGACGAACAGGAAGATGAATAACTATAAACCTTAAATGAATTAATATGATAAATAAAGACGAAAGAAGTTGCTAACAGATTTAGTGACCCAAGTAAAAAGTTAGTAGAGTACGTTACTGACTTTAGTGATATGAGAGATGAAGATATAGAGCTTACTAAACCAATTTACGAGAATTATGGTAATTTCCAACTCCTTAATGAAACTGGTATTATACGTACTGATGAAGAAATAAAGGAATTGTATAATTGTAAAGGAGAGTTTGGAAGTACAGATGAAGTTACAGATATGAGTTTCTAACCTATATTAATAAGAATGAATTATGATAATGAGTAACACATTTGTACCATGGTGGGGTGATAAAGAGGTAGTTACTGAATATGTAGCTCCTGGAATTAGATATATAAGAGATGCCAAGACAGGTGAGCTTTTGGCATTTATAGAGTGAGAGGAAGATGATGATATGCTAGATGAACAGGCAGATGAATAACTATGAATATGATAACAGCAGAGTATTGGATGTATGGAAACAATGACAGCAAGTGAGATAATGGACATCATGGAAGAGTTGGGTATTTGTGTAGATAGCTTCACTGATGATATATACATACCCACTTTAGAGGAACTATGTAGAATGTTTGGAGTTAATAGCTTAGAGGAGCTTAGAAATATGCCTCACGGTCCAATGGCTTTCTGATATTAATAAGAAGAATTTATGAGAAGTTTAATAAGTATGGATTTGGTACAACAGCTCCTATGATTATGAATAATAACAATAAATAATTATGGCAAAGAAGAAAGGTCCTTATGTGGAGATAATAGGTAAATGGAAACATGAATGTGTATCTCCTTCTAGACGTTATGACACAAATTTAGAAACTGGAGAAGTAATAATAGCAGATACGTTCTGTACATGGGAAGACTGGGAAGATTGGTTTGATTCTATGGAAGATGTAGAATCTACTAAAGAAGACGAACAAGCAGATGAACAATTCAGCAACAATACTTAACATTCTTACGCTAGTTTAATCCTCTAATAAAGAGTAATTTTACATTATGGAAAGTATAACTATAAACCTTAAATGATTATGGCAACGTTAGTAATAACTATTGGCAATGATGATTGTGTAAATGAAGGTATCAACATTATTTGTAACCAGTGCAGACCTATCTACATGAATGAAGATAATAAGATTATTGTTAATGTAGTAGGAGAAGAGAAGTTCGGAGCAGGACACAATGCTGAATATATAACTAAACAAGTAGATAAACATCTAGGCATTATAAGAGATTACATCATAGAAGGACTTACTGATTGTTATGTAGAATACGATGAGAATGGTAAGGAGATATTTATACCTAAAACCAAATGAAGAATAAAATTATCAAGATTGTTAAATGGTATTTGATAATACATATAGCTGTATCAAGTGTACTTTTAATAGACTACACTTTCTTTGTTAAAGAATCTACCAAGATTACATGGGAAGGTAGAAGTTATCCTATAGCTAAAATGATATTGTTAGGACCATTAAATATATTATACTTTAAATGAATTAGGATATAGTAAATTATGAACATTAAAAGAGTAAAATGGAGCTATCTTAATATTAAGAAGCAGAAGTTAGAGTACAGGGCGGAATTGCAACGTATCAAAGACTCTAGAGAAGTAATTCCTGACCCTATGAGGTCAGAAGAATCTATGAAGCTGATTGAAGAGATATTCAAGAAATGTAACGGTAACTTACTTTAACATGATTCATTGGTTTAATAGATTAATAATCAGTAACTTCACAAGAAATCGAGCTATATTCTTGTTCTATTAGATTTAATCATTAAGATATATTCTTTGATGTTAAAGTTTACCGTTTAGGTGGCTTATTAGGTACTTGACATAAATGATAACCACGGACTTTAAATACTTTCCAAGCTTGATTGTTCTTAAAACGGTCATTACACTTCTTACAGATAGGAGTAACACACTTGGTATAACCAAATCTACCTTCTGTATTTAGGCGTCCATATTCAGCAAGTACATGTCCACCAACAGCAGGGTTGTCATTAGTAAATGACTTCTTACAGCAAGGGCATATAGTAATGAATCTTGTAAATATATTGGTTTTATAACAGTAGGCTATCCACGACTCGTAACCATATTTACACGCTTCATCATCAGCAACAGCTTGTAAACATGTTATCTCCTTCAAAATTCCTGTAACCAATAAAACACCCATAACTAGCAGCTTTTATGAAGTTCTACTACAAAGATAAGAATTAAACTAATATCTCGTAACTATAAATAAACTAATATGAATAATAATCAATCAGAGAATAAAGAACCAGATTTCTTTACCCCTAATGCTCCAATTAAATACGCAACGGCAGGAGGAAGAGGGGTAATGATAGGTTGCGGAATTATAACAGCCTTATATGTCATAGGCGTAATTGTAGGGTTGTGTGTTGGGCTATGGTTGGAGTAGCCTTCTTCTGCCTTTCCTACCATTCATCATAATTGGATTTATTGGCTACATTTGGGAGATGTTTAAGAAGTTCTATAATCTAGGATATGCTAAGAAACGTAGGATATAAGTCAAGAATAGGCAACATTTGAAGAATCATCTGAAAGTAATGATACTAAGAAACATAATACTCCAATAATATTTGAGGATATAAAAGTAGAAATACAAATGGCATTAAATTTTATATAATTCAGCTATCGGGCACTGCAATTAAAGAGATGTTTACTGTTCTATGTTTCGTATAATAAACTAGAATTAATGAATTATTCTTACCTTTGTAATAATCGTATGATATTATTAATTAAGTATTAACATATAAACATTTCGATATGATAGTAGAAACAATGACGTACCAAGAGATTGCCGATGAATTTAAGAAGGATTGGGAAAGAAGTATTAGACACAAGATAACCGACTGTTTTGGAATGGCTAATAAGTATAGACGCTATATACTTAAAGAGGGTAAAACTGATAAATGGATACGCTTCAAACCTATAGAATTTACTAGCCCTAGAGGAAATAACTGCGTAATACAGTTTGTCAGTAAAGGTTGGGCTGATTATAAGAGAAATGGACTTATATTTGTTTTATATATGTATTATTACAAATCTGAAGGTTTATATGCAGTAATGATAGCAGGAGATAATTTCGATGAATTCAGCTTTTACACACCCCACTTATTTGACAGATATAGAGAACGGAAACTAAAGGATATATCCAAACCTAAATTACAAACAATGTTTGACTTCTTTAAGACCAATGCAACCTCACGGTTTAATCGGGTAAATAATGATAAATATGCGAACAGTATTTTTAGTGTATGCCCCAATGGTGTCACATTAGGTAGTGAGATTAGCGATAAGATTATAGAGAATAGAACTTATATAACCTTCGAAATGCTTAAAAGCGACCAAGTCCAAGATGAAGAGAAGTTAGGTACAGCTCTAAAGGCTTATCTTGATAAACAATTATAATTAATCTATCAGTGTTAAAGCAAGGTATAACAGACATATTATAAAATGTATCTAATCAGCCTGTAAACAGAGAGTCAGACATTAAGCCAATATGAATTAGTTTCTTTGCATTATCAATACTACCTTTTATTGCAGAATATATTAATATAATACCCCTATCTATGAAAGGTTGAATAGTTGCATTATAAGTATAATTCATTACCTTTGCAACGTGGATGAAGTCCGCAAAGAGATTATTAATTAAATTATTAACCATTCTTGGATTTAACTTAGAAGTTCAACCAAGAGTTCAACCATAGATTCTATAAGGAAATCTGTTATTAAAGATAACTATTATAAGCGATTATAGCTCAGTTGGTTGCCTGCGAAGCCGAAGGCTTTGAAGGCTTTAGAGAGCACTAGCTTCCCAAGCTGGGGGTCGCGAGTTCGAGCCTCGTTTACCGCTCTTTTGAAAATCAGGTGGTTATCTTAAATAAACTGCCTGATTTTTTTATTACCAGGATCCTTTTCTATTGAAATACATATTATAGAGGAAAAGAAACAAAACATGACTTTAGAAAATTAATGCATGAAGAATAGGGCAGTTCATGCATTTTTCGTATTTTTGCACCCTGTTTTAACACTCAAGAAAACTTTAAATAGAAAAATATAATGGCAAAAGAACTGAAAGACCTTACCAAACGCAGTGAAAACTACTCACAGTGGTACAACGATTTGGTGGTAAAAGCTGACTTGGCAGAACAGTCTGCTGTGCGCGGATGTATGGTGATTAAGCCTTACGGATACGCCATCTGGGAAAAAATGCAACGTCAATTGGATGATATGTTCAAAGAAACAGGACATGTAAACGCATACTTCCCGTTATTAATCCCGAAATCATTCTTAAGCCGCGAAGCTGAACACGTAGAAGGTTTTGCTAAAGAGTGTGCCGTTGTAACGCATTATCGCTTGAAGAATGCAGAAGACGGTTCAGGAGTTGTAGTAGATCCTGCAGCTAAATTGGAAGAGGAATTAATTATCCGCCCGACATCAGAAACAATCATCTGGAATACTTATAAGAACTGGATTCAGTCATATCGTGACCTGCCTATTCTCTGCAACCAATGGGCTAACGTTTTCCGTTGGGAAATGCGCACACGCCTTTTCCTGCGTACTGCTGAATTTCTGTGGCAAGAAGGCCATACTGCTCATGCTACTCGTGAGGAAGCAGAAGAAGAAGCAATCAGAATGCTGAATGTATATGGTGAATTTGCAGAAAAATATATGGCCGTTCCTGTCGTAAAGGGAGTAAAATCAGCCAACGAACGTTTTGCCGGCGCACTTGATACATATACAATTGAAGCCATGATGCAGGATGGAAAAGCGTTGCAAAGTGGTACCTCCCACTTCCTGGGACAAAACTTTGCAAAAGCATTCGATGTTCAATTTGTTAATAAAGAAAACAAGTTGGAGTATGTTTGGGCTACTTCATGGGGCGTTTCTACCCGTTTGATGGGGGCATTGATTATGACTCACTCGGATGATAACGGATTGGTATTACCTCCGCATTTGGCTCCGATTCAGGTAGTGATCGTTCCTATCTATAAGAATGACGAACAACTGAAACAAATCGATGCAAAAGTAGAAGGCATTGTAGCGAAACTGAAAGCATTAGGTATCTCTGTTAAATATGACAATGCAGATAACAAACGTCCGGGCTTTAAATTCGCCGACTATGAATTGAAAGGTGTACCTGTTCGTTTGGTTATGGGTGGTCGTGATCTTGAAAACAACACCATGGAAGTGATGCGCCGTGATACACTGGAAAAAGAAACAGTTACTTGTGAAGGCATTGAAACGTATGTTCAGAACTTGCTTGAAGAAATGCAGGCTAATATCTACAAGAAAGCATTGGACTACCGTAACTCCAAGATTACAACAGTAGATACTTACGACGAATTTAAAGAAAAAATCGAAGAAGGCGGATTTATTCTGGCTCATTGGGACGGAACCACTGAAACAGAAGAAAAGATTAAGGAAGAAACCAAAGCAACCATTCGTTGTATTCCGTTCGATTCATTTGTTCCGGGAGACAAGGAACCGGGTAAATGTATGGTAACAGGCAAACCATCTGCTTGCCGCGTGATATTTGCACGTTCTTATTAAATAGAAATCACACATAATTATAAAAGGATGGAAACGATTCAATCGCTTTCATCCTTTTCTTTTTTCCTTCCATATTATATTATTTGTGACCTGTCCTAATAGTTCATAGGACATTCAATAGTTATTTCAAACTCTTTTTTCAATCCATTTCAGTTTTATTTCAGAAATATCCCTTTTCTTTGTAGCTGTAAAAAAGAAAGGAGACAAAGTTATGAAGATATTGATTGTAGAAGACGAACCCTCTTTAAGAGAACTGATTCAATGTTCACTTGAAAAAGAACGTTACGTTGTGGAAACAGCCAGTGACTTTAATTCTGCTCTACGCAAAGTTGAAGACTACGACTATGATTGTATCTTATTGGACATCATGCTACCGGACGGAAGCGGACTTAATCTTCTTGAACGACTGAAAGCTCTCCATAAACGAGAGAACGTAATTATTATTTCCGCAAAGGACTCCTTGGAAGACAAAGTTTTGGGACTGGAACTGGGAGCGGATGATTATTTACCGAAGCCATTTCATTTGGTTGAACTAAATGCACGGATTAAAAGCGTGATTCGCCGTCATCAGCATGACGGAGAAATTGATATCCGCCAAGGTAATGTACGAATAGAACCGGATAAATATCGTGTATTTGTCAACGATCAGGAAGTGGAGCTAAATAGAAAAGAGTATGACATCCTGTTATATTTTATCAATCGTCCCGGAAGATTAATCAATAAAAACACTTTGGCCGAATCAGTATGGGGAGATCATATTGACCAGGTTGATAATTTTGACTTCATATATGCACAGATTAAGAATCTTCGCAAAAAGCTCAAAGATTCGGGTGCAAACATTGAAATCAAAGCGGTCTATGGGTTTGGGTATAAAATGGTAGTAGAATAAAAAAAGAAAGAGAATATTGTCCATGAAATTAATATATTACATCATTCTTCGTATTACGCTTGCTTTGACCTTCATACTGACGGTCTGGGCTATCTTTTTTTATGTTACGATGATTGATGAAGTCAACGATGAAGTGGATGACGCTCTGGAAGATTATTCGGAAACCATCATTATCCGGGCATTGGCAGGAGAGAAGCTACCTTCTAAAACCAACGGCTCCAACAATCAATATTATATGATGGAAGTAAGCAAAGAATATGCGGAAAGCCGGGAGGATATTCAATATAAAGACTCTATGGTATATATTGAAGAAAAAGAGGAAACCGAACCGGCACGTATTCTTACTACTATCTTTAAAGACGATGAAGGACGATACCACGAGCTGACAGTATCAACTCCCAGCATTGAAAAAGATGACTTGAGAGATGCCATCCAAGTATGGATTATATTTTTGTATGTAGCTCTGTTATTCTGCATTATTATCATTTCCGTATGGGTGTTCTATCGGAATATGCGACCGCTCTATGTGCTTCTTCATTGGCTGGACGGTTATCAAACAGGAAAAAAAATAAGCCGTTGAGTAACGAAACCCAAATCACGGAATTCCGAAAATTAAATGAGGCTGCTATTCGTTATGTAGAACGTACGGAGCAGATGTTCGAACAACAAAAACAATTTATCGGAAATGCTTCACATGAGATACAAACTCCACTTGCTATCTGTCGTAACCGATTGGAAATGTTGATGGAAGATGATTCGTTATCAGAAAAACAACTGGAAGAGCTGATGAAAACCCACCAGACTTTAGAATACATCACTAAATTAAACAAATCTCTACTATTGCTTACTAAAATTGACAATGGCCAGTTTACGGATACCAAGCAATTGGAACTAAATGGACTTCTCAAACAATATCTGCAAGATTACGAAGAAGTTTACGACTATCGTAACATAGAAGTAACTATCGATGAACAGGACATTTTCAATGTGACAATAAACGAATCTCTGGCTGTTGCTTTACTCACGAATCTCCTAAAAATGCATTTGTACATAACATTGACGGGGGACATATCCGGATCACTGTCACCAAAAACAGTATTACTTTCCGAAATTCAGGAGTAAAAAATCCGTTGGATAAGGAACATATCTTCGAACGTTTCTATCAAGGAACTAAAAAGGAAGGATCTACAGGTCTGGGACTAGCAATAGCCGATTCTATCTGTCGTTTGCAACACTTGAGTATAAGATATTACTTCGAACAGAAAGAGCACTGCTTCGAGATTTCCAGACAATAATTTTTTATTCAGAAAACACAAAGGACACGGAGTAAAAAGTGAATAACCGATCGGTAATCATCATCTGATCTATCAGCTGTATTCATTTAACTTATTTCTCTGTGTCCTTTGCGTCTTTTATGGTGAGTCAGTTATCGGGATCGTATTTCTCTCCTCATAAACATGATATAAGAGATAGCGAAACAGATAACTGTTGCTGCAATCAGTCCCGTCAGTTGCGGCCATACGACTAAAAGACTTTGTCCCAACGGAAGCGGACTGGGAATAGCTCCCTGAACCTGTTCCATAGTCAATGGTCCCAAACTTCTAACAGAAGGCATCAATAATGTAGTGGTAGCTTCATTAAACAATTCACTCGGTGCCAAACGCATCAATCCCAAAATAAACTTTTGATAACTGATAATCTGATAAGGCGACGCCATCTGTGACGGACTCAAACCTTTTGCCACCAAATTAACAATCATGGTATAGAATACGCTAAAGAACAACCAAACAGCCACCGATGCCAATGCAGAAGTCGCTGCCTGACGAAAACGAAGTGAAAACAAAATAGCTAAATTCAGCCAAAATGCTACATAAAAGATACTGGTAATGATGAAGAAAACAATTCGCCAAAACTCTTCTGCTGTAGGAGGAATGCCAATGGCAATCAATCCACAGCCCATTACCAAAAAGCCCAATACAAACAGCATGATACCTATTACAATTAGAGCAGCCACAAACTTCGCGTTGATAATGCAATCACGATGAATAGGCTGGGACAGCATACGGCTCAATGTTCCTTTATTTTGTTCGGAATTGACTGCGTCAAATCCTAAGGCGATTCCTAATAAAGGTCCTAAGAAGTTAATAAACAGTACAAAAGAGGGGAGAGTCCCATCTGAAACCGTAAACAACTTCAAAAATAAAAACGAGCCGTCCGGATCATTAGGCTTGATAGCTTCACCAATATTTGTGAGTGCTGTATATAGCGATCCCATGCAGGTAAGCGCTATAATACCTATTAATATAATGAACCGCCAACTTTTGACATGGTCGAAATTCCTTGTTGACGATCACCCAAAAGGATGATTGACTTTATTCATGTCTTTCTCCTCCTTCCTCAAAATAATGGTTATAAATATCAGACAATTCCTGTTTCTTGTCTTTCAGTTCTGCCATATCGATCAACGCAAGTAATTGGCCATTACTAAACAAACCAACCCGGTCGCATACTTTCTGTACCTGATCCAAGTGATGGGAAGAGAAAAGTACAGTCAACCCCTCTTCCTTACTCAACCAGCGAATCAGTTCGATAAACTCCTGAACACCAGCCGGGTCAATTCCTGAAGTCGGTTCATCGAGGATAATAATCTCCGGATTTTTAATAAGCACATCAGCCAATCCCAACCGCTGTCTCATACCACGAGAATATTTTCCGGTCTTTTTGGTTAACTGTTCTTCAAGGCCTACCCGCTTCATCAGTTCCATAGCTTTGGTTTTCGCCTCCTTATCAGGAATACCATTTAATCGCGCTGTATAGATCAAGTTCTCCGGTCCTGTCATATCATCATAAAATCCTACATCTTCAGGCAAATAACCTATCCTCCTTTTTACTTCAATAGGATGAGTGGTAGAATTTATTCCACAGATTTCAACTGTTCCCGAAGTAGGCTCCGTCAACCCTAGCATCATTAAGATAGTAGTTGATTTTCCGGCACCATTCGGTCCCAGCAATCCGAAGATTTCCCCTTTCCGGATATTCAGGCGAATATGATCTACAGCAGTGAAATTACCATATTGTTTGGTCAAATCGGTAAGTACGATCACTTGTTCGCCCATCATTTACCTCCTTCCATATTTACGGAACAGATAGTAAACCACACCGATAGTAGCAATGATGATAAGCACACCTACCCATCCCCATATCATCGGAGTTTTTACCGCAATTCTGAACTGCGCATCGGCATTTACTTCAGGAGTTTTAGCATGATAGTAGTCACATAGTCCCCGGGCAGCGCTTTTTTAGAAGCTTTCAAAGTAGCCATTACCGTTGATGTCTCTCCAGCTTTTAATGCGTCAACCTTTGAAGGTTCAAAAGTAACTTCCCAGTCTGCAGGTTTATTGGCAGACAACTGAATGTCTTTCAGTAATGAAGAACCGGTGTTTCTTACTTCCAGCTCTAATTTCTTCACATCACCAGCTGTGACATCTGTGCTCAATAATCCGCGAGGAGTAGTCAGTTCCATTTGATAAGAACCAGTGACAACTACCTCCAGTTCCAATTCGGCAGAAGTTGTACCTGTAGCAGCACGTACCGGAATTTTATAGCTACCGGCTTCTACATTGGCAGGAGGGGTAATATCTATACTTACATTTTGTGTACTGTTTGCCTCTACTTGTGCAGAAGTGGCTTGTTTGTAGTTCGGTTTAAAAACGACATTCCACCCTCTGGGGGCATTAGCATCAAAGCATATAGTTGCTGATCGGCGGTCTGATTCTTTAAAGTAGCACTGAAAGTGAAGGTTGACTTCGAATTTCCCTGCATGTTGGGCTGGTCAGTAGTAAATTCGGTTTGGTACGTTCCTTTTTGGGCAACCACCACATTCAAGGGAAGTTTAGCGTTTCCGGCATATACCACAAAATGATAATTGCCTTTATTCACTTTTAATGGAACTTCGACTTTTAAATTAAAAGTCTTTTTCTCTTTGGGAAGTACCGACAACTGGCTAAGACTCCAGCCACCGGATTTCATTTCGTGTTTCCAACTGGCGGATAATCCGCTGACAGAAAGATTCGCATTCGTCAATTGGTCCGTGTTGTTGATAAGATCAATACTGTAATCAATTGACGCTCCGGGCGATACGGAGATTTTTGT
>ENA-OQJX01000127-OQJX01000127.1-human-gut-metagenome-genome-assembly--contig:-NODE-127-length-51577-cov-3.094344_pt1 | contig 51577 bp, 60 predicted proteins | sample MGYA00242615_ERZ504782 | MGnify/ENA primary metagenome ERZ504782 (study PRJEB26092, sample SAMD00036354) | human gut metagenome | host: Homo sapiens | study: EMG produced TPA metagenomics assembly of... | reverse complement strand
GCTATTCACATGGATGATTATTTCTATCCTTATCCGGTTAATGGATGGATTTTCCGGATGATGCAAGTTTCGCCCGTTATGGTGGAGGTTTCACCAATAAGGCAGATTGGCGTCGTAGTAATGTGAATGTGTTGATAAAGAAGCTTCACGAAACGATTCGTGGCATCAAGCCTTGGGTGAAGTTTGGTGTCAGTCCGTTTGGTATCTATCGTAACCAGAAGAGTGACCCGTTGGGAAGTAATACCAATGGCTTGCAAAACTATGATGATCTTTATGCCGATGTACTGCTTTGGGCACGTGAAGGATGGATTGATTATAATATTCCGCAGATTTACTGGGAAATCGGCCATAAAGCGGCTGACTATGAGACATTGGTGAAATGGTGGGCTACTCATTCGGAAAACCGGCCGTTGTTCATTGGCCAGTCGGTGCCAAAGACTGTTCAGTTTGCCGATCCGCAGAATCCTTCTATCAATCAGCTTCCCCGTAAGATGGCTTTGCAACGTGCTTACCAAACAATTGGAGGCAGTTGTCAATGGTATGCGGCAGCTGTTGTTGAGAATCAGGGTAGATATCGCGATGCTTTAATCAGTGAATATCATAAGTATCCGGCTTTGGTCCCAGTCTTTGATTTTATGGATGATAAAGCTCCGGACAAGGTGCGTAAAATGAAAAAGGTATGGACGGAAGACGGCTATATTCTTTTCTGGACTGCTCCGAAAGCCGATACGGAGATGGATAAGGCTGTTAGATATGTAGTCTATCGCTTTGGCAGCAAAGAGAAGGTGAATTTGGACGATCCTTCACATATTGTAGCTATCACCCGCAATCCGTTCTACAAACTTCCTTATGAAACAGGAAAGACAAAATACCGTTATGTAGTGACTGCTTTAGATCGTTTACATAATGAATCGAAATCCGTAAGTAAGAAGTTAAAACTGTAAAGGTATAGAATAAACAACGATAAAACGGTGAACACTCTGCTGAATGATAACGCAGTTTATTCACCGTTTTTTGTTTACTGTTTTTTTGTTTACTGTTCAGCCGCTCGTTATTAATAGAGCAGCAAACCTGCAATACCACAGGCGATAATCATTAATATCGGATTGGCTTTATATTTTCTTGTTCCGATGAATGCAATCAGAAAGATAATGATACTGATAACGAATGAATAAGTATCTTCCGTAGGCGAACCGAAGTTTTCTGCGTTCATTAATACCAACGCAGCGGAGGCGAGTAATCCGACTACTGCCGGGCGTAATCCATTAAAAATAGATTCTACTATCGGATGTTTCTGGTATTTTAGGAAGAATTTACTGATGGTCAACATCAAGATGAAAGAGGGAAGGACTACGGCAAAGGTAGCAATGATGGAACCCCATACGCTACCCGTAGAAGTAAACCCTACATAAGTAGCTGCGTTGATACCAATAGGTCCTGGAGTCATTTGGCTGATTGCGACAATATCCGTGAACTCCTGCGAACTCACCCATCCATAGCGGGTTACCACTTCGCCTTGAATCATGGAAAGCATGGCATAACCGCCACCGAAGCCAAAGAGCCCGATCTTGAAAAATGTATAGAATAACTGTAGGTAAATCATGTGATTAATAATTTATTATATAATAATTTTAGGCATGGATTACACGGATTTCCCGGCTTTTAGAATTATGAATCTGTAAAACAACAGCGTTAATCCGCGCCTTCTCAACTCTCCATTCTCCATTCTCAACTCTCAACTTTTCTAAATTTCCCCCACAGGAAACCTCCTACACCGGCCGCAATAATAATCCAGATAGGGGAGAAGCCCAACAGCCAGATTAATATTGCCGAGACAACAGGAATCCACAGATTGTAGCGGTTGATTTTTGCGGATCGTCCCATGGTAAAGGTCGGCGCCGCGATGAGTGCCACCACTGCCGGGCGAATTCCTTTAAAAATACGTTCCACTATCGGATTGTCTTTGAAACTATGAAAGAACAGGGCGATAGCCAATATAATAATGAAAGACGGCAAAATTGTTCCCAATGCTGTGATAATACTTCCCCGGATTCCACGCAGCTTATATCCTATAAAGATAGAAATATTGACTGCCAAAATTCCCGGTGCGGATTGGGAGATAGCCAGCAGATCGATAAAATCTTCCTGCGCAATCCATTTCCGTTTGGTGACAATTTCATTTTCAATCAGTGGCACCATTGCATATCCTCCTCCAATAGTAAAGGCGCCTATTTTAAAAAAGATTCCAAATGCTTCGAGATAAATGTTCATTCTTTCTTTTCTCCTCCTTCCTTACTAACTGCTTTTTTCTCTTTGCCATATTGACTGGGACTTACATTATAATGCTTCTTAAACACTTCGCGGAAGTACTTGGCGTCACTGAATCCCGTCATTTCTGCAATTTCTGTTATGCTATGTGTGTCTTCTTTTAGTAATTGTACGGCACGTTTCAGACGAATCAGCCGGATATAATCTCCCGGTGCCTGATCGGTTAATGCCCTTAATTTATTGTAAAAACTTGTGCGACTCATTCCCATCAGGCTGCATAATACATCTACCGTGAGAGCAGGATTGTCAATGTTATCTTCCACGTTCTTTTTGACGTTTGCTATGAATTTCCAGTCAATGTCTTGCGAACAGTTGATGCAGTCTTCATCATTTTCCTCATCATTCAGATCTAAATTTGCGAATTTGCTGCGCAATAGTGCACGGTTAGCCAGCAGATTGGCAACATTAGCTTTCAATATACCAATATTGAATGGCTTCACAACGTATTCATCCGCACCAATCTGAAGTCCCGAGAGAATATCTTTTTCATTATTCAAAGCAGTCAGCAGGATAACAGGAATGTGGGAGGTTTCGATATTATTCTTGATAGCTTGGCATAATTCATCCCCCCGCATTTCAGGCATCATAATGTCTGAAATAACCAGCTCTGGTTTGTACTCGGGAATAATCGTCAATGCTTCTTTTCCATTGGAGCAAACCTGTACGAAATACTCCTCGGATAACGTTTGCGACAGATAGTTGCGCAACTCATCATTATCTTCCACAATCAAGATGCGACGATGATTAATGTTCTCTTTCTTTTGTGCATTTTCGTAAATTTCAGGTGATGGAGGCGGAACGTTATCAATCGTATTTTCTATACGCTGTTTGCTCGGAGTTGCCAGATGTGCTTTCCGGAAGCGCTTGCTGTCTTTAGGGAATGTTATTTTGATAACCGATCCCTGGTTTTCGATGCTTGACAGATTAATCTTTCCTTTATGCAGGCGGACTAGCTTCCATACAAGCATCAGTCCGATACCACTTCCTGTTACTTTGGAATTAATAGCATTGCTGCCACGGAAATGAAGTTTGAACAATTTCTTTTGTTCATTGGCCGGGATGCCGATTCCTGTGTCTCTGACTTCCACGCTCCATGAGTCAGATGTTTCTGAAACGAAAACCTGTACATTTCCATTTTCGGGAGTATATTTCAATGCATTCGAAATGATGTTCTTAAAAATAGACTCCATTTTCTCTTTATCAAACCATACATTCATATACCTGAAATTACTTTCATAAGTGAAGTTGATATGTTTGATGTTGGCGTACTGCTGAAATGCATTGAATATTTCATTCATAAACGTGTTTAGTTCATGCTCTGAAATATATAGCTCGGAAGAATATACGTCCGCTCTCTCAAAGTTGATAAGATTGGTCGTCAGGCGTAGCAGGCATTTACGTTTCGTAATGCCGTATTCATGTTCGAAATCCCTTCTTTGCTCAACTCCTCTTTCTCGCGTAGCTCTTCCAAAGGTGCTTTGATAAGGGTCAATGGGGTACGGATATCATGCGCTGTATTGATAAAGAAATGTATTTTCTCATCGGAGACTTTGCGTTGCTTCCTCAAAATCAGTATACGCAATAGGACGATGGCAATGAGACAAAGGATAGCTGTATAAACCAGCATGGCCCAGAATGTCAGCCAGAAAGGTTGGGCTATGATAATATCCATACTTCTTTCTTCAAGCATGATGCGTTTGTCTTCATTGGAGATGGCACGTACCCTTAGCGTATATTTGCCCGGGGCAAGATTGGTGTAACGAATCGTGTTCTCTGTTCCGGGTTTGCTCCATTTATCATAGAAACCTTCTAGCCTCCAAGAGTAAAGAATATTGGAAGGATAGTCATAGTTGATGGAAGAAACCTGCAAAGAGAATATGTTTTGATTGTATTTTAACTTTAGTACCTTTGTATCATTGATGCTTGCTTTCAACGGAGAATCCTCATCACCCGGATAGATTGTTTGATAAAAAGCTTGAAATCGCTGAAAATCATTTTAGAAGAATAACTTCTGGGCAATTTCATATCCTTGTCAAATTCCACTGCTCCGTCAGAACTGCCTAAAATGAATTTATTGTTTTTCCGTAACGTACCTGATAGCGCATTGAAATGGGTGGTCATCAATCCCATATCTTTGGTCCAGTTATAGAATTTTTTCTCATTGGGATAAAAACTTGTCAATCCGCTTTCTGTACTCATGATTATATCTTTGTCCGCATCCGATAATATGGTATAGATATTATTGGATATCAAAGCACAGTTTTCCGTGTGGTAATGAGTGAACAGTTTTTTATTAATATCGTAAATCAATAGTCCCGACCCGCTGGTACCTATATACAATGAACCGTTTTTTGCTTGGTACAGGGAATAGATATAGCTCGACTCTACCGGAAGTTTTATGCGCTCGAATTTTCCGGATTCTTTATCTAAAAGACATAGGCCGGTGGCACTACCGATCCACATACTTTTTTCATCTTTCTCAACGATGGCGGTAATGGAATTTAATCCATCATAAAACCGTACTTCCTGCGTCTTCAGATTAATACGCTTGAGGTTGTAGAATCCTCCCGACCAGATATAACCCTGCATATCTGTACGAATATCACGTATATATTTATCCGGTCGCTTGTTTGTATGAGTGTACAAAGGCGGCATGAAATAGCTGACACTGAACGTTTTCTTATCTATCTGGTAAGCACCGGAAGAGTACCCGCCTGCCCAGATAATTCCGGGAGCCACTTCGCATATAGTAAGAAAGATATGGCTTTTATTACCTTGCGACTCTTCAAAAGCACTAAGCACCGATCGCCATTGTCCGGTCTTTGAATTAAAAAAACTGATGCCATTGTTCGTTGCAAACCATAAATCTCCCTCTCTGTCTTCAATAATGGCATTTACTTGATCGTTGATTAAAGACTGTTTGTTACCGATGGAGTGCTTAATCCATTTGTAGCTCGTATAACGGTTGTTTTGTATCGTGATTCCGATGGGATAATTAGCCAGCCATATCCGTTCTTCATCATCCACAAAAATGTCATTGATACTGTTACCGTTCATGCCACAATTACTGTTATAATCAGCCACAATTTCGGGTACTATTTGATAAGTATCCATATTTATTTTGTGTACTCCTCCGCCATCGGTAGCTATTAATAACTCTTTGTCATTTAGCGGCTTGAACCGTGTGATACTGATATCTTTCAGGTTATAATCCGGTCGTATGACGGATTTGGTATTCATATCATAAACCATAATTCCCCGCAAGAAAGTGCCGATGAATAGTTTCCGAATCTTTTTGTCGAAGTGTAAATCGCTTACTTGGGCTTTCACGCTCTCCAACTTATCGCAATTGATAAGTTTCAATGCGTTGTTTTCTAATTGGGCATAATGAATCCCCATTTCCGTACCGATGAAGAAATGCGATTCGTCTATTTGTTCAATATCAGTGATTTCTTCACTTATATCATTCTTTATATGGGTGACTTGTTTGGTGTCCGTATTATAGAGAAAGATAGTATCTTTATTGCATAGCCAGATGTGTTTGTTCTGGTCGAGCCAGGCATAAGTGACCGGGTCCGGCTGTTCGCTGAAACTTTCCATCGGTAATTTATATACAAGACTGAAGCAGTCGTGAATCTGGTCATACCGGAATACTTTTCCTTTTTTCCCGATTTCCCATAAGACTCCTTCCTGATCAATATAAAGCCAGTTTAGATTTAACAGAGAGTTCACTTCTGCGTCACCATCCATTAACTTATATCGTTTAAACTCTTTTCCATTGTATCGATCAATACCTTCGTGCGTGAGGAACCACATGTATCCGGTTTTATCTTTTTGAATGCAGTAAACCCGCCGGTTACTTAACCCATCCTCCACTCCGAGATATCGATACGTCTGCGCGACACAAATTAGAGGAAACAATAAGATTAGAAAAAGCCATTTTTTCATACAAATAGGACTTTTAAGGGTTATTGAATCTTTTATGAGGGGGAAAGTTTGACAAAATTAAGAAGATTTTTTGATATTACAAAATTTTGATGAAAGATAACAGCGCTCCAAAAATGAAGAAAATAGACTATTTTATAACTATTTGTATATACTGTTTGTTTTCGGTATTTTGGTATCTATCAGAAGTCTTCCGGTAGAATGGAAAGTTCCGTAAAATAAGAGGCTGGCACTATTTAAAGTACCAGCCTCTGTAAAATATGGAAATGATTTATTTCATTTTCGCTTCCACCCACTTGCGGGCATTGACAAACGCTTCTATCCATGGAGTAACCTGATCGCTGTTCTTGCGGTCGGCCGGATAGCAACCGTTCTGCCATGGGAAGATGGAACGTTCCAAGTGAGGCATGATAGCCAAGTGGCGTCCGTCTGCGCTGGCCAGTGCTGCGATAGAATAATCGGAACCGTTCGGATTGCCCGGATATTCATCATAGCTATACTTCGCTACTACATTATATTTATCTTCGTCATATGGCAAAGAGAATTTTCCTTCTCCGTGAGCTACCCAGATACCCAGTTTGCTTCCACTTAAAGAGCCGAACATCACACTGCGGTTAGTCGGATAGTAAGACCAAGGAAGCGTGATTCGAATTTGTGTGAATTGTTATGTAGCATTTTTCCTTTCTTCTTCAGTTCCGGGTTGATAAGATTGAGTTCCATCATCAGCTGGCAACCGTTGCAGACACCCAATGACAATGTATCTTCGCGTGCATAAAATTTATCCAATGCTTCTTTAGCTTTCGGGTTGAACAGGAATGCGCCTGCCCATCCTTTAGCAGAACCCAGTACATCGGAGTTAGAGAAACCACCGCAGTAAACGATCATGTTTACGTCTTCCAGTGTTTCGCGTCCGCTGATGAGGTCGGTCATTGTAACGTCTTTTACGTCGAAACCTGCCAAATAGAGTGAGTAAGCCATTTCGCGCTCACCGTTTGTACCCTTCTCACGGATGATAGCCGCACGGATACCGCTTGGGGTACGACGATCCGGAGTGATACCGTATTGAGAAAGCTTACCTTTGAATTCCGGCATGAAAGCGAATTCAACAGGTTGCATCTTATAGTTTTCAAAACGTGCTTTTGCGCAACCGTTCATAGATTGTTTGCGGTCGAGCAGGTAAGAAGAAGAATACCATACGTCACGCATATAATCGATACCAAACTGGTAAGTAGCACCGTCTTTAGATACCAAAATGTGGCGTTCGTCAGTCGGTTTACCCAGCTTTATATAGCCTACGCCTGCATCTTCCAGAATCTTCTTCACTTCATCCTTATGCTTGTCGCTGATCTGGATAACGATACCCGGATTTTCAGCAAACAGAATCTTAACGATATCCTGTTCTTTCATCTTGTCGAGCTGATTTCCATACCGCCTTCTACATTAGAGAAGCACATTTCGAGCAATGTAGTGATCAAACCACCGGCAGAGATATCGTGTCCTGCAAGAATCAATCCTTTGTTGACAAGTTCCTGTACGGCAAGGAAAGCATCACGGAAATATTCGGCATCTTGTACGCAAGGTACTTCGTCACCAACTTTACCCAGAGATTGTGCAAAAGCCGAACCACCCAGTTTCAGTTCATCGAAGCTGAAGTCAATATGATAAAGCGTAGTCTTTTCATTGTTAACCAATACCGGAGATACCACTTTCTTCACGTCGGAAACTTCACCACCGGCAGAAACAATCACAGTTCCCGGAGAAATCACTTTCTCGCCGTTCGGATACTTCTGTGTCATAGATAGAGAGTCTTTTCCGGTAGGAACATTGATCTGCAGCGCGCAACAGAAATCGCTTAAAGCTTTTACAGCTGTGTAAAGACGGGCATCTTCACCTTCTTGAGAGCGGCAAGGCCACATCCAGTTGGCAGACAGTGAAATGCTATCCATACCTTCCGCCATTGGAGCCCAAACAAGATTGGTCAGCGCTTCGGATACAGAAAGAATAGAGCCGGCAGCCGGATCAGCCAATGCTGCTTGCGGAGCATGTCCGATAGAGGTAGCGATACCTTTCTCGCCACGGTAGTCGAGTGCTACGACACCGCAGTCGCTCAACGGCAACTGAAGTTCACCCTGACATTGCTGACGAGCCACTTTGCCTGTTACCGAACGGTCTACCTTGTTTGTCAACCAGTCTTTGCAGGCTACAGCTTCAAGCTGCAATACATTCGTCAGATATTCATGTAGTTTAGACAATTCGTATTTCGGCATTTCATAATGACGTTCTACGGTCTTGTCTACCATATAGGTTTTGGGAGAAGAACCGAACATCTGTTCTACGGCAAGGTCGAACGGACGTACACCGTCAGCCTGTTGGAAAGCGAAACGATGATCACCGGTTGTTTCACCGACTACGTACATTGGAGCGCGTTCGCGTTCGGCAATCTTACGTACATGTTCAATAGCCTCTTCTTTAATCAGCAGACCCATACGTTCCTGACTTTCGTTAGCGATGATTTCTTTGGCAGACAAAGTCTTGTCACCGATAGGCAACTTGCTCATATCGATCAAACCACCACATTCTTCCACGAGTTCGGACAGACAGTTTACGTGTCCGGCAGATCCGTGGTCATGGATAGAAACCACCGGATTCACCTCTTCTTCACAAAGAGCGCGTACTACGTTATTGGCACGTTTTTGCATTTCTGCGTTGGCACGTTGCACGGCATTCAACTCGATGCCACTGCTGTAACGACCGGTATCAACAGAAGATACGGAACCGCCACCCAGTCCGATACGGTAGTTGTCACCACCGATAACCACTACTTTGTTTCCAGCTTCCGGTGTGCCTTTCAGGCAGTCGCGTTGTGTACCGTAACCAACACCACCGGCAAGCATGATTACTTTGTCGTAACCATAAACTTCTTTGTTTTCTGTATGTTCGAAAGTCAGTACCGAACCGCAGATCAGCGGTTGGCCGAACTTGTTACCGAAGTCGGAAGCACCATTGGATGCTTTGATTAGAATCTGTTCCGGAGTCTGGTATAGCCATTTGCGTACCGGAAGAATCTCTTCCCATTCGCGTCCTTCTTCTGTGCGTGGATAAGAAGTCATGTAGACTGCAGTACCTGCAATCGGCCATGAACCTTTACCACCACCCATACGGTCGCGGATTTCACCGCCGGTACCGGTAGAAGCACCATTGAATGGCTCAACAGTAGTAGGGAAGTTATGAGTTTCCGCTTTCAGTGAGATAACACTCTTGATGTCCTTTACTTGGAAGAAATCAGGTTTTGAATGATCTGCCGGAGCAAATTGTTCCACAACCGGACCTTCAGCGAAGGCTACGTTATCTTTATAAGCAGAGATTATTTTATTCGGATTTTCCTGTGTCGTCTTTTTAATCATTTGGAACAGAGAAGATTCCTGTTCTACGCCGTCGATAATAAACGTTCCGCCGAAAATTTTGTGGCGGCAGTGTTCGGAGTTGATTTGTGCGAAACCAAATACTTCAGAGTCTGTCAGCTTCCGTCCGAGGTCCTTTTCTACTTTCTTCAGGTAGTCCATTTCTTCTTTAGAAAGAGCCAAACCTTCTTTTTCGTTGTACACTTCGAGATCTTCGATATAGATGATCGGCTCCGGTTGACGGTTTGTTGTGAATACGTTTTGGTCGAGTCCTTTGTACATGCGTTGGAGCATCGGGTCGTAGTCTGCGTTTTCGTCCTTAACAGGGAAGTACTCCTCGATGCGGCTGATGCCTTCGAGCCCCATGTTTTGGGTGATTTCTACTGCGTTTGTACTCCAGGGAGTGATCATTTCGCGGCGTGGGCCGACGAAACAGCCTTTCAGGTTTTCTTCACTTTCCATCACGGCTTCGCCAAAAAGCCAGCAGAGTTTATTACTTTCGTCAGGGGTGAGCTGATGGTTGCTCTCTACGGCAATCACGCTCTTGGAAGGGTTCTGAAAAAAGAATCATGTTGTATATTTACGATTTTACGATTTACGATTTTACGATTGAAGTTCCTGCAGGAGAAACTCTTCTCTTTTTCTGTGGCGCAAAGATAATCAATTTCGTTGGTGGTAGGAAAAAAATAGAGAATAAATTCCTATACCTTATTTAATATGTTTATTTTTCGATGTATGTTTTACTTATTATCGCTATATATAGTGATTCTTGTGTGGAAAAAACGTTAATATACTATCCCCATATCACAAAAAAGTGCGATATTTGCGACATGATTCAGATAGAGACAATATTCGATATATTAGTGAAAGGCTTTATTATTGGCGTTGTTGTGTCCGCACCCCTCGGTCCGGTGGGCGTATTATGCATCCAGAGGACTTTGAATAAGGGGCGTTGGTATGGATTTGTAACAGGTCTGGGAGCCTCTTTGAGCGATATAGCATACGCTTTGCTCACCGGCTACGGGATGAGCTTTGTGTTCGATTATATTAATAAGAATATTTTCTATCTGCAGTTATTGGGGAGTGTCATGCTACTCTTTTGGTATATATACCTTTCGTAGCAATCCGGTACAATCCATTCGTCCGGCTTCGTCCAGCAAAGGCTCTTATTTCCATAATTTTATTACCGCCTTTTTCGTCACTCTATCCAACCCCTTGATAATCTTCCTGTTTATCGGACTTTTTGCCCGCTTTGCCTTTGTGCAGCCGGGAGTGCTGGTCTTTGAAGAGATCACGGGATATCTTGCAATTGCTATAGGAGCATTGACCTGGTGGTTGGGTATCACTTATTTTGTGAATAAGGTGCGCACTAAATTCAATTTACGTGGTATCTGGATACTGAATCGTGTTGTAGGAAGTATCGTAATGCTGGTATCTGTTGCCGGATTGATTTATACTTTGTTGGGAGAGTCACTTTATTAAGAGATAACATAATGAATCAGATAGCACAACAACTGAAAGAGAAGAATATTGCCGAATACCTTATATATATGTGGCAAGAGGAAGACTTGATCCGTGCCAATCATTGTGAACCGGAAGAGATGGAGGCAAATGTAATTGCCCGCTATCCGGAAGAACAGCGGCCTGCCATGCGAGAATGGTATACCAACCTGATTACGATGATGGGCGAGGAAGGAGTACGGGAAAAGGGGCATCTGCAGATTAATAAAAACGTGATTATCAATCTGACAGAGTTGCACAACGCATTGTCCTCTTCTCCTAAATTTCCTTTTTACAGTGCTGCTTATTTCAAGGCATTACCGTTTATCGTAGAATTACGGAATAAAAACGGCAAGAAAGATGAACCCGAACTGGAAACCTGTTTTGAAGCGTTGTATGGAGTACTCCTGCTTCGTCTTCAAAAGAAGTCTATCAGCGAAGGAACTGCCAAGGCAGTGGAAGCTATCACTAGTTTCCTTTCTATGTTGGCAAATTATTATGATAAAGACCGTAAAGGTGAATTAAAACTGGATGAATAAATGAGAATTTTAGTAACGGGTGCCAACGGTCAACTTGGCAATGAGATGCAGGTGCTTGCGAAAGAGAACCCGCAACATACGTATTATTTCACAGATGTGCAGGAACTCGATATCTGTGACAAGCAAGCTGTGTGGACTTATATGGCAGAGAAGCAGATTGAGCTTGTTGTTAATTGTGCTGCTTATACAGCTGTAGATAAAGCTGAAGATAATCAAGAATTAGCATACAAATTGAATTGTGAAGCACCGAAACAACTGGCAAGTGCAGCACAAGCCAATGGTGCTGCCATGATACAAGTATCTACTGACTATGTATTTGACGGTACTGCGCATACTCCATACACGGAAGACTGCAATCCTTGCCCGGATTCTGTATACGGCACCACTAAACTGGAAGGAGAAAAGGAGGTAATGAATCACTGCGAGCAAGCAGTCGTTATCCGTACCGCATGGCTCTATTCTATTTTTGGCAATAATTTCGTAAAGACGATGCTTCGTCTTGGAAAAGAGCGTGACAGCCTGGGAGTTGTTTTCGACCAGATCGGGACTCCGACGTATGCCAATGACCTGGCACGGGCCATCTATGCTATTATTAATAAAGGTATTGTTCGCGGTATCTACCATTTCAGCAATGAGGGAGTTTGTTCCTGGTATGATTTCACGGTAGCTATTCATCGTCTGGCAGGAATAACCACCTGCAAAGTGAAACCTTTGCATACAGCCGAATATCCCGCGAAAGCAAACCGCCCGGCATATTCCGTGCTTGATAAAACAAAAATAAAAACAACGTTCGATATAGAGATTCCTCATTGGGAGGAGAGCCTCAAACAATGCTTGATAAAATTAGGAATGAAAAATGAAGAATGAAGAATTTCGATGCGGCTTTATAGATAGCGTAACAATTCTTCTTTCATCATTCATCATTCATCATTCTTCATTCATATTAATATATGGCAGATAATACAGAAATTTTGAGACGGCGGACGTTCGCCATTATTGCGCATCCGGATGCTGGTAAGACATCTTTGACGGAAAAGCTATTGCTTTTCGGAGGTCAGATACAGGTAGCTGGCGCAGTAAAGAGTAATAAGATTAAAAAGACGGCTACGTCCGACTGGATGGAAATCGAGAAACAACGTGGTATTTCGGTAACGACTTCCGTGATGGAATTCGACTATCGGGACCATAAGATTAACATTCTCGATACTCCCGGTCACCAGGACTTTGCCGAAGATACATACCGCACACTGACAGCTGTAGACAGTGTTATCATCGTTGTAGACGGTGCGAAGGGGGTGGAAACGCAGACGCGTAAACTGATGGAGGTATGCCGCATGAGAAAGACTCCGGTAATAATCTTCGTCAACAAAATGGACCGTGAAGGAAAAGATCCGTTCGACTTGCTCGATGAACTCGAAGAAGAACTGATGATTCAGGTTCGTCCCTTGTCCTGGCCGATAGAGCAGGGAGCACGTTTCAAAGGAGTATACAACATCTACGAACAGAAACTGGACTTGTACCAGCCATCCAAACAGATGGTAACGGAAAAAGTGGCAGTCGATATTCATACGGAAGAACTGGATCAGCAGATTGGCAAGCCATTGGCAGACAAGCTGCGTGGTGATCTGGAACTGATCGAAGGTGTTTATCCCGAATTTGATTCGGAATCCTATCTCGCAGGAGACTGTGCACCTGTATTCTTCGGATCAGCGTTGAACAACTTCGGTGTGCAAGAGCTGCTGAACTGTTTCGTGGAGATAGCTCCCAGTCCTCGTCCCGTACAGGCAGAAGAGCGTGAAGTGAATCCCGACGAACCGAAATTCACCGGATTCATCTTTAAGATCACAGCCAATATTGATCCCAATCACCGTTCTTGTGTGGCATTCTGTAAGATTTGCTCCGGCAAGTTTGTCCGCAATGCTCCCTATGTGCACGTTCGTCATGGAAAGACCATGCGTTTTTCATCGCCCACTCAATTTATGGCACAGCGTAAAACAACGATTGACGAAGCTATGCAGGAGATATTATCGGTCTGCCGGATAATGGTACCTTTAAGATTGGCGATACGCTGACAGAAGGTGAAATGCTTCATTTCCGCGGATTGCCGAGCTTCTCGCCGGAGATGTTCAAGTATATTGAAAATGCCGATCCGATGAAGCAGAAACAGTTGGCGAAAGGTATCGATCAGTTGATGGATGAAGGTGTGGCACAGTTGTTTGTCAATCAGTTCAATGGCCGTAAGATTATCGGTACGGTGGGACAGTTGCAGTTTGAGGTCATTCAGTACCGTTTGTTGAATGAATACAATGCGTCCTGTCGCTGGGAACCGGTAAGTCTTTATAAAGCCTGTTGGGTAGAAAGCGATGATCCCGCAGAACTGGAAGCCTTCAAGAAACGTAAATACCAGTATATGGCAAAGGATAGAGAAGGGCGCGATGTGTTCCTGGCAGACTCCGGTTATGTACTTCAGATGGCGCAGATGGACTTTAAACACATCAAATTCCACTTTACAAGTGAGTTTTAAAACATATTCCGTTGATTTTAACTAAAAAATCAGGTAAAAAAAGGAAAAACATATCTCATATAAATGAGTGAATAGAAATGAAGACACTATCCTGGGATAAAATTCAGCAAGGGGATGAAGAGGCATTCCGGCAGCTTTATGAGCAATATGCAGATTTACTGTATGGATATGGCATGAAGATAGCCGGTGATGAGACTCTGGTAACCGAGGCGATACAGTCGTTGTTTGTTTACATCTTTGAGAAAAGAGAAACTTGCACGGCTCCTCAATCCATACCCGCTTACTTATGTGTTTCGTTGAGACACATGATAGTGAACGAACTGAAAAGGAAGAATAGTGGCTCATTAAAATCACTGGATGAAGTAGGCACAAATGAATATCAGTTTGATCTGGAGATTGATATTGAAACTGCTATTATCCGTTCAGAGTTAGAAAAAGAACAGCTAGAAGTTTTGCAGAAAGAGCTGAACAATTTGACAAAGCAACAGCGGGAGGTATTGTATCTTAAGTATTATAAGAAGATGAGTCCGGAAGAAATAGCCCAGGTGATGGGACTCACTTCACGTACGGTTTACAATACTACTCATATGGCTATCTCCAGTTTGCGGGAGCGTATGAGCAAATCTTTCTTGTTGTTGGTAGCAGCTAATTTGTGGATTTTTAATTGAGGTGTGAGATATGGAAAAGTGGACAGAATCTTTAGATAAATACTTAGAAGAAGGAAAACTTCCTCTGGTTGGCGAAATCTTTTCTCGTAAAAAAGAAATAGGTGATAAGCTGAAGTTGCAACGTGAGGAGAGCCATAAGATCGCCTTAAGCCGGGGAAGAAAGCAAGGTGCGGGGAGAAGTTTCTCTTTCTCATGGGGAGTGGCAGCGGCAGTTGTCCTTCTTTTGGGGATAGGCGGTTACTTCCTGGCAGAAGAAAAGGTGGTGACTGATAACACTGCTATGAACTATGAATTGCCGGATGGCAGTACTGTGCAGGTGATGGAAAATTCCCGCCTGACTTACAATCATATCACATGGCTTTGGGAGCGCAAATTGCAACTATTGGGTAAAGCCTCTTTTAACGTAACCAAAGGCAAGACATTCACGGTCCGTACAGAAGCCGGCGACGTAACCGTACTGGGAACGAAATTCCTCATCGATCAGCAAGGAAAGAAGATGACCGTCAACTGTGAGGAAGGAAGTGTGCAAGTCGAGACTGCTGTAGGTAAGCGTACATTGCTTGCCGGGGAAAGCGTTCATTGCGATGAGAACAAGATTGTGCCGGTAGAGAAAAAGGCAGAAGAATCGGAGTTCCCCGAGGTGTTGGGGTATGAAGACGATCCGCTAATAAATGTAGTGGCAGATATTGAGCATATATTTGAAGTAACAGTCGTCGGACATGAGAAATGCGAGGGGCTGACCTACAACGGGACGGTCTTAACAAAAGACCTGAACGCCACACTGGAAAAAGTCTTTGGATCGTGTGGAATCAGTTATCAAATTCGAGGGAAAGAAATTATTTTAAAATAAAAAAAGCCTCTTCTGACTATCCAGAAGAGGCTTTTTTGTTTTTCTTCAAATTTTCTTCATTTTTTCTTGGTAAAAAAACAACGGATGCTTCTCTTTCTAATAGATGAGCTATTTAATGATATTTGAAGAAAACGGTAGAATTGATTAGAAGATTAAATGTTGTAGAAGAAATTAAGAAATTATCCGGCAGAAATAAGGCCGGGATTCAGAACAAACAATAGATGTTTTATAGAGAATTACAAGCTAAACTCAAAACAAACAATAGATGCTTTTTATAAAATTTAAATTTAACCCAAAACAAACAATGTTTTAAAAGAAATGCAAACTAAGGGCTCAAAGCAAACAATAGACAGCGGCAGATGAATTATTCCTGCCACAAACGTAAGCCGGAAAGATTCCCTCATCGGACGTGATATGAGCTTTAGAGGCTTGTTTTTTCCGATTAAACAGACTTAGTTGGCTTAAAAAAAAGGGTTTTTCAACTAGACTGCTACGCTAATTAAAAGAATGAAAGCCGTGATGGCCCATGAGAGGTTTAACAAGACCGGTTTTTTATCTGGTAGTTTAATAGTAGGTTAAGAGGGTATGAAACCAGAAAAGGGCTGAACCGGTCTATCATTGAGTATTTTTATTTAATAATTGTTTTATCAGAGTGTGAGAGAAAGTTGAGGGGCTTTCTCTCACATTTTTGTAGGAACAATAGATAGGACGATTTACTATTGGACTATTTACCATTTACTATTTGGGTTATGCAATAGAAGCAGATAGTAAATAAGATAAATGGGAATTTAGTTTAGATGTGGATGGCACGCTAAATCATAAATCATAAATCATAAATCATTAAACTTCCCCAGTTTTCCAATCAGAGAAATTGACGTTTTTATACATTATATTCCTTTCTTAATTTATTTTATAATAAAAATTTGGTATTTTCGGACGCTTTTTAGACGAACAACTTAAAATACTAATAGTTTATTATATGGAAAATATCGAAACAGCGATCCTGCTGATGGTGGTCGGAATGGCTACCGTATTTGTTATTCTGCTGATTGTGATTTATTTAGGTAAGTTGTTGATTACATTAGTCAACAAGTATGCTCCTGAAGAAGTGGTTCCTGTGAAGCGGGAAGCATCGCAAGGTCCTGCCCCTGTTCCGGGAAACATCTTAGCCGCCATTACAGCTGCTGTAAATGTGGTGACACAAGGTAAAGGAAAAATCACTAAAGTAGAAAAATTATAAATCTATAAAGAATATCACTGAAAGACATGAAAAGAGAAGTAAAGTTTAGTTTGGTTTTCCGAGATATGTGGCAATCTGCCGGAAAATACGTACCTCGTGTAGACCAACTCGTAAAGGTAGCTCCTGCCATCATTGAAATGGGCTGTTTTGCCCGCGTAGAAACAAACGGCGGAGGTTTTGAACAGGTAAATTTATTGTTTGGTGAAAACCCGAATAAAGCGGTACGCGAATGGACAAAACCGTTCCATGAAGCCGGTATTCAAACCCACATGCTCGACCGCGCACTGAACGGACTCCGTATGAGCCCGTTCCGGCAGACGTCCGCAAATTATTCTACAAAGTAAAGAAAGCACAAGGAACAGACATTACCCGTACGTTCTGCGGATTGAACGACGTGCGTAACATTGCTCCTTCCATCACATACGCAAAGGAAGCAGGCATGATTTCGCAATGCTCGCTTTGCATCACTCATTCGCCTATCCATACCGTAGAGTACTACACCAATATGGCGCTGGAACTTATCAAACTGGGAGCAGACGAAATCTGTATCAAAGACATGGCAGGTATCGGCCGTCCTGTATCGTTAGGTAAGATCGTAGCAAATATCAAGGCGGCACATCCCGAAATCCCCGTTCAGTATCACAGTCATGCAGGTCCCGGATTCAATATGGCAAGCATCCTCGAAGTATGCGAAGCGGTTGCGACTACATCGACGTAGGCATGGAACCACTATCATGGGGAACAGGCCATGCTGACTTGCTTAGTGTGCAGGCGATGCTGAAAGACGCCGGATATCAAGTGCCCGAAATCAATATGGAAGCCTACATGAAAGTGCGCGGCATGATTCAGGAATTTATGGACGACTTCCTCGGCTTGTATATCAGCCCGAAAAACCGTCTGATGAACTCTTTGCTGATTGCTCCCGGACTTCCCGGCGGTATGATGGGTAGTTTGATGGCCGATCTCGAATCCAATCTGGAATCAATCAATAAATATAAGGCAAAACACAATCTGCCGTTTATGACGCAAGACCAGCTTCTTATCAAGCTGTTTGATGAAGTGGCATACGTATGGCCTCGTGTCGGTTATCCTCCATTGGTGACTCCGTTCAGCCAATACGTGAAGAACCTCGCCATGATGAATGTGATGGCTATGGAAAAAGGAAAAGAACGTTGGGGAATGATTGCCGATGATATCTGGGATATGATTCTGGGTAAAGCCGGACGTCTGCCGGGCAAACTTGCTCCCGAAATCATTGAAAAGGCAGAACGTGAAGGCCGTAAGTTCTTTGAAGGTGATCCGCAGAATAACTATCCCGATGCCCTCGACAAATATCGCAAACTGATGAAAGAGAACAAATGGGAAGTAGGACAGGACGACGAAGAACTCTTCGAATATGCTATGCACCCGGCTCAATATGAGGCTTACAAGAGTGGCAAAGCAAAAGAAGACTTCCTGGAAGACGTAGCCAAACGTCGTGCCGAAAAAGATAAATCTCCGGAAGAAGATGCCAAACCGAAGACACTGACCGTACAAGTGGACGGACAGGCCTATCGTGTGACGGTAGCATACGGTGATACCGAACTACCTGCTGCTCCTGCGGGTGCTGCCGCTGCTCCGGCAGGAGAGGGTAAAGAAGTACTTTCTCCGTTGGAAGGCAAGTTCTTCTTAGTGAAAGGTGCGCAGGAAACTCCTTTGCAAGTAGGTGACACTGTGAAAGAAGGTGATGTAATCTGCTATGTAGAAGCGATGAAGACCTACAATGCCATCCGTGCAGAGTTTGGCGGTACAGTGACTGCTATCTGTGTCAACCCGGGAGATGCTGTTTCAGAAGATGACGTATTAATGAAGATAGGATAATGAACGAAATATTTGAGAACTTATATGACATGACTGCGTTCAGCAATATCATTGCCGAACCGCAGTTCCTGATAATGTATGCCATCGCGTTCGTTCTGCTCTATTTGGGTATTAAGAAACAGTACGAGCCGTTGCTGCTTGTCCCCATCGCTTTCGGTGTGTTGCTAGCCAACTTCCCCGGAGGAGATATGGCGTGATTCAGGCCGACGAAAATGGTATGGTGATGGTAAACGGAGTGTTGAAGAACATCTGGGAAATGCCTTTGCATGACATTGCCCACGAACTGGGAATCATGAACTTCATCTACTATATGTTGATTAAAACAGGTTTCCTGCCTCCGATCATCTTTATGGGTGTCGGTGCGCTGACGGACTTCGGGCCGATGTTGCGTAATCTGCATCTTTCTATATTCGGTGCAGCTGCACAGTTGGGTATCTTTACCGTGTTGCTGGTAGCCATCCTGATGGGATTCACTCCACAGGAAGCCGCTTCTCTGGGCATTATCGGTGGCGCGGATGGTCCGACAGCCATCTTTACCACCATCAAACTGGCGCCGCATTTGCTGGGCCCGATTGCCATTGCCGCTTATTCGTATATGGCGCTCGTTCCGGTGATTATTCCGCTGGTAGTGAAACTGTTCTGTACGAAGAAAGAGTTGAGCATCAACATGAAAGAACAGGAAAAGAAGTACCCTTCGAAGACTGAAATCAAGAACCTGCGTGTATTGAAGATTATCTTCCCGATCGTGGTAACTACTATTGTTGCCCTCTTCGTGCCAAGTGCAGTGCCTTTGGTGGGTATGTTGATGTTTGGTAATTTGGTGAAAGAAATCGGAACCAACACATTCCGCTTGTTCGATGCCGCTTCCAATAGCATCATGAATGCTGCCACCATCTTCCTCGGACTGTCTGTAGGAGCAACGATGACAGCCGAAGCATTCCTCAATTGGACAACAATCGGTATTGTGATCGGTGGATTCCTTGCATTTGCACTTTCTATAACCGGTGGTATTTTCTTTGTGAAGCTGGTAAATCTCTTCTCAAAGAAGAAAATCAATCCGCTTATCGGCGCCACTGGTTTGAGTGCCGTTCCGATGGCGAGCCGTGTAGCCAATGAGATTGCTTTGAAATACGATCCGAAGAATCACGTATTGCAGTATTGCATGGCAAGCAACATCTCCGGAGTAATCGGTTCTGCCGTAGCTGCGGGTGTGTTGATCTCCTTCCTTGCGTAAGGTAATTCCTGCCTGAAAAAGACTTTTTATACATTCACACTTGGAAGATTCGTTTGATAGCGTTATCTTTGTGTGAATGTATAACAGTAAAAATAGCAAGCGTATGAGTGCAATGTCATTGGAAGCCGAAAAGAACGAACTGATTCGGCGGATTCTGGATGTGGATGATGTCGCTATTCTGCGGAGAGTGAAATCGATGTTGAGTTGTGAAGAAGAGCAAACGAATGTTGTCGCAGAGGAAGCAGCTCCCTACCAGACAAAGGCGGAGATTCTGGCAAGCTTAGATCAGGCGTGTAAGGAACTGAAACTGAATCTGGAGGGTAAGTTGGAGTTTAAGTCATTAGATGATGCCCTTAATGAAATATAGAATAAGCGTTACCCTCGAATTTTTAAGGGAAATGAAGCATTTGTCAAAACGGTATAAATCGTTGAAAGAAGATCTTAGGAATTTTGGAAATGATTTGTTATTAAATCCTGAACAAGGAGTCAGTTTGGGCAATAATCTTCGTAAAATACGTATAGCGATAACTTCGAAAAATAAAGGTAAAAGTGGAGGTGCACGGGTGATAACCTATACGATAATCTGGACAGAAATAGATACAGAGATAAAATTGCTCACTATTTATGATAAGTCAGAACGTGCAAATATCACAGATAAGGAAATAGAAGATATCCTGAAGCAAAACGGTATTTTGTAGTCCTTATGATATAAAAAGAAATCGTCCTGTTTCACGGTTGCGTGATGGCAGGACGATTTTCTTTTATAAGACTAAGACTTTGTGAACAAGTTTCTTTTGTTTCTAAATTTATTCACTGATAACCTTTCTGTATTCCGCTACCGCCATCTTTTCCGACAGATACGCATTAATCAGATTGGTGTGCGCCTGCGTCCATGACAATTGCGCGGAGAGCACATCCACCATGTTTGCCTTTCCTTCATTATACGAGAAAGAAACCAAATCAAGATTTTCATTAGCCAGATTCATAGTCTCTTTGGCGGTTTTCACTTGATATTCCGTTTCCGTCAGTTTGGTTAGGGCGGCAGAAAGTTCCTCGTTGATATTATCCGTCACATAACTTTGTTGCAGTTTCTGTATGCTGATATACGCTTTCTGCTGACGGTTTGTTTTGAACCGGGCTCCCCAACGGAAGATCGGTATATTCAGGTTAATGCCGACGATGGGATTGAAAGAAACATCATAACCGAGGTTAGGTGTAGCTGTAGCCCATCCACCGCTGAAATACATATTCAATTGCGGGTTGAACTGGCTAAGAGCCGCTTTGCGTTGCGCCTGACTTTTCATGATGTTTACTTCCGTACTTTCGTAATCCGCGCGACGTTGCAGTACATTCTCCAGAGAAAGTATCTGCACCGGAGCGGAAGCCGTGTCAATCGTGTACAGACTGTCTACGGGATTGTTCGGCTCTTCTCCCATCAGGATATTCAGCTTTTGCAGCGCCAGCGTATAGTTCTGACGCGCCTTGATATATTGCAATTCCGCTTCTTTCAACCGGGTGGAAATCATTAATAAGTCCGTTCGACTAATCATCCCGTCGTTGAAACGATCCTGAATGATGTCATACTGTTGCTTCACAATACTTTGATACTTGTCCGCCGCCTGCAACATAGCCTGTGAAGCGGAAGCATTCCAATAAACTGCATCGCTCTGATAATGAATCTGGTCGATGGTAAGCTCCTCATTTAGTTGATTCAGCTTTTCGTCCGCTTTGGCAATCTTGTGCTGGGCGTTGAGTGCCCCGCCCGTGTACAACGGTTGCGAGACGATAAATACACCTTGATAGGTGTGGTTGCGGTATTCGCCTACCGGTTCGTTCCAGGCATTAAGGTCGCTCATGTTGAGTGTCCCGTCCGCATTGACATCAATTTTTGGCAAGAATCCCGTGTGAGCAATCTTTCGTGCTTCCGTACTTGCCATCGTCTTTAGTTTCTGTTGCTTCAGAATTTGACTGTAAGCTTCCACTTTATCCCGGTAAGCTTCCCGGCTAAGATAGGGCTGCTGTGCTCCGGCTGTGAGGCCAAGGAGCAGCAGAGACAGAGTTATAAGTTGAGTTTTCATTTTATTCAATCTAAACAATAAATTCAAGTTTCATATAAGAGAAGGCAATCAGCCTTTGATTCTTTGAATGGCACAATAGGCTACCGGAAGAACAAACAATGTCAGTGCCGAAGCCACTAACAAACCTCCCATAATCGTAGCCGCCATACCGCCGAACATCGCGTCGAACAACAATGGCAACATACCCAGAATGGTAGTGCCGGACGCCATTGCTACGGGGACAATACGACTCGTTGTAGCACTGACAACAGCATCCAACGGCTTTTTGCCCGTTTTAGCCTCCAGATCAATCTGTTCCACCAGTACAATCGCATTTTTGATATTCATCCCAATCAGTCCGAGCAAACCAAGGATGGAGAAGAAGTCGAACGACTTGCCTAGCAACACCAATCCCAAAACGATACCGATAAAAATAAGCGGTAACATCAACAAGATCACTGTCGGCTTACGATACGTTCTGAACAGGAACAACAGCGTGACGAACATCAGGAAGAACGTCAACGGTAAATTCTTGGCCAACGCTCGTTAGACTCCACCTGGCTTTCCTGTTCCCCGAAATACTTCATCGTATACCCCTCCGGCACTTTTATCTCTTTCTGCACCAGCGGCCAAACCTCATTGAAAGCAGCAATCGCATTCACTCCGCGACGCGGATCGCATTGCGCCATCATCACCATTTGCCGGTTGTAATCCTTCACATTCGAGAAACGATATTGGAAATCAAATTCCGATACCACCTGTTCCAGACTGGTCGTTTCATTCCCCGTGCCGAACACGGCAACGTGCGCAGGTCATTGATGCGGAACGAATCCACTGTGTTATCCTTCAATAAGATAGGAAGCACCTGATCGCCCTGCCGGTACTCTCCAAGTGTCATACCTGTGGTTCCGATCTGTATACTTTGTGCCATTCCCTGACGCGATACCCCTAACGGTTGCGCGTTCGGGACTATATACAGGCTTCCATACAGGAACTTTATTTCCCCACGAATTGCGCACATTGATTAAATCCGGATTCCGGTGCATAATCTCCAAAGCCTGGTTGGTGAGCGCCACAAGCGTGTCCACATTCGGACCGATAAATCCGATTTCGATAGCGGCATCCACCGCAGGCGACAGTTTGAACAGACTGGTACGGGTAATCGCATTCGGATAATTCGCCTTCATGTACGCGTCGAAATCTTCTTCATACTCTTTCGTATATTTACTGTCCGTCAATTCAACCAATACATTGGCAAAATTCGGTTTCGGCCCCACCGAAGTAGAAGCCAGGTAATACCTTAACGGCGTGCTACCGAAAGTGATCGACACTTTCTTCACTTCCGGCTGCTTTGCCAGATGCTCTTCCACGGATTTCATCTCTTTCACTACATCATTGATGCTATACCCGTCGGGATAGAACACGTCCGCCCGGAAATAAGGCTTATCGAGAGAAGGGAAGAAGTTTTGCGGCATCATTCCCATGATAACCAGCGAAGCAACAAAGAGCACTACCATCGAACCCAGTGTCAATGTTTTCTTGCGAATCAGCGTGCGGAGGATGGAGGCGAATTTGTGATAGAACGGTTTGTCATACGGATCTTTCGTGCCGTCCTTTGCTTTCGCTTTCAGGATGAAATTACCGAAAACGGTGGTCTGTGTCAGCGCGAGCACCCAGCTCAATCCTAGCGAGATGGCAAGCACCACAAAAAGCGGTTTCACGATTTCCGCCACGGCAGAAGGAGCAAGGTAGAGTGGGAGGAACGAACAGATAGCGATGAACGTAGCCCCAAGCAATCCCCATTGCGGACCGGTTGCTCCGTCTATCAGCGCTTTCCGCCGGTCTACTCCGCGGGCGATGGCAATCTGTGCGTTGTCCGTTACCACGATGGCGTTATCCACCAGCATCCCCATGGCGATGATAAATCCCGCCAATGAAGTACGGTTCAGCCCGACACCGAAAGAAAGACATGATAAGCAATGTGCCGCCAATAGAGAAAATCAGTGACGAGCCGATCAGCACACCTGCGCGCAAACCCATCACCAACATGATAATCACAATAACAATCAGAATCGATTCGATCAGATTGATGATAAATCCGTTGTTGGCTTCGTTGGCAATTTCGTTCTCCAGATACAGGCTTTGCAGTTCCAGTCCCACAGGCATCAGTGGCAACAATTCGTCCAGTTTGGCTTTCACGTTCTTGCCCGTCTGCACCACGTCCCGTTGCGGGTCGGTGGAGACGCCGATGCCGATGGCACGTTTGCCGTTCACGTGCATGATGTTGGATGGAGGTTCATGTACCCTTTTTCGATGACGGCGATATCGCCCAGTTTCACTTGTCCGGCTTTGGTGGTAATCACCTGGTTGCGGATATCGTCTACGGTGGTATACATACCGTTGGCAGTCACCCGGAGCTGTTGCTCGCCGGCACGGATTTCTCCGGTATTGATAATCTGGTTCTGCGATTGCAACAGACTGGCAAGCTGTTTCGGGTCGATGCCCATACCTACGAGCTTATTGGTGGAAATAAAAATATTGACCACCTCCGTCTGCGTCCCGAATAGGGCGACTTTCATCACCCCGTCCGCCGTCACTACCTGTGTCTTGATTCGTTCCGCCCAGTTGCGCATCTCTTCGTATGTGTAACCGTCGTCCGCCGTCAGACCGTAATAGATGCCGAACACGTCGCCGAAATCATCGGAAACCGTCGGTGCGGAAGCACCGCTCGGCAATTGTGGCTGTATATTTAGCACCTTCCGTCGCAACTCATCCCACTTCTGCGGAATGGAGCTTGCCGACAAGGAAGGTTGCAACTCGAATGTGATTTTTGAGAGCCCGTACATCGATTCCGATTTTATCTTGTACACACCGCTCATACTTTGAATCTCACGAGAGATAGGCTCGGTAATCAACCGCTCCACTTCTGCCGGTTCAGCACCCGGATAGCGGGTCATAATAACCGCCGACTTTATGACGAAAGGAGCATCCTCTTTCTTACCCAGCTTGCCGAAGGAAGTGATTCCCCCAATCAGCAATACAGCAAGAAAGAAATAGATGATTTTCGTATTATCTAATGAATATTTGGCTAAACTCATAATAAATGATCGTTGATAATTGATGAATGACAGCGGATAAATGATTACATAATCATTTACCAACTATCACCTGTCAACAGTTGTGATAGATTCTCCTTCTACTAGTTGGTATACGCCTGCTATGACGATTTTTTCACCGGGTTTCAAACCTTCCGAGATGAGCGCCTGTGCTTCTCCGGTCGGGGCGTTGACGGTTACTTCCCGTTTGTGGACTTTATTGTCTTCTACCACCCAGACATACATTTTATTCCCTTCGCTTTCGCCGAATACGGCACTAAGCGGTACAATCGTCCAGCTATCCTGCACCAACGGACCTACATCTGCCGTGAAACGGATGCTGCACGTGAAACCGGGTTTCACAGCATACAGATCGCGGTCGAATGACGGATCGTCAATCGTGATGCTGACCGGAATTCCTGTGCCATCCGTAGAAATATCAAGATATTCTTCCAGTTTCGCTTGAAACACGTGTCCTTTAAATGTGTCGAACTCTACAAGGAAACGCGGCTCTTTGGCACGCAACAAATAAAGATACGCATCCGGAATGGTGAATTTGATACGCAGATTGTGCGTATTGACAAGCTGCACGATACCCTCACCGGAGTTGATACGCTGATAGTTTTCCACCAGTCGTTTTTCGATAGAACCGTCGAAAGGAGCTGTCAGCTTGGTGTCGCGCATATTGTTGGCAGACAGTTCGTATTCAGACTTCGCCTTCTGGAAGTTGGCGAGGCTGATTTCATATTCCTGCACGGAGATCGCTTGCCGGGAGAGGAGCCGTTTGTTGCGTTCCACTTGTGCCGAAGCCGTTTCGTATGCCGATTTTGTGGCGGCATATTGCAACGCGATGTCTCTGGGGTCGATAGCCGCGATGAGTTGTCCTTTTTTCACTTTCTGTCCTTCGATGACAGGAAGCTGGATGATTTGTCCGTTGACCCGGAAAGCCAGCTTCACATATTCCACCGCTTCCACGATTCCCGAGAAATCTTTTCTGATAATCGATCTTGACTCGACAATCGTAGTCTTTACAGGACGTGCAGTTGTCGTTGTCGTTTCTTTTTTCTGTCCGCAGCCAGCCAGCAAGATTGCAGCCGCCAGGACGAATCCAAATTCCTTTTTCATATACCACGTTGATGTTTAGAGGTTTTGCGTTGATAAATAGCGAATAATATACTAAAACAACTCCTGTTTATTTATGTTCAATATTCCTGTCTTTTCATATCCTGCCTCTTAACCTTTATATTGGAATACAAAAAACGGGAACTTTACCGTTTCTAAGGTAAAATTCCCGTCCAACTCTTTTGTTTCATTTTACATCATCAGGTTCTGACCTCCAATGACGCCTGCAATAGCAGTAGCAACCGCAATGACGACTTTTAAAATCGTATTCCAAATGGATTTCTTCATAATTCAACACCTCCTTTCCATACCACATTATCCTCTATTACCTATTCTATCACGCTGCCGGATCGGGCGCTTCCTGACCACCGCCGCTTGGTTTGTCATCACCCGAACCTCCGGCGTTTCCACCGCCTCCCGCTCCCAGTGCTTTCGTCAACTGGTTGACGTGGATATATGTCGCTCCCTGAATCAGCGCACGGGTGATATTTCCACCGGCATCCCGCGTATATTCCGGGGTAAACTGGCAACGCAATCCCGTGATTTGTGCCGGACTAACATCGGCTTCCTCATCCACCCCCTTGCAGCGTGACTGGCACACCAGGGTAAATGTGCCCAATCCTTCGAGCTTCACTGTCCGGCTGTTGAGCAACTGCTCGCGCATCACTGCCATCAGGTTTCGGATCACGTTGTGCACGTCACCGGCCGTCAGTGATGACCGTTCGGCAATCGTTTCGCCAATCATTTGCGTATCCACTACGTTTCCCATTTTAATCAGGCAGGGATGCCATTTCTTCTTTTTGTCCTTCGATGCGATATTGGACTGAACCGCTTTGTAAATCAACATACTGATTTCCTCCTTTTTAAGTGAATAAATAAGATTTTATTGAGTCAGTAAACGAACGTTTTCTGTCTCTTTTACAGTAGCAAAGATACCCCAACCGGCAGGGGAGGAAACATGAAACGGTATCTGCCGGTAAGTGAAGGCAAACGCTTGAATATCTGTGTATTTGCTTGCATTTCTACGTAAAAAACAGTATCTTTACATGACGTAAATAATAAATTAAAAGAAGAAAATCTATGAAGAAAACGGAATTGGCATTACTCTATATGCCGTATGCAAGTGCCGATGTGGCAAGAAGACATTTAAATAAATGCATCCGCCGAAACCGGGAGCTGCTGGAGGCTCTCGAAGCTACCGGCTGGGCGTTTTGGATACATTGGCTCACACCGTTGCAGGTGGAGCTGATTGAGAAGTATTTGGGAGAGCCTTAATCCCTAAATCCATCCCTCTGACGAGAATAAGTCTTTGGCTCCCTTCCACGGTTGCACCTGCATGCCCGGTTCGGGTGGTGGCGTACAAGGGGAATATCTTCCGTTGGTCACATCGTAGCAGAACGCTGCGTTTCCCTTTGTTCCGAAATTACGGAAACGGGTTTTCTCGACGTGTATATACACGATCCCCATTTCATCCTGACGGTCTACCACAATTCCGTAGTCCGTCATGTTGAAAAAATTGGCCGAGCCGTTGATGTCATACATGGTGGGAACTTCCGTTTTCTGCGTGCCGTATTGCTTGTTCATCTTTCTCGGATGCGCCACCAGAATGACGAGGCAGGAGTTGAGCCGGGCAAAACGTGCCAGACTATTCATGAATGAACCGATATACCCTGTCTCCGTCATGCCTGCCGGGATCTGATGGTTGATGTAATTGTACGGGTCGATGACAAACACACGGATGCCGTGACGGTGTACCAGTTCGCGTGCCTTCGACAAGACGTTGCCCAGTGTGAAATCCCCGTCCGGGAGAATGTGCCAGACGCGTTGCGAAAGATAATCCACTACGCGGGCGAATTCCTCCTCCGTAGAGAAATCTTTGCGGAAACGGTGTCCCAGCAGTTTCTCCGCCAGTTTGGCATGATGATACTCGATTGGCGTGTTCTCCGGACTGAAATATCCCGCTCGCCAATCTTGGCGGGTGCAGAGCCGGAGCACTATCTCATCCACAAAGTCCGATTTGCCGTGTCCGGGAATACCGGTGACGGTGAGCACCCGCCCCGTTTCCAGCCTCATGATTTCGTCCAGATTCGGTATTCCCAATTCCACGCCCGAAGTATACCCCTCTTCAAACAGTTGGTGCAACCGCTCCCGTAAGTCTTCTGCCGTAAACGTACCTTCCAGGCGGGGGATGGGTGCGTCCTCCAGTGCCTTCAGTAGTGCGTCCGGGCCTTCCGCCACGAGCAGTTCGTTGGCGTCCTTGTATGCTTCGCCGTAGGTGACGATACGGCAGCGGTCTACCCCCAGCCGTCGGGAGAGTTCCCGGCACAGTTCCCGTCCCTTGCGGTCGGTGTCCACCGACAGATAAATCACTTGTTTCTGCTCGAAATGAGATTCCGACAATTCGTCCAGCCAGTCCAGTTGACTGTTGCACCGTTCGGCACGGAAATGACATCCGTCCGGCCGACAGCCATGTAGGAGAGGGCATCAAATTCCCCTTCCACGAGGATGCACTCCGGCGTGTCGCGGATGGCGTCGATGTTGTAAGGGATGGTGCGTGCTCCTTGCAGCAATTTGAAGTGCTTTTGTGAGTCGCGGAACTTTGTGTTCACCAATTCCCCGTTTTCGAAAAAGTTGAAGCAGAGACAGTCCCTCTTTCCCAGCCTTTCTCCTTTCCGGATATAGGCATCGAGATGGAGGCGAAAGCCACGCCAGCTTCCACCAATACTTCCGGCGGAATGTGGCGGACGTCACGACACCATTCAATTTGCTTCTGTGTGAGTGCCCCTTGCTCTGGGTCGCCGTGCGGCTTTTCAGTGGGCGGATAACTGGAGTTGCTACCTGTTGCCGTTGGAAATTTGACCAACGGATCACCCAGCTTTCTGCCTTTTCCGGCATATATGGCTGCCGAACCGTGTGCGCCGCAGTAGTGGCACAAATACAGTTTGGTATCGAGGTTGACACTTAGTGATTTATCACGCTTATCCGTCCGTTGGGCATGACACCAGGGACATTTTGTTTTCATTTTGCCGCTTGTGCGACCGTGGGTATCAATACCCAGTTCTTTGAATCTATCCATATTTAGTAAATGATTGAGAGATAATATGCTATCGTGTCCATTCGTTCGTCACCGGATTCCAGATATGTGCCGCCGAAGGTCGCGGCTTGGCATAAGCGGGGATGGGATGCCCGTCGTAGGTACGTATTCCGTTGGTGATGGTTTCGTAGGGCGAACATTGCTGTTGCTCTTGTCGGTTTTTGAGAAACCTCTTCAGTGCCACCTGCGTTGTGGATGACACATGGCTTCCCTGCCGGGTGAGATTGGCGAAATAGTTTTTTATTTCGTGCAGGCTGTTCATCGAGCTTTCATTCCCCCGTAAGATGATTTGCTCCCGTAAATAGTTGAAGAACCATTCTTTTTCTTCCATCATCAGCCGGGGGATGCCCGACTGAATGGCTACGACTTCATACCAGGATGTGTCGTTCATTGCTCCTGTAGATTTTCTTCCCATGCGTTGGGGCGCATATCGGGTGTCACAGCGTTCAAGTCCGTCACCTTCAAACCATTTCTTCTTCTTTTCTTTCCGTTTCTTCAGAATGAAGATTTTTTTGTTTATTTCTTTATTTATAATGGGGATGGATTTTTCTGTATATTTGACGTTTTTTTCATTTCCCGAGTGTTAAAATCCTCTTCATTTCCGTTGGCTTTCAGAGAGTTATTGACGTGCGGTTTCGTGTTGCGCTTTTTTTCATCTTCCATGTTGTCAAGTGCTTCCCTATAATCGTCTATTGCTTTAGAATGGAGGTTCATTTTCTCATCCAGATAAAAGAGTCCGTAATTGTATAATACACTTTCCATCAGTTCGTCGCTCACATCATAAAGGTTCTGGATGAAGGAAGCAGTTTGCGGTGCCAGAAAATGTTGTGGCTGTTGATAGAGCTTTTCCATCACAAGCCAATATAGTCCGTAGGCTTTTAGTCCGTCTTGCATAATCATCCGCAGCAGTTCGTTGTCGGTGTATGCCAGTAGGGGGTGCGGGAAATAACTTCTGATGGCAGATTCTTCGCAAAAGTCGGCATAGAGTATATGCGAGTTGTATCCTTTGCCGGGACGCCGGAAATAATGGTGGTAGAGGAGCTCAAGATGTTCGGGTTGGGCATGGAATATATTGGCGATGATTTCCATTGTCTGGATATTGACGCAGCATTTAAGCTGTGCATGAGCTTCTTCGAGCATCACCCAGTATAGTCCGTATATTTCCAGTCCTTGTTCCCGTATCAAAATACTCATGGTATATTGCTGGAAGAAGAAGTGGGATGATTGAAGTAACCGTTATGAATCGGTTTTCTCTTTTGTGATGCGTTGTTCGATTGTTTGGTATTTGCTGAATTAGATGTTGTCATAATAAAATATATTAGTTTCTGTTTTAAATTCTATTTTTCTGAAAATACAGATACGAAGAATCCGGCCACTTCTTTGGAAAGTAGCAAATATCGTACTCATTCTTCATGATGGAATCGGAGTATTCTCTTCGTGTATGTAATCTGTAATATAGGGAATTTTCGGAGCAGGGGAGATTTAATTCCGAAGTTCTGAAAAAGCAATGCTGGAAAAACAGATAACTGCCTCTGTCAAAAAACAAGGAAGCAGCATTGACATGATTTTTTCTCTTACTTGCGGTTGCAAAGTAACTACTTTATTTCGTATATGTCCTACAACTTTCCTTATTTAATCCATGAAATTAATTTTTTTTCACAGAAGAGCCGAATACAATCCCTGCCACTCGACACGTAAGCCATTTTCTACAATGCACGTCATAGTATGGGAGAAACCTGTTGGAGGGGTTTTCGTAGTAGGGGCGGCCGAAATAGTGTTCATATTCTGTCAGTGTCCCTGTAATGGAAAGGCAGGTTCCGTCTGTTCGTTGCAGGCAGAAATCGGCGTTGTCCCATCTCATCCGGTCTATCAGTTCTTCTACTTGGTATGCACGGCGCATAGATTCTCCCAGTGTCAACAGTGTACCGTAATTCTCTTCCGCATCTTGGCGGATAATAGCTGCCCGACGGGAAACCGTCAGGCAACTGTCATTCTTCATCGTTTTTTTCATACAGATTTCTTTGTGCTGAAATGCTCACATTTCAGTTCTTGTTAGTGGTATAAATGTAGTGAATTTACTTGACTTTACAAAGGATAAAATTACTTATATAATGGATGATTAGTTAAATAAATGGAATAAAATATTTTGTATTTTTCATTGTTTGAATATAGGCTTTAAAGAGCTTATGGAGGAGTTTAAAGAAAGCTGTGGAGGGAATGGGAATAGGCTGCAAAGGGCAAAGGACGGCCCTCTTTATCCTCTGTGGTGAAAACCGTGCAATAATGTCCCACATGGTAATTGGTACACTGATAATTATTCACCATTGAAACCTTTTGCGCAGCCTTTTTATCCAACTGTCACTACGTATAACGTTGTTATTCTCTCCAATCGCTTTTTTCAAATCCCGAATCCGTTCATTTTGTCTCTTCATTGCTGCCTGTATTTCGTTTATCAACGTATTTATTTCCTTCTGCAGCTGAATTTCCTTTTCTTTCAATTGAATAATGTGGGCGTATTTCTCGCAGACCATCGTTTTGTCTATACACAGTTGTTCCAGCGTATCAATATATTCTGCTGTAATGCCGGCTTTACTTCGGCGAAAGAGTTCCAGAATACATTCTTCGTCAACGTTCGGAACATTGTCTATGTATAACATAGGGAATTGTCCCATTTCCACCCAAAGCAGGATCGCTTCTTTTTCGATGTGATACTTAATCACTGCTTTTTCTACACTAATCCATTTTGGCATATCGCTTTTGTTTTAATGTGTTATAAAAAAGGAGTAAATAACGTATTGTCCGGAGAGGTGCAACGAACACCCACGATTTTTATGATTTCGGTCGGCTGGGGAATTGGTTGGGGTATAAGGATTGTTGAAACCGACCGGATACAATAAAAGCGTGAGTGCTGTTGTACCATTATCTAAACTTAAGGCTTAGCAACACCCTTCACCAGATAATGATAAACAACAGACACCCACGCCAAACGTTTATATATAACAAATCTCTAATCGATATGTTGATATACGACTATCTACGTGGAGTATCTGTTGTATCATCTCTCGGTGTGAAAAAACTGCTAATTTTTAAGTTTGAGAGACAATACGTTATTTACTCCATTAAGGAATAAAAACCGCTTTTGCCTGTTTCATCACGCTGATGGGCAGAAAGCGTGTGACAAAGATATATGTTTTTTCGGAATAGGATGGAAAAGAGGAAATAAATGCAGGAAATATGGTATGAGAATAGAGAGTATGGTATAAAGATGGTAAATATGCTATACGGGTGGCAAATATAATGTGATGATAAAAAGGAGGGAGCCAAAAGTGAAACCATCTATTAGATTGATATTATTTAGGTACGGATTACACGGATTTCGCGGCTTTTAGTCTAATGGAACCGTGAAATCCGTGTAATCCAGTGCCTAAATGAAAGCCATAAAAGTCTTTTGACCTCGCATTGTCTTTCCGTGCAATTCTTTTTTTTAGCTGCGATTTCTTTTGGGCTTTCCGGAGAAGATAGTCAGTTCAAGAATTGCAAAGATGATTTCCGTTGTGGTATATCCGGTAAATGTATATTCCAAATTTTCATTTTCGGAGAAGTATTTGAGATAAACGGTTGGAGTGCCATTGTGGAAGTCGAGAAAAAGATAAGAAGTATAATCATAGATGCCAAGATCGGCAAACTCGTTCAGAATCGCTGTGTTGAAAATCGTGCATTGGCCTGTCTTTGATTCATTTCCGGACATTTCGAATCTGCGATGTTCTTTTGCGAGATCGTCTTTATTCACATGCCTGAATTGTTCTTGCAGCTCTTTACTGAAAGAAAGGCGTTGTCTGATGAAATTGAAAACTTCTTCCTTTGTCATTTGTTTTAAATCGGTTATTTCCATTTTTTATTAATTAGTCGGGTAAAGGTACTTTCTTTATTTGGTAATAAATCGGATTTAGTCATATTTCTTTTATTTATTTTTCGGCTTGTAACCCTAAAAGAATCTGAATTTATGGATTTATTTAGGGTTATAACCCTAAAAACTTTCCGAAAATAGTATATCTTTGTGCTTATAACCCTAAAAACTTTTGAATATGATTAATCGTGAACAGTATATGGAACAAATTGTTCCTTTTATAGATAAGCCGTTTGTAAAAGTGATAACGGGTATTCGTCGCAGTGGAAAGTCGGTAGTGCTGCGTCTGATTCGTGACGAACTGTTGAGGAGAGGAGTTCGTGAAGAACGTATCATCTATCTGAATTTTGAAAGTTTTCAGTGGATAGATCTGAAAGAGGCGAAGGCTTTGTATGCTTATATTCGGGGACAGGCGGGAGATGCGGGTAAATATTATATTCTCTTGGATGAAATTCAGGAAGTGGACGGTTGGGAAAAAGTGGTCAACTCACTTCTGGTAGATTTGGATACGGATATTTATGTGACCGGCTCCAACTCACGTATGTTATCGTCCGAACTGGCAACTTATTTAACGGGACGGTATGTCGCTTTCCATGTCATGACCTTGTCTTTTAGAGAATATCTGACTTTCCATGACTTGCAGGCCAATGATCCGACACTCAACCGGAAGGAGGAATTTCAGAAATATCTCCGTATGGGAGGATTCCCAGCCATACATACTGCCGATTATGGATATGAGGCTATCTATAAAATTGTTTACGACATCTATTCTTCTGTCATTCTTCGTGACACGGTGCAGCGTCACAATATCCGGAATGTGGAACTGCTCGAACGGGTAGTGAAGTTTGTTTTTGATAATATAGGCAATAAGCTGAACGCTAAAAATATAGCTGATTACTTCAAAAGTCAGCAACGGAAGGTGGATATGAATACCATCTATAATTATCTGAATGCATTGGAAAGTGCTTTTATCATTCAACGTATTCCCCGGTATGATATTAAAGGAAAGGAAATTCTGCAGACGAATGAGAAGTATTTTGTAAGTGACCTTTCTTTGATTTATTCCGTGATGGGCTATCGTGACCGGTTGATTGCAGGTATGTTGGAGAATCTGGTCTGTCTGGAGTTGAAAAGAAGGGGTTATGAAGTGTATGTAGGCAAACAGGATGATAAAGAAGTGGATTTTGTAGCCATCCGTCGGGAAGAAAAGATTTATGTGCAAGTAACGTATCAGTTAGCTTCACAGGCCACTGTTGAGAGGGAGTTTGCTCCTTTGCTCGCCATTAACGACCATTATCCTAAATATGTAGTTAGCATGGACAGCTTGTGGCAGGATAACATGGAAGGTGTCAGGCATCGTCATATAGCCGATTTCTTGTTGGATGATGCTTGACGTTAAGGAATATAGAAAACGAAAAAGAGGAAATTCTCTGCGAGAATCTCCTCTTTTTTCATCTTTCACGAAAGATCGAATTATTTCTTCTTACGGTCACCGTAACGGCTCATGAACTTGTCAACACGACCTGCAGTATCTACCAATGTAGATTTACCTGTATAGAACGGGTGAGAAGTGTTTGAGATTTCAATCTTCAGCAACGGATAAGTTTCACCTTCGAATTCGATGGTTTCTTTAGTTGCTACAGTTGATCTAGACAAAAACATGTCACCATTTGACATATCTTTAAATACTACCGGACGGTATGATTCTGGATGAAGGCCTTTTTTCATTTCAGTATCTGTTTTTTTAATTTATATTCTGTTACTATTTTGGTAAGAAATAGTGTAATGGTCATTTTCAGAGCGCAAAGATAATGCTTTTCTGTGAAATAGAAAAAGGTTTTATGGAAAAAACTTCGATAAAGGTAATCTGTTTTATAAAATAAGTATGTCATCATCATTGGTTTATACAACTATATAAGGCACAGACTACCTATATATCCTGCATATAACAGGATTTTTCTCTTAATTCATATATAAATGACTGCGTGGATACAAGCAATACGCGTTACTGTCTTTTATCCGTTTATTTGCAAGGTAGACATTACAATCTAATGTCACACTCATATTCCTGCAGAAAAATGGTGTCTGATTTAAACCTTTTTCTACTATATTTTTCTTTCCGATGTTCGTTATTCGATGGATAATGCTTACTTTTGCGTAGAATTTTTATTCACTAACAATAAACTTTAAACAAAATGGTAAATTACAAAGATTTAGGATTGGTAAACACAAGAGAAATGTTTGCTAAGGCTATCAAAGGTGGATATGCTATCCCAGCATTCAACTTCAACAATATGGAACAAATGCAGGCTATCATCAAGCTGCTGTTGAAACTAAATCTCCTGTGATTCTTCAGGTTTCTAAAGGTGCTCGTCAGTATGCTAACGCTACTTTGTTGCGTTACATGGCACAGGGTGCTGTAGAATATGCTAAAGAATTAGGCTGCGCACATCCGGAAATCGTTCTTCATCTTGACCACGGAGATACATTCGAAACTTGCAAATCTTGTATCGATTCAGGTTTCTCTTCAGTGATGATTGACGGTTCTCATCTTCCTTACGAAGAAAACGTAGCATTGACTAAGAAAGTTGTTGAATACGCTCACCAGTTTGACGTAACTGTAGAAGGTGAACTTGGCGTATTGGCTGGTGTAGAAGATGAAGTTTCTTCCGACCATCACACATATACTGACCCTGAAGAAGTAATCGACTTCGCTACTCGCACTGGTTGCGACTCTTTGGCTATCTCAATCGGTACTTCTCACGGTGCTTACAAATTTACTCCGGAACAATGCCACATCGACCCGAAGACTGGCCGTATGGTTCCTCCTCCATTGGCTTTCGAAGTATTGGACGCTGTAATGGAAAAACTTCCGGGATTCCCTATCGTTCTTCACGGATCATCTTCAGTTCCGGAAGAAGAAGTGGAAACTATCAACAAATATGGTGGTGCACTGAAAGCTGCTATCGGCATTCCGGAAGAAGAATTGCGTAAAGCTGCTAAGTCTGCTGTTTGCAAAATCAACATCGACTCTGACTCACGTCTGGCTATGACTGCTGCTATCCGTAAGACTTTCGCTGAAAAACCGGCTGAATTCGACCCACGTAAGTATCTTGGCCCGGCTCGTGACAACATGGAAAAACTGTACAAGCACAAAATCATCAACGTGCTCGGTTCTGACAACAAATTGGCACAGTAATAATCTCCGGATTATTCCATAAATAAAAGAAAGAGGCTGCTCCGGTTTGAACACTGGTAGCAGCCTTTTTTATGACGTTTAATCGTTTCAGAACGGAGAGAAGATAACACTATGGCTGTAATAAAGAACACCCGTGTCACAACTGAATGTAACACGGGTGTTCTTATCTATTATATAATGTTTCTTACATCAAGAATCCAAGCAGAATACCGGCAGCAACAGCTGAACCGATCACTCCGGCAACGTTCGGACCCATAGCGTGCATCAGCAAATAGTTGGTCGAATCATATTCCAAACCAATCACTTGCGAGATACGTGCAGAGTCGGGAACAGCAGAAACACCTGCATTACCGATCAACGGATTGATCTTATTACCCTTCTTCAGGAAGATATTGAAGATCTTAACGAAGATGACACCGGAGGCAGTTGCAATAACAAATGACAATGCACCGAGAGCAAAGATCTTGATAGAGTCGAGCGTCAGGAATTCGGAAGCTTGCGTAGAAGCACCTACTGTCAGACCCAACAGGATAGTGATTGTATCAATCAACGGACCACTGGCTGTATTAGCCAAACGGCGGGTTACACCACTTTCTTTCAACAGGTTACCGAAGAACAGCATACCCAGCAAAGGCAGACCGGAAGGAACCAGAAAACAAGTCAGCAACAAACCGATGATCGGGAAAATCACTTTCTCCGTGTGAGAAACGGCACGCGGCGGTTTCATGCGGATGACACGTTCGTTCTTGGTGGTGAGCAGACGCATGATAGGCGGCTGTATCACCGGAACCAACGCCATATAGGAGTAGGCGGACACCGCAATGGCTCCCATCAGGTTAGGTGCTAGCTTGGAAGAAAGGAAGATGGCCGTCGGGCCGTCTGCTCCACCAATGATACCGATAGCACCGGCTTGCATCGGATCGAAGCCCATTTCTAGCGCGATCATATAAGCACCGAAGATACCGAATTGTGCAGCTGCACCGATCAGCATCAATTTTGGATTAGAGATAAGTGCCGAGAAGTCCGTCATGGCACCGATACCCAAAAGATGAGTGGCGGATACCAGCCGGAGGTCACTCCCTGATACAATATATTCAATACAGAACCTTCTTCATAAATACCGACTTTCAGCCCGGCATCCATATTAAAAGGTATATTACCGATCAATATACCGAAACCGATAGGAATCAGCAGCATCGGTTCGAACTCTTTGGCTATTGCCAAATAGATGAATACCAAGCCAACGAGAATCATGACTACATGCCTACCGTAGCATTGGCAAAGCCTGTGTATGTCCAGAAGTCGGCTAGGTTATTTCCTAAAAAGTTTATAAAGTCTCCCATATTATTCAATAATTACGAGGTCATTACCTTCAAGAACAGAGTCTCCCTTGTTGACGTTGATGGCAGTAATCTTACCGTCCTTATCCGCATTGATATTGTTTTCCATCTTCATGGCTTCCAATATGATAATGGTCTGTCCTTTCTTTACAGTATCGCCTACATTCACTTTGATGTCGAGGATCACACCCGGCAGCGGAGATTTTACTCCTGATTTTCCGGTAGATGGAGCGGTCGGTTTCACTACTTGAGTAGGAGCAGCAGGAGCATTAGGCATCGGGCGTACTGTCACGGGTTTCGCAACAGGCTTCGGCTGTTTCTCCATTTCTACTTTATAGTGTGTACCGTTCACTTCTACATGAGCGATGTTGTCTTCAATATCTCCGATGGTTACTTTATATGAGTTACCGTTGATTTTATATTTATATTCTTTCATCGTTTTTACTTTTTAAAAGGTGACTTACTTTCTGGGAGGAGTTTCACGCAAAGTGTAAATCTTCGAACTCCATGGTGAGTAGCTGCGTTTTACGCGGGTGATGGTCAGCACCGTTTCTTCTACGTCGTGCACCTCATCCTGCATTTCGTGTAATGCCATAGAAATAGCAGCGTATACTTCACCCGGAGCCTGTGACAGTTCCTTAGCTTCATGCTTGTCAATGCCTTTAGATTTCATAGCGTTGCGCTTGCTCAAATTAACAGCTACTTTTCCTACAATCTTAAAAGCAATAAAGAGAAGAATCAATCCGCAGAATACTACGCTCATGGCAGAAATGGACATTCCAACGCCATCAGCATCGTGTTCTTCAAACTTTTCCATCTTGGAATTGCTGTCAAGAGTCTTGTTGTTGGTGCTCGGAGTCACGTATTTGTCACCGCTTCCACTTTTTACTTCCCATTCAGCTGCCCCGTCGCTTACACGAGCGTATGATTGGTTGGGACCGAGCGCGCCTGCGGGCACTACAATCTGGTCGAGCAACTTTTTGCCGGAGTCGAACAGACCCACCCAGTTAGCTGTTTCCGGATTCAGCTTGAAGCTGGTATGGAAAGTACCACGGTTAGGTTCGCCATCTGCCCAGAATAGTGCATGTTGGCGTGGTTTCACTAAGGTAAGTATATCACCTTTCGGGATAAAATAAGTAACTGTATCGCCCGGTTGGCTACTTACTTTCAGCAAGCAAGCTGCCAGGTCGGCGCTACCGAATGATTTATTGAATATTTCAATCCATGCGCTGTGCAATCCGTAATCGTCCTGAAAATTACTCTGATTGTCTATCAGGATTTCGTTTAGCACCAGCTTATTGTTCGACTTTTGCTCTCCACAAGAAGTCAAACCAATCAGCAACAGCAAAGAAAGGAATATTCCGATTTTGGTTTTGTTCATAATCGTTCTTGTTTTAATGTGAAAAGTAGGATTACAACGGAATATTACCATGCTTCTTAGCCGGATTACTCAATTTCTTGGTCTGCAACTGCTGCAAAGCTCGGATAACACGGAAACGTGTGTTGCGCGGTTCAATCACATCGTCGATGTAGCCATATTTAGCTGCATTGTAAGGATTGGCGAACAGTTTCGTGTATTCTGCTTCTTTTTCAGCAAGGAATTGAGCGGGATTTTCCTGATCTTTGGCTTCGCGTGCGTACAATACTTCTACTGCTCCTGCTCCACCCATTACTGCGATTTCGGCAGTAGGCCATGCGTAGTTCATGTCACCGCGAAGTTGCTTACAGCTCATTACGATGTGAGAACCACCGTAAGATTTACGCAATGTGATAGTAACCTTAGGCACAGTAGCTTCACCGTAAGCATACAACAGTTTAGCACCATGAAGGATAACGCCATTGTATTCCTGACCTGTTCCCGGAAGGAATCCCGGTACGTCTACCAACGATACGATAGGAATATTGAATGCATCGCAGAAACGAACAAAACGTGCACCCTTACGAGATGCGTTGCTGTCGAGCACACCAGCCAGATACTTAGGCTGATTAGCAACGATACCTACCGATTGTCCGTTGAAGCGGGCGAAACCGATGATGATATTCTTTGCATAATCTTTCTGGATTTCAAGGAATTCACCGTTGTCCACAATAGCGCCGATCACTTCGTACATGTCATACGGTTTAGTAGGGCTGTCGGGGATAATATCGTTCAAAGAATCTTCCAGACGGTCGATTGGGTCTGTGCAATCTACATAAGGAGCTTCTTCAAGGTTGTTTTGAGGAATATAGCTCAACAGTTTGCGAATCAGTTCGAAACCTTCTTCTTCTGTTTGGGCGGTGAAATGAGTCACACCCGATTTAGTGGAGTGAACGCTTGCGCCACCGAGGTTTTCCTGGCTAACGTCTTCACCTGTAACGGTCTTCACCACTTTCGGTCCGGTGAGGAACATATAAGAAGTGCCTTCCATCATCAGTGTGAAGTCGGTCAGAGCCGGAGAATAAACAGCACCACCGGCACAAGGACCGAAGATACCGGAAATCTGCGGAATAACACCTGAAGCAAGGATGTTGCGTTGGAAGATTTCTGCATAACCTGCCAAAGCGTTGATACCTTCCTGGATACGTGCACCACCCGAGTCGTTGATACCGATACAAGGAGCACCCATCTTCATGGCCTGATCCATAATTTTACAAATCTTCAATGACATCGTTTCTGACAGTGAACCGGCAGAAACAGTGAAGTCCTGTGCGAACACATATACCAGACGTCCTTCGATTGTACCGCAGCCGGTTACTACACCGTCTCCCGGATAATGTTTTTTCTCCATTCCGAAGTTCGTGCATCTGTGCTCAACGAACATGTCCATTTCTTCGAAGCTACCCTCGTCAAGCAGCATAGCCAAACGCTCGCGTGCTGTGTATTTCCCTTTTTCATGTTGCTTCGCAATTGCTTTTTCGCCGCCTCCGATACGTGCTACGGCACGGCGTTCAATAAGCTCTTTAATTTTTTCAAGTTGATTACTCATGAGTTCTTGTTGGTTTTAGAGTTTATGATTAATGTTCGCAGAGTTCTGTCAACACGCCCAAAGTTGATTTCGGGTGAAGGAAAGCAATATTCAAACCTTCGGCACCTTTGCGGGGAGCTTTGTCGATAAGGCGGATTTCTTTGCTTTCTGCTTCTGCCAAAGCATTGGCTACGCCATCTTCTACAGCAAAGGCAACGTGATGAACACCTGCACCTTTGTTTTCAATGAATTTGGCAATAGTACTCTCCGGGCAAGTCGCTCCAACAGTTCAATTTTGGTTTCGCCTACTTTTAAAAAAGCAGTTCTTACTTTCTGATCTTCCACTGTTTCAATGTTGTAACACTTCAGACCTAATACATTTTCGTAGTAAGGAAGGGCTTCTTCGATGCTTTTTACAGCAATGCCCAGATGTTCAATGTGTGAAATCTTCATAACTATACTTTTTTTATTTGGTTTTAATCATGTGCTTATATGGCATAAAACAGCACAAAGAAAGGCATTTCTTACCTAATAAAGAAATATTTCTGCATTTAATTATTGGATTATTAAACAGAAAAAATGGTAGGGAAGGAGCATGAAGAGTCGTTTTGCAATCTTGAGATTACATTTAGATATAAAATTTGACTAAGAGTTTGTTCAGCCAATTCCAATTGACACGGAACCAGCGGCGGGTACTGCTCTGCTTTCCTCCGAATCGGAGAACGAAATCACGATAACCGTGTTTGCGGAACGGAAGTCCTACATCCATAAATTCCATGTGGCGGAATCCCCGTTGGCGGGCGTCTTCCAATGCCTTCCAAACGGCCAGCACTCCCGGATACTGAAGTGCGTATGTCTTTCTCATTCCTCCGGAGAACCAAAGGTAGGCGTCATCTCCCGAGTAGATACAGACGGAACCGCCAATGATTTTCTCTTTGTATTTTACTACGAATATTTTTGCCTGTTGTCCTTTGATTAGCATATCGTTCATGTGACGGAAAAAGTCGTTGGCAGGGAAATATCTGCGTATGCGGGAGGAATAAACCTTGTGCAGCATCCGTGAGAAATCGTGTATTTCTTCCACGGTATGTGCCTCCTCTACTTTGGCTCCATTCTTGAGTCCTTTTTTTATCTGACGGATGCGTGACGGGCTGAACCGGTCTTCCGTCTTTTTCATACTGTGCAGCGAATTGCGTACCCGCAGCCAGTTGACAGGGAAATAATCATTGGCACGGAAAACCCGGTAACCGAACATCGAATTATTGAGGTTCCGGAATTCGATCAGGACACAGCTACGCGATGCTTCTTGTGTGAGATGTTCGAGCATATCGCCAAAGACTTCTTCTGCCTTTTCTTTGTTGGTCGAAAGCGACTCATCCAGAAATTCACCTTCGCTATATACTACGCAATGTTTCACTAAAGAGGAGGGAAGCCACTTTTTCGCTTTGCGGATGGCGGCAAGCAGGCGTGCCATAGGTCTGCCGTCTTCTGTTGCCACTATTAATAAAGGAGTATAGCCCGGAGTCGCTTCATAAATCTGAAATAACTCTTTGGAATGGAAGGCGTTTTTTCCTGGTAATTCAGGAATGTCCTTCCCATGATAATATGTGGTTAGTTTAAGTGGCATCTAGGTACAAATTTACACTTTTTATTCTTTATTCAACAACAAAACGGAGAATTTGTTGGAGTTGCTTGATATATATAGTTGTAAAAAATGCACCTTTATATATTTTTTCTATCTTTGCGTAATCGAACAGAACTTTTAAAAAGCGGAACTATGTTAGAAGAAATTTTAGCTTACAACAAGCAATTTGTTGAGAGCAAGGGATACGAATCGTATATTACTAATAAATATCCCGATAAGAAAATAGCTATTCTTTCCTGTATGGACACCCGACTGACTGCTTTGCTTCCAGCCGCATTAGGAATTAAGAATGGCGATGTAAAAATGATAAAAAATGCAGGTGGCGTTATTTCCCATCCTTTCGGTAGCGTGATACGTAGTTTGCTCGTTGCTATTTTGAGTTGGGGGTAGAGGAAATAATGGTGATTGCTCATTCTGACTGTGGAGCTTGCCACATGCACAGTGAAGTAATGCTCGAAAAAATGAAAGCACGCGGGATCAATCCGGATTATATTGACATGATGCGTTTCTGCGGAGTTGACTTTCATTCGTGGCTGGATGGTTTCGAAGATACAGAAAAGTCGGTGAGAGGAACAGTAGATTTTATCGTGCGTCATCCTTTGATCCCTTCAGATGTGACAGTCTACGGGTTTATTATTGATTCTACAACCGGGGAATTAACTCGGATTGTATAGATTATTAGATAGATAGGTAAATAGATAAACTTCTTTTTTTAATCCCCTAAATATAGTGACGCTATCCTATCATGATAGTGACGCTATTCCTATTGTATAGTGTCGCTATGTCTGGAGGATAGTGACGCTATTTTGAAGGCAAAAAAATAAGGCAGCTTTTTATCGGCTGCCTTTATCTTTCTGCGGTTATATACTTTCTTTGACTGGTGCACTCGTTTGTGACAAATAGGGTGCCCGTACATCTCAATTTCTGCCTCACGGCTAGCTTTACGATTCGCTTTAATGTAATCGTCTTGTGTAATTCGCTTTTTCATAATGAAATTATTTATCTGTGCAAAGATACAATATATTCTTCATTTAGTGGAGTATTTGGCACTCTTTTCATGTCATAGATTCCCTTCTGACAATAGAAATGAAAAAGATACTTTTATTTCCTATTACGCTCGGTTTGCATTATCTTTGCATACATTAATCAAATGAAACCGGAAAATAATATGGAAAATTTCAGTGAATTAATAAAGAACCGTCGTAGTATGCGGAAGTTCACCGATGAAGAGTTGACACAAGATCAGGTAGTTACGTTGATGAAAGCAGCTTTGATGTCTCCTTCTTCCAAACGTAGTAATAGTTGGCAGTTTGTAGTGATTGATGATAAAGAGGTATTGAAAGAATTGTCTCATTGTAAGGAACAGGCTTCTTCATTCATTGCCGACGCTGCTTTGGCAATTGTGGTAATGGCCGATCCGTTGGCCAGTGATGTTTGGATTGAAGATGCTTCTATTGCTTCTATCATGATACAGTTGCAGGCCGAAGATCTCGGCTTGGGAAGCTGCTGGGTGCAGGTCCGCGAACGTTTCACTGCTACCGGAATGCCTTCCGATGAATTTGTTCATGGAATCCTGGGCATTCCTCTGCAACTTCAAATTCTTTCCGTTATTGCTATCGGACATAAAGGGATGGAACGTAAACCTTTCAACGAAGAACATCTTCAATGGGAGAAAATTCACATAAATAAATTCGGAGGAAAATAAATATGGGAGCTGCTAAAGCGAGTAACAGCAAAGATACTTATTTGGCTACTGCTGTTACCTTTATCGTTATCGGAGCACTTTATCTGATTGATAAACTGATTCATTTCTCTACTATTGGACTACCTTGGGTGATGAATAAAGACAATATGTTATTGTATGCTTCGATCTGTTTTCTTATTTTCAAACGCGATAAATCAATTGGTTTTGTGTTACTTGGTCTTTGGCTGGTGATGAATATCAGTCTGGTAATATCATTGCTGGGTTCGTTATCCGGGTATCTGCTGCCATTGACTTTGCTCATTGTCGGCATCATTTTATTCTGGTTTGCAAAACGGTAAGGAAATAATGAAGAGAAGTATAGAAGATACACCGATTGTGTTTATTGGCGCAGGTAACCTGGCTACTAATCTGGCGAAGGCTCTCTATCATAAAGGCTTCCGTATTGTGCAGGTATATAGCGGACCATGGAATCTGCTCGTACTTTAGCCGAGAAAGTTGAAGCTGAATATACAACAGATTTACAGGAAATCTCCAAAGATGCTAAATTGTATATCGTATCTTTGAAGGATGCCGCTTTAGTAGATTTGTTGCCGCAGATAACAGAAGGAAAACAGAATTCTTTGTTGGTGCATACCGCGGGAAGTATCCCGATGAGTATTTGGGAAGGGTATGCAGAACGGTATGGAGTATTTTATCCGATGCAGACATTCAGCAAACAACGTGAAGTCAATTTTCAGGAAGTGCCTTTCTTTGTTGAAGCGAAACGACCGGAAGATGTAGAGTTCTTGAAAGCTGTTGCCGCCACTCTTTCGGAGAAAGTTTACGAAGCTTCTTCCGAGCAGCGTAAAAGCCTTCATTTGGCTGCTGTTTTTATCTGCAACTTCACAAATCACATGTATGCATTAGCTGCTGACTTGCTTGAAAAATACAACTTGCCTTTCGATGTCATGCTTCCGCTGATAGACGAAACGGCACGTAAAGTACACGAGCTGGCACCACGTGATGCACAGACCGGACCCGCTGTTCGTTACGATGAGAATGTGATGAACAATCATCTTGCCATGTTGGTAGATTCTCCGGCATTGCAGGAAATATATAAACTAATGAGCAAAAGTATCCATGAGCACCATCAACTATGATTTATCCCGTATCAAGGCTTTAGCTTTTGATGTAGACGGAGTATTGAGTTCGACAACCGTACCTTTGCATCCTTCCGGAGAGCCGATGCGTACTGTGAATATCAAAGATGGGTACGCTATCCAGTTGGCTGTGAAAAAAGGACTTCACATAGCCATCATCACCGGTGGCCGTACAGAAGCAGTGCGTATCCGTTTTGAAGGACTGGGCGTGAAGGATCTGTATATGGGATCCGCCGTCAAGATACACGACTATCGTGATTTTCGTGATAAATACGGACTGACCGATGATGAAATTCTCTATATGGGCGATGATGTTCCGGATATTGAAGTGATGCGTGAATGTGGACTTCCATGTTGTCCGAAAGATGCCGTGCCGGAAGTGAAATCCGTAGCAAAGTATATCTCTTATGCAGACGGCGGACGTGGCTGCGGACGTGATGTAGTGGAGCAAGTACTGAAAGCTCATGGTCTGTGGATGGCAGAAGATGCTTTCGGCTGGTGAAATCAACTGGTGACATCAATAAAAAGTATTTTCAACCATAAACCATAAATTATAAATCATAAATCGAATCATGCTTGATAATTTAAAGAAATATCAGATTATACTAGCCTCCAATTCTCCCCGTCGGAAAGAATTGATGTCAGGCTTGGGAGTGGACTATGTAGTCAGAACATTGCCGGATGTAGACGAGTCATATCCAGATACATTGGTTGGTGCTGAAATACCCGAATATATTGCTCGTGAAAAAGCAGATGCCTACCGTACCATGATGCAGCCGGGAGAATTATTGATTACAGCAGATACCATTGTCTGGATGGATGGAAAAGTACTTGGAAAACCGGAAGGTAGGGAAGGAGCCATTGAAATGCTTCGTGCTCTTTCGGGAAAGTCTCATCAAGTTTTCACAGGTGTTTGCTTGACTACTACCGAATGGCAAAAAAGCTTTACCGCTTCTTCCGAAGTATTGTTTGATGTCTTGTCAGAAGATGAAATCCAGTATTATGTCGACCTCTATCAGCCGATGGATAAGGCAGGAGCCTATGGTGTCCAGGAATGGATCGGGTATATCGGTGTGAAATCAATTTCAGGTAGCTTCTATAATATTATGGGACTTCCCATACAGAAGTTGTATGGAGAGTTGAAAAAGTTATAGTAAGGATCCTGAATCTATCTGAATATTTCTACTTACCCCAATAATATGAGAAGGCTGCCTCAAAATAGAAAATGAGGCAGCCTTTTTCTGTATTCTTAAGCAGGGACATTTGCTGAATATCCCGAATTGAAAGATGCAGGAGACTATAATAAATCCAACATCAGAGGAATGTCCTCTTCTCGAATCCCTTGTGTGAGAAGGGATTCTTCATCTTTGTGGAACATCTCCAAGAATCTTTCCCGGTTCCCACTAGCTGTAATGGCTTTTCCGTAGAAAACGGCAGCTTTCTGAATATCTCCCATTACCCAGGCCACATGCCCTGCGTTCATATAATCAATAGCCAGCGGCTTTTGTTCAATAATCTTTTCATAATATTTCATCGCCTGTTCATATTTCTGACTGATGAACGAGCACCAACCGATGCCGCGCCATGCCTTTATACAATTGTTCTCGATGAAATCCAATTTGAAGAAATAATTCAGAGCTTCCTCATATTGTCCCAATTCAGCCAGGCAACTACCGATATAGAAAGTCACATTGGTATCTTCCGGAGCAGCTTCTTCTACCTTTTTATAATAAGTGAGTGCAGCCTGATAGTTTCTGTTTAGCCGGTAACAAATAGCCAGGTGGCGATTGTTCCAAATATTATCCGGCTTCAGCGTGTCTGCTTTCAGATAAGCCTGAATAGCTTCTGCATATTTCTTTCTTTTTTGTAATGCATAGCCAAACTTCTGATAATATTCTGCACTTTCTCCTTCGAATCCTCCAATAGACTCCAGTTCTTCATAAATTTCAATAGCCTCGTCCCAACGTTCCTTTGCCAGATAAAAATCGGCAATGGGGAATAATACATCTTCCCAATACAAGATATTGTCGAGTGCAGGAACGTGATGAAGGTCGAGTTTCTCTTTAAAAATATCTCTGAACTCACTCTTGCGTACACTAAGTTTGAAGAAACGGTACAAGTCGTGCAGGTATTGGTTACTGACCGTTCCCGGACGTTCATTGAACCTCTTCATTGTTTCAACATTCGATTTCTCTGCCAATTCTGCCACCTGCTGTTCGTTCAACTGACTCAACATCATATCTTGTTGCGACTGTGGCAATTGATGAATCGTGAAAAAGAGCGAGTACTTATCGCTGTTGCTGAAAAAGCCCGATTGAAGAATTAAATCCAGCAGACTGCTCCCTGATTTCCCGCTTGTTTCATTGCTTTGAGTACATTGGACTGTTGCTTGCTGAATGGATAAAACCAGTTATGCACCTCGCGGAAGAACGGATAATTTTTCAATGCGGCAAAAGTGCTCATATACACATCTGCGCCCTCTAATTGCAATTCGTTCATTTCACGCAATTTATCTCCCAGGCCGGACTTCTCGAACGCATCTTCCCAATCCGGTTCATATCATTGTTTTCTTCATCGTTTTCTTCAAAACCGAACCGCATATTTTTCATGGAGGAAACATTCTTCAGCATTTCAGGAATAATCTCTTCCCTCATCTTTTTATCAATCTTTTCCGTTTCCTGACACAATAGCATTTGGCGGTAAATACGTGCGACGTCTTCTCTGAATGAAGGTATTTCCTCCATGAGATCTACCCTTTTGATAAGTTCCGGATAAAAAGAAAGACGGCTTCTGTAGATGTGGAAGATAATCATTGTACCTACCAATGCCCGTTGGCTGACGTTGACGTTAGGGTGTTCGTAAGCATTGAGCAGCCACATTATTTTTCGTAAGTCGAAACATTCCATCAAGCTCAATGTGAGGGCACTGACAAATAAGCATAAGTCATCTCCCGGAAGTAATTCCGAGGCAAGCATAGCTTTTGCGTCTTCCTCGTCCTCGGGAGTCCATGCACTGTTTGTCCATGTTCTTATAAACATAAACTTGAGCGTATCTTCATGCCGTCTTAATACTTCATCCATCTTTTCGTCAGACAGTAATCCGCTGACTGCCAAGTCGTCATTAAATGACTCCAATATGTGTAATATTGTTTTAATACCATAGTTCGACAAGTCCGCCGATCTGGGAGTGCGGCGTACCTCATGATAATATCTTGATGAAGCGTTGTCCAACATGAGCAAACGTGATTGGTCGGCAATTCCCCAGGTGTCTGCTACCATTTTTTGATACAGATTCCACCGGTCAGGGTCGTTTGCTCCCTGTTTCATGTATTCCAGCATATATTTGTAAGAGGTCTGCAATTGTTCCAGGCGAGTGCGCAAATCCCAGTCAGGACACTGCCACAGCAAAGATTCCAACTGCATTAAGGCTTCTTTGAGCCTTTTCTCTTCAAGTAAAGTACGTATATATGCGTATTGTTCATTAATCGTTTTTTCGTTCATCATTCTTTAATTATTTATTTTTTCCAATCCAGGTCAAACGTTTCCAGAGACCTTCAAAAGGACCGTGTTTATGGTGTCGGAGCCACCACGAACAAAATACCATTTGTAATAGAACAAAAAGGATGCCAAAAAGGAAACTGTAAGTGATTCCTAAATATCGTCCAAGTTCAAATCCCCAATGATAGAACAAAAGAGAACCGAAAATAGATTGCCCGAGGTAGTTCGTTAAACTCATTTTACCATAAGATGTGAAACGCATAAAGAAACTGCGGTCTTTCACACGGTAGAAAGTCAGCAGTAATCCTGTTACCAGCAATACCATGAAGCTAAGGCTACTGAATGAACTTAATATCAATTGCAAGGGAACAAGGATGGCACTTCGTTCGATGAATTCCGGCAGCATATTGTTCAATCCGTAGATGGGGAAGAAGCAGAGAAGCGAAACGGCCAATGCCTTTAACCACAAGCGTTCGTTCTGTTCGCTGTACAGGAAATATTTGCGGCGACCGACAAGCATTCCGAATAAGAATAATCCCGGTGTCTGTAAGATACGTCCATGTTCCAGTGCCCAGGTCATATTGGCCAGTTGTCCTTCCCACATATTCATGCGGACTGTTTCGAGGAAAGTTCCGTTCTTTTGTACGTCGAAAGCAATGCTGAAATAATAACCTGCCAAACTTTTTCCTGCCACATAGTCAGGATTACACAAAGCATAAATCAATTTCACCCAGTCGATAGGTTGTAGAATTAATAAAGTAGCGAAGATGACAACCGTGCGGTCACTCATCCGGCAGAATATCGGAAGGATAATTCCTAAAATCGCATACATAGTCAATATTTCACCAGTAAAGAAAGCGGCATTGAACTGTCCTATCATGAAGAGAATGAATAATCTCCATAAAAAACGCAAGCGGAAATCTTTCCCTCTTCGTTGTTGGTTGTTGTCTTGAATGTAGAAACTGAAACCGAAGAGCAGGGCAAACACAGCGTATGCTTTGTTACTGAATGTGAAGAATAATCCTCTCCAAATAGCCTGATCGGTAAATTTCATCCATTCAAAAGGTACTTCTTCTGGGAAAGAGTAGAAATTAAAATGTTCAATACTGTGTAAGAGAATAATTCCCATTACTGCTAATCCTCTTAATACGTCGGCCACGTCTATTCGGGCGTTGGTTTCCGCGATTTTGTGTTCCATGATTTCTTCGTTTCTGTTATTTATAAGGTTGATATTCTATAATTATTTGATTCCGCTGTTTTAATACTGTTACTCCAGCCCTAATACCGGATGCTAATACTTAATACTTGATACTTAATTGATACTTAATTTAAAACCTTACCTGCACCTGTGCCTGTATCAGATTGGAGTCTTTTTGTCCGTCTCCTTTCTTGTCGCAAAAGGTATATTGTGCTTGTAAGCGGCATCTAGGGTAGAACCAGTATTGTACGCCTGCAATATAGTTATTCTGTTTGAAATCAGCAGCTTTGTTCGGGTTGAAATAATCGAACGAAGCGATGAAATCGAAATTCCGGGCGAAGCGTACACTGCCTGTTGCATAGAAACCTTCGCTTTTCACACTCCGGTCTTTTCCGGCAAGATATTCCGTGCGCAGATTAAAGGTGGAAGTGGTGACAACCCCTCCTGCACTCCAGCGTTTCTTGGCGTAATTTTCTCCGGCTTTAATTCCGGTATATTCCGAATCTGCTATGGCATGTCCTGTTCCGCGGATAAACGAACCACCTACGGATAACCATTTCAGCGGATTAACCATCAAGTTACCGACTACATCTTTTTGACTGTTTTTGTCTTTGGTGTTCAATCCCTGTCCGTTCATTACAGCCACTTTGTATTGCAGGAAGTCGCGAAATAATTTTCCGTGAAGCATCATACCGATATCCCGTCCGGACGTCATTCCGTAACACTTATCGCTGCCGCTTACTCCCGCCAGATAACAAACCGACTGCGAATAACAATTGATGAGTTCTACTGTGGTAGGAGATAATTCATTTTCTATGGTATAAGGAACCTTGAATTCACCGATACGTGCCGTAAGTCCGGGGAGAAACTGATAATCGGTATACACTTCGAGTAACATGCCCCCATTGTAGAAGTCATACATAAAATCACAAGTCCACCGTTTGGTGATCTTTCCGTGTGCCATGAAAATGATTCGTTTGATGTCGAATGTATTGTCCGGGTTCGCTGCATCGTCATAAGTATATCCCAATTGGCATATCCGGAGAGACTAATCCGTTCTTTCAGTGTGTTGACAACTTGATTTAGTGGTGTCTGCTCCTGTGCCAGGAGAGGATTTTGCATACCTGTAATGCATAATACAAAGGTTAAGAGTTGGAGTAGTGTTTTTCGCATGAGTTAGTTGTTATTTGATTTTGATTATGGTTGATACTGTATTATGGTTGATACTGTGGGGATATACGTTGTGTCAATCAGATTCTTTTCAGAGTAGGTTTCGGGGATTCGGTGGTTTTCTTTCAACCACTGTATAGCTTTATCTATCCCTTCAGCCGAAGGGCGTTTTGCTTTTTGATAATTGGGGAGGGCGACGAGTCCTGTCAGATTTTCCGGTACACCTATTTCTATCAGCACTTGCTCCCATTCCTTCTGGGGATGCATTTTTATATAATCTACTCCCAGATTATAACCTGTGATGAGTAGCTACGTACGTCTGAGCATCGATCGATGTACAGCTACGTACGTCTGAGCATTCGAATCGATGTACAG
>ENA-OQJX01000126-OQJX01000126.1-human-gut-metagenome-genome-assembly--contig:-NODE-126-length-51590-cov-5.758817_pt1 | contig 51590 bp, 49 predicted proteins | sample MGYA00242615_ERZ504782 | MGnify/ENA primary metagenome ERZ504782 (study PRJEB26092, sample SAMD00036354) | human gut metagenome | host: Homo sapiens | study: EMG produced TPA metagenomics assembly of... | reverse complement strand
GGTTAGGAATTTAAGTAAAAACGGAATAATTTTGTACAATGGTTCTACTATAGAGAAGGTAGCATATACACAGTTATTTCAAATAGCCGGCGGTAATGATTGCGAAGAGTCGAACAGTGGGTGCTCAACGCCTGCAAGGCCCGTGTTTTATCCTCCTTCCGCATGACGAGCGAGACGTTGCTACTGCTGCTCCATACGAGATCATGCGGACGGGAATATCTTTCAGAGCCTCAATAATCAGTGCCTCGAAGCCACATTCCGCCACTCCAGATCCCCGACAACGCAGATAATCACCATCTCTTTCTCAACAAATACCGTAGCATAAGATTCTAACCGGGCGACAATCTCCTGCAAGTATTCCGTGTTGTCGATCGTAACGGAAACCCCAATATCGGATGTCGTTACCATATCGACCGCCGTTTTGTAGAACGCGAAAGTATCGAACACATGGCTCAAGAACTTATGGGACGGAAGTTGGTTTATCGACTTGATCTTGATATAAGTTATGTCATCTTTGGCTGCCACCGCCTTGATCCGTCCTTTCTCTGCGGTGTTGGAGATGAACGTCCCCGGAGCAGACGGTTCGAAAGAGTTCAACAGACGGACCGGAATATTGCTTTCCTTGGCCGGGCGGATGCAACAGGGATGGAGAATCTTGGCCCCGAAATGTGCCAGCTTCGCCGCCTCCTCGAAGTTCAGTTGACGGACAGGTGAGGTATGGTTGACAACACGCGGATCGTTGTTGTGCATCCCGTCAATATCCGTCCATATCTGTATCTCCTCAGCATCGACAGCCGCCCCGATCAGGGAAGCGCTGTAGTCGCTCCCTCCCCGTTGCAGATTGTCGATATCACCGTATGCATTCCGACAAATAAATCCCTGGGTGATAAAGACAGACGTATCGGGATGCTGATCCAACAAGGCAACCAGCTTCTCTCGGATATAAACGGGGTCCGGTTCCCCGTCGGCAGTGATACGCATGAAGTTCAGCGCTGGCAGAAGGACAGACTCAATCCCTTGCTCTTGCAGGTAAAGATCCATCATGCCGGTGGAGATCAGTTCTCCTTGCGCCAGTATCACCTTCTCGTCAAAAACGGTAAAAGGTTTGCCAGAGAAAGACCAAACATGATTGAAATGCTCGGTGACCAATTGTAGGGCACGCTCTTTGTAGAGATCTGTCCGGTATAACGCTTCTATTTCCCGCGCATATTTCTGTTCCTGTTCGCTGATCATCTTATTCGCCTCGTCCGGTGCTTTCCGGTAAAAGCATCCGGCGATACAGACCAGCGCATTCGTTGTCCCCGACATGGCCGAAAGAACCACTATCTTTCGTTCACTGCTACCTATTATGGATGCGACGTTCTTCATCCGCCGGGCCGAGCCGACGGAAGTTCCGCCAAATTTCAATACTTTCATACTGATTGTTTTGTTGTTTCTAAGCGATATTAAACATTAAAGGTAATGATAAAAGTACTCCCCTTGCCAACTTCGCTGTCCACACGGATCGTTCCACCGTGGGCTTCGACAAAGTCTTTGCTGATGGCAAGGCCGAGACCGCTTCCCTGTACTTTCGTGCCTGGAACGCGGAAATAACGGTCGAAGATACTCTGATGGTAACGCGGATCGATTCCTTTCCCAAAGTCCTGCACGAATATTTCCACCTTCTTGTCCTCCTGGCGCGCACCGATAATGATACGACCATTCTCCGGCGTGTAGTGGATGGCATTGGAAAGGAGGTTCGTGAGTACCCAGGCGATCTTCTCGCTGTCGACAAAGAGCTTGGATATTTTTTCGGGATAATCCACTTCGATATGGCAATTGAAGCGCTCCGCCTGCACACGGTTTGCCTTGATCGCATAATCGATCAGTTCAATCGGCTTCGTGATCTTCGGGTTTAGTTGTAGCTTGCCCGTCTCTACCTGTGTCATTTTCAGCAATTCGCCGGTGATTTCGAGTAGGCGGTCGCTACTTTCACGAATGCTATCGGCAAGCGCGATCTGCTCGTCGTTCATTTCTCCGACACGTTTGTCCTTCAGCAATTTGAGACTCATAAGGATAGCAGATATCGGAGTTTTCAGCTCATGGGAGATAGTGGAGATAAAAGTCGTCTTGGCAGAGTCCAATTCCTTGAATTCAGTGATATTTTTCAAGAGGATCACATCACCCACATACTCTGTCTCACCTCCGTCACCATTCGTCACATGGATCGGGATATATTTAGCCTGGAAATAGCTTTCTTTATCATCAGCATAGATTTTCAAGGGCTCCTTCTTCTCGTCAGGCTGTATCAGTTCACGTACCAGCCGGCGTAACAGGTCGTTTTTCAACGCCAGTTCGGCAGCAGACTTTCCCATCACATTCTCACGTTTCAGATTCAATATGGTAAGTGCCTCGTCGTTAGCGAAAAGAATGGAACGGTCCCGGTCGAGCCCGATTATCGGTTCGGTAATGCTGTTGACAATCGCCTCGATATATTTTTTGGCCTGGATAATATCAGCCAGCGTGCTTTTCCTGTATTCCGTCAAACGTTCCGCCATCCGGTTGAACGAAGAGGTGACTTCAGCAAACTCCTGATTGTCGCCCAGATCGAGCCTCTTTTCGTAATTGTGGTTGGCAATCTCCAGGATACCGTCGGTCAGTTTACGGATCGGCGACGTAATGGAACGAGGCAAACGGATCAGGAAAGCAAAAGCGATCAGGATACAAGCCACCGCGATAATACAAATCCACAGCAATGCCTGGTCCGCCGTATGCTCGGCCACTTTACTCTTCCGGTAGATCGTCGACATATTCAGACTCATAATATCATTGAGTGCCATCCTGACACGCTGTATAGTCGTGTCATTCAAGTTCTGATACATCGCCTCATATTGTGCGACCAGATGTGCCGTCGCCACATTCTCGTCGATCTCTGTGATATTCTTCTGCTGCAAATCCAGGTTCTTTTCAAACTCTGTGTGTGCCTGCGGATCGTTCTTGATCCGTTCGAGAGCATCCAGCATCCGGCGGGAATAGAGAAGCGAATTATAATTATCTGCCAGGATATTCTGCGTGTCGGAAGACATATCCGTAATATTCCGCACGGCCAGCCCACCCAGCAGAACGATCATCGTAAACAACAAACCGATTCCGAAGGTCAGTTTTGTTTTTATTTTCAGGCTTAAGAACTTGTCCATACGCTTATGCTATTATTATCAGATCAATATTCAACTGCGACAAACTGTTTAACAACGTCCTGTATTGGAAAACTGACAGCAGGACAGAACGAAGGCTGAATGAAGGTTTACCCACGCACACCGTGCTGATTTGTTTTTCCCTGCACACCCGGACGATACTTTTCGGGATGCTCTCGGACTGGATACGGATCACTTCGCCGCCCAGTTCCGTAGCCAGTTTAAAATGGTTCGAAAGATAACGCTGGTTCGCCAACGGTATCCGGTCCATACTCTCACGCGGTGTCTGGACATACAGCACGTAGAATTTCGAATTATAGCGTGTTGCCAAACGAGCCGCCTTGCGGATCACCTTCCGGGGAGTCTTCTCGTGACTGCTGATACAGGCAAGGAACCGCTCGTGACGGACGCCCGTATTAACAGGGACCGAGTTTTCGACTTTCTTTTCGACCCGGAGCGCTACCTCCTTCAACGCCAGTTCGCGGAGTTGCAGGATATTTTCGGCTTTGAAGAAATTGTTCAGCGCCGTCTGCACCTTTTCCGGCTTGTAAATCTTGCCGGCTTTCAGGCGCGCCACCAGCTCGTCGGCGGTCAGGTCGATGTTGACCACCTCGTCTGCTTGTTCCAACACACTATCGGGAATGCGTTCCTTCACCTCGATGCCCGCAATATCCTGGACCTCCTCGTTCAGCTTCGAGATGCTGTATGTTGACAGCGGTAATCACACTTATTCCCGCTTCGAGGATATCCATCACATCTTGCCAGCGTTTTTCATTCTTGCTGCCCTCGATATTAGTATGCGCCAGTTCGTCTACAACCACCACTTCCGGATGAATGTTCAGGATAGCATCCAGATCCATGTCCTCAACTTCCTTTCCCTTGTAAAAAGACTTGCGACGCGGAATCAGTGGTAAGCCACCCACCAGCGCCTCCGTCTCGGTTCTTCCATGCGTCTCGATATAGCCGATCCTGACGTCTATCCCGCTACGGAGCAGTTCGTGTGCCTCCGATAACATCCGGTATGACTTGCCTACACCGGCAATCATACGATGTAGACTTTGAAGTTGCCGCGCCGTGACTTTTTCAGCAAATCCAAAAAGTGTTGTACACTCTCTTCCCTGTTCATCCGTTTGAAAAACTGTTTACGGTTTCAAAGTAAAGCCGAAGACCAGATGTGCATCTTCCAACCGGGGATTCCAGATGGCCTGTGCAAAAATAGGTAAAGAAAACGAATCAGTGATCTTTATAGCGGTAGTTCCTTTCAAAGCCACGTTCGTAACAGCAAATCCGCTGGTATAGTACTGGGCAGCTTCGTAAGGAACCAACCCGCAGGTGGCGGTCAAGTCGACACGTTTCACCGAGAAAGGGTAGTTCAGTTCAACGTAGGAAGAATAGTTCTGGTTGCCCTCGGCATCCTTATCCTGTCCGGCGAACATCGTGTACCAAGCCAACGACAAAGGGAACTTTTCAAGCGGGAAAGTGTAGGCAAGCCCCGCCTCGAAATGATGGGCGGTTTCATGGCTCTTGAAATTAAAATACTTGTTGGCGCCTTGTCCCGCCCACCAGAGATCAGCAATGGACAGTGTCAACCCAGAAGCACCGAACGTATAGGCGGCAGTAAGGTCTATCTCCTTATTGGCAAGACCTTCGGAAGACCGGTAACCGTCGAAATCGGTCGATCCCCAAGCTGTCAGTGAGAAGCCGGCTACACTAAAAGCCAATGTAGGTTGGAAACTCGCACCTGTCTGGTACATGCCACGCCATATGTAAGAACTTACTAAATCACCCTGGACTGCAAATTTCACCCCGGTTTCATTTTCGGAAGCTTTTGCCATTCCGAATGAGCATAAAGAAACAGTTACTACTGCTGCTACTATCTTTTTTATTATAGAGTTCATAATTTATTCCTGTTTTATTTATTAATCCTTTCTTTCTAACTTTTCCAATGCCACGTTCAATTTCAGGACATTTACTTTTTCCGGTCCGAAAAGCCCCAATAGCGGACCCTCGATATGGCGTTGACTATCGCCATGACCTTATCGGGAGAGATACCGCGTGCCTTCGCTACACGTTGCACTTGGCTATAGGCGGCTTTCGGAGAGATATCGGGATCGAGACCGGAAGCGCTGGCTGTGACCATTTCGACAGGAACTTGCTCACGTTTCAGGTAGGGATGATATACGAGGAACGTATCGATACGTGCTTGTACGTCCGCCAGATATTCTTCATTGGACGGCCCTTTGTTGCTACCTGCCGAGCTCGAAGCATCGTAACCATCTCCGGCATGGGACGGGCGGCCCCAAAAATAAATGTCTTTTGTGAACTGCTGCCCCACGTTAGCAGCGCCTACGATCCGACCGTTCAACTCGACCACATCGGCATTGCCTTTGTTGGGAGAAGCGACCTGGGCGAAAAGCCATAAGATAAAGATATAGCCAACACTGAATAGAATGCAGAAAGCAATCGTCAGTTTGAATGATTTAAACAGATTTGATATCATAAGATTCAATTTTTTTTCGTTTTTAATTGGGAAACACCCGCTACCCCCGGCAACCTTTCCGGACAACGTAGAAGCCTTGGCCGGGCGGCGCGCAGTGTCAAAAGATATTTATACTTAGAAAATAGAGAAACAACCATGTCGATCAACTTGATCCCGATAAAGGGAGCGATCACACCGCCCACCCCGTAAATCAATAAGTTACGCCGTAGCAGAGCCGATGCCCCTATAGGCTTGTAAGCCACCCCGCGCAGAGCCAGCGGAATCAGGATCGGGATAATGACCGCATTAAAAATCACGGCACTCAAAATCGCACTTTCCGGACTGTGCAAATGCATGATGTTCAAAGCAGCTAACTGTGGTATCGCCACCATGAACAAGGCCGGGACGATCGCAAAATATTTCGCCACATCATTTGCGATACTGAAAGTCGTCAGCGTTCCGCGTGTCATCAGCAATTGCTTACCGATCTCTACAATCTCGATCAGTTTTGTCGGGTCGTTGTCCAAGTCCACCATATTACCGGCCTCTTTTGCCGCCTGCGTACCACTGTTCATTGCCACGCCGACATTTGCCTGAGCCAGTGCAGGTGCATCGTTCGTCCCGTCGCCCATCATGGCGACCAACTTGCCCGCTTCCTGTTCTTTCTTGATGTAGTTCATCTTGTCCTCCGGTTTCGCTTCGGCAATAAAATCATCTACTCCGGCTTTCTCAGCGATATACTTTGCTGTCAACGGATTGTCACCCGTGACCATCACCGTCTTGACCCCCATTTTGCGTAACCGTTCGAAACGCTCTTGGATGCCAGGTTTTATAATATCTTGCAGCTCGATCACCCCAATGATGAAATCATCTTGTGCCACCACCAGCGGTGTGCCTCCGTTACCAGTAATCTTCCCAACCAATGCGGCAACCTCTTCCGGATACTTGTTTCCGGCCTCCTCGCACATCTGGCGGATAGCATCGAAAGCACCCTTGCGAATACGGGTTCCGTCTTTCAGATCTACCCCCGAACACTTCGTCTCGGCCGTGAACTTGATCATCCGTGAACCCGAAGTGCTCAAATCGCGGATGCGGACGCCACGTTCGCGTCCCAGTTCGACGATCGATTTGCCTTCCGGTGTCTCATCTGACAGGGATGCCATCAGACAAGCCTGCACAAAAGAATGTTCGTCGACCCCGGCTACCGGATAAAACTGTGTCGCTTTACGGTTGCCAATCGTGATCGTACCGGTCTTGTCGAGCAATAGGGTATCTATGTCTCCGGCTGTCTCTACAGCCTTTCCGGATTTGGTTATTACATTTGCACGCAAGGCACGATCCATTCCCGCAATACCGATCGCAGACAACAGTCCGCCGATCGTAGTCGGGATCAGACAAACAAACAAGGAGATGAAGGCCGCGATGGTGATCTGTGCTCCTGAATAGTCGGCAAGCGGTTTCAACGTGCCGCATACCACCACAAACACCAGTGTAAAACCGGCCAACAATATCGTCAAGGCAATTTCATTCGGCGTCTTTTTCCGCGAAGCTCCTTCGACAAGCGCAATCATCTTGTCGAGAAAACTCTCGCCCGGCTGTGTCGTTACCATCACCCGTATCTGGTCGGACAACACTTTTGTACCGCCCGTCACGGAACTCTTATCGCCTCCGGCTTCCCGGATGACCGGAGCCGACTCGCCCGTTATGGCACTCTCGTCGATCGAAGCCAGCCCCTCGATGATCTCGCCGTCAGAAGGGATCGTATCTCCGGCCTCGCAGATAAAGATATCGCCTTTTTTCAACTGCGAACTGCTCACCGTCGTAATTTTTCCACCAGCTTCCACCCGTTTCGCAGGTGTCTCTTCGCGTGTCTTGCGCAAACTGTCGGCTTGTGCCTTACCACGTGCCTCGGCAATCGCTTCGGCAAAATTGGCGAACAGTAGTGTCAGGAAGAGTACAATGAAAACCAATATATTATAGCCGAACGATCCCTGTGCCGTATCACCTCCGGCAGCCGACCAGACCGTCACCACCAACATGACGAAGGTTACCACTTCGACAATAAACATGATCGGGTTGCGGAACATCGTTCGAGGGTCCAACTTCACGAACGACTGTTTCAGACTTTCTATTACAAGCTCCTTCGGAAACAAAGAAGCAGATCTATTCTCTTTCATCATATTATTATTCAATTCTCAAATTTGAAACTCCGGTTTACATATAGATGCTAAAATACTCCGCGATCGGTCCCAACGTCAGTGCAGGGAAGAAAGACAGGGCAGCCACGATAAAGATCACACAGAATGTCATCACGGCAAATGTCACGGTGTCCGTTTTCAAAGTCCCTGCACTTTCGGGGATAAACTTCTTCTGTGCCAATAGTCCGGCAATCGCCACCTGTCCGACAATCGGAAGGTAACGGGAGATGATCAGCGCCAAGCCTGTCGTAAAATTCCAGAAGTAGGTGTTGTCGCCGAGTCCCTCGAAACCTGATCCGTTGTTGGCGGAGGCAGAAGTATATTCGTAAAGCATCTCGCTGAAACCGTGGAAACCGGGATTATTCAACCAACCTCCCTCCGCTTCCACAAAGGCCGGATTATACACCCAATAATAGCAAGCGACAGCTGTCCCGATCAGGATCACGAACGGATGTGTCAGCGCCACGATCGTTGCAATCTTCATCTCGCGCGCCTCCACCTTCTTTCCTAAAAATTCCGGAGTACGACCGACCATCAAGCCACTAATAAACACGGCGATAATCAGAAAAGCATAGTAATTCATGAACCCTACGCCCACACCTCCGAACCAGGTGTTTATTTGCATATTCAACATCTCCATCATCCCGCTGAGCGGCATCGTACTGTCGTGCATCCCGTTGACGGAACCGTTTGAGGTGACTGTCGTCGTACAACTCCACAGGGCCGTTGCCGCCGGACCGAGGCGAGTCTCCTTTCCTTCCATCGCGCCGGCTCCCTGGTCAATCCCCATCTGGGAGATCATGGGATTACCTTTCGTTTCGTAATAGGTGTTGATCCCTACGCTGGCGAGGTAAGCAAAAAGCATAACCCCGAAAATCGTGTAAGACAACTTTTTTCTTTTCAGATAGAATCCCAACGCAAAGACCATTGCCATCGGGAGAATCAGGATCGACCAGCACTCTACCATATTGGTCAGGTAAGTCGGGTTTTCAAGCGGATGTGACGAGTTCACTCCGAAATAACCTCCTCCGTTGGTTCCCAACTGTTTAATCGGTATGACAGCGGCGGCAGGACCTTGCGAGATCAGTTGCTCGTTACCCTCCAATGTCGTCAGCTTCATCTTTCCGTCGAATCCCATCGGTGTTCCTTCAATAATAAGGATGAACCCGACAATAAGCGACATCGGCAACAGAATACGGGTGCAACTTTTCAACAGCAGGTTCCAGAAGTTACCAATCGTATTGGTTGTCTTGGCGGCCATCGCCTTGAAGATTCCGGCAAGGGCGGCCATCCCGGTAGCAGCCGTGATAAACTGGAAGAGCATGATCACGAACAACTGGGTAAAATAGGTCAGTCCGCTTTCCCCACTATAGTGCTGGAGATTACAATTGACCATAAAACTGATGCAGGTATTGAACGACAGGTGTGACGACTGCCCCCCATTGCCATCGGGGTTGAGAGGCAGGTATTGTTGTGTCCACAGCAAGAGCATTCCCCAAAAAAACCAAAAAAGATTGATGGTCAGCAACGCTTTCAAGAAACTTTTCCAGTTCATTTCCTCGTTCGGATTGATCCCGCATATTTTAAAGATCCATCTTTCCATCGGGGCAAGAAAATCGAGCATGTCTTCTCCCCTCTATATACTTTGCGATATACTTACCCAGCGGATAAGCCAGAACGACCATGAGTACGATCTGCGCAATACTTCCTATTAATTCTGTATTCATCTTTTCACTTAAGCTAATCGTTTAAAACTTTTCGGGCTTCACCAATACATAAAGCAGATACCCGAAGATAACCAAGCAGAGTACAAACAATGCTGCAAACATACTTTCCTCCTTTTCTAAATCTTTTCGAACCAATCCACACATTTAAAGAAAAACCAGTAGCAGGCCCCGCCTACCACACACAAAAAAACAAAAGACACAAATTCATTTTCCAACATCTTAAAATACTTTTAGTGTTAATACTATTCATCGTTTCGCCTTTTTATATACCAACGGCGTGCCAAACAGATAAGAAGTTGCGTGAAGAAAAGAATATCAGCAAGTTAAAGTTTCAGCTTAAAAGCCGGAGCAGATGGCCACCCTTCCATTTTGAAAAGGTTACCTTTCCAGAATGGAAAAGTTCACTATTTCGGCAGTATCTGGAGTAAATGTTTCATCAACGAAAATAGGTTCAAATTTGCAGACGAAAATGATAACTGGTATAAGTGGACAGTTTTCTTAAGGGATAATAATACGGGAAAGACGAATCTATTGAAGGCGATTGCAGTTTGGAACCTGATTATGATTCCTCCTTTACTTCGAAGACAGGTTGTTTCAATTAGATTTTGCGGCCAAAAACAACAGTACAGCAAATCATTCTCTTTTCGCAAAACCCGTGTACCCTATCCTATGTCGATATTGGGCCATTACAACCCGTATTCCTCTATCTTCCGGTAGAGGGTTGTCAGCCGATACCTAATAAACGGGAGGTTTCCGTTTTATTGCCATTGGTATATTTCAATACCTTTTGAATATGCATCTTCTCGACGCCACTGAGGTCGAAGCCGGAATAGTTGCCTTCGGTATTGGCTTGAGGGGTCTGCATTGCGAGCGGCAGGGTATCCGCCGCCAAGGTGTCGCCGTCGGAAATAATAAGGCTGCGCTCCACGACATTGCGCAGTTCGCGGACATTCCCTTTCCAGGGGTACCGTTTCAGAATGCGGATATAGTCCGGCGAGATCGTGCGGATGGTCTTTCCCATCTTGGAAGACAGTGCGGAGACAAACGCCTCGACATGCAAAGGGATGTCGTCCACCCGTTCACGGAGTGGCGGCAGGTGAATCTGGAAAACAGAAAGCCTGTAAAACAAGTCCTCGCGAAAATGTCCATCGGCAATTTCTTTTGCCAGGTCGCGGTTGGTGGCGGCTATCACGCGCACATTCACTTTGATAGGCTTCGTATCGCCGATCTTGAGAAACTCGCCGGTTTCGAGGATACGGAGCAGCTTAGCCTGAAGATCGAACGCCATCTCGCCGATCTCATCGAGGAAGATCGTGCCGTTGTCGGCTTCTTCGAACAGGCCTTTCGTCTCTTTGAGTGCACCGGTGAAAGCTCCTGCCTTGTGACCGAACATCTCGCTTTCCAACAGGTCGCGGCTGAAAGAGGAACAGTTGATGGCGACAAAGGTTTTATCGCTACGGGAACTATACTGATGGATGGACTGGGCAAACACCTCCTTGCCGGTCCCGGTCTCGCCGGTGAGCAGGACGGGAACATCCGTTGCGGCAACCTTGCGTGCCAATGAGACAGCCTCTTGTATGGCAGGTGAACGGCCGATGACAGTGGCAAACGAATACTGTTTGCCAACAGCAGTCCCGGCAGCTTTCTGCTGCTGGTAGGCAGCAGTCGCCTTTTCCATCGCTTTCGCGATCAGAGGGAGGATTTTATTGTTGTCATCGCCTTTGGTATATAGTCGAACGCTCCGTTCTTGATAGCTTGCACGCCATCGGGGATATTACCGTGGGCCGTAAGCAAAATCACTTCCGAAAGGGGACGCAGACGTTTCAGTTCGGTGACAAGCTCCACTCCGCTCCCGTCTGGCAAGCAGACATCGCAGAGCACCACTTCGGGATCATTCTGTTCGAGCTGTTTGATGCCCGCTTTACAGCTGGCGGCCTGGAACACATCATAGCCTTCCAGCCCGATAATACGGGACAGCAGGCTTAAAATTTGCTTCTCATCGTCGATAATCAATACTTTTCCCATCTTCCTATTCAGCTATGAGGAAGCAAATATAGCATATTATTCAGAGGTGTCCATTACTTCTTCCATTTTCATACCACCTTAATTATAGTTTAATTATTTGCAAATATCCTAAACCCGGTACAAGTAATGTGTAATAAATAGTACATTCGCTAAAATTATCTACAAAATGAAAAAAGTTCTATTAGTTGCAGTCTCCGCACTGCTTGTCTGCACTTCTTGTGTAACAAAGAAAAAGTATCTGCTGGCCGAGAACGGACGTCTGGAAGCCATTGCCCGGGGAGACGATCTGCAGAACCAGCTTGTGAACTGCCGCGACAACAACGACGGTCTCACTTCGCGTCTTACCGCACTTGAACGGGATACCACCCGCATGGGCAAGAACATCCGCAACTATCAAAATATGCTCAGCACAAACATGACGGAGCAGGAAAAATTGAATTCACTCCTAAGCCAGAAAATGAGCGAACTGGATGAACGCGAACGCACGATCAACGAACTACAGGATATGATCAATGCACAGACCGAACGAGTACAGAACTTGCTCAACAGCGTAAAGGACGCGCTTCTGGGGTTTAGCAGCGACGAACTGACCGTCCGCGAAAAAGATGGGAAAGTCTATGTTGCCATGTCGGACAAACTTCTTTTCGAATCGGGAAGCGCCCGTGTCGACAAGCGTGGCAAGGAGCTTTGGCCAAACTCGCTGAGGTCCTCAACAAGCAATCCGATATCGACGTGTATATCGAAGGACACACCGACAGCAAGCCGATCAACACCGCCCAATTCAAAGATAACTGGGATCTCAGTGTCATCCGCGCTACCTCGGTCGTCCGCATCCTGACAAAAGACTACGGTGTCAAGCCTTTGCAGATACAACCTTGCGGCCGTGGCGAATTCATGCCTGTCGACGACAACGAAACTGCCGACGGCCGTGCCAAAAACCGTCGTACAGAAATCATCATGGCTCCGAAACTGGATAAGTTATACCAGATGTTGAACCAGTAGTACTCATAAGAAGGCTACTATCACGGTTTGTCCGTTACCTTTGTTTTTCCCAAAAGTAACGGACAAATTTTACAAAAAGCAAGCAGATCTTTTCGAGAAAGCTCTCGTTTTAACGCGGTTCCGATCCCCTTCTGCACGGTATTGAGACCTGGGTATTAGGGGTATCGAGATCGGGGTGTTGAGAGGAATAGATAGGTAGTTGCTTAAAAATAAGTAACATGCTTTGATGAAAAATATGCTCGTCTTTATGATAGTATAATAGTGATTATCTCCAGTGTTATTCCCTCTTGCACCGCAAAGCAAAATATAGAATATACAGGAAAGACAACAATGGAATCACAAACCCAACCGCCATGTTATCGGCTCCGATATATCCCATCAGCATTGGAGCAAAGGCTCCGCCTGCTACTCCCATAACGATATAAGAGGAAGCTTTCTTCGTATAGGAACCCATACCTTCCAAGCCGAGTGCAAAGATTGTCGGAAACATAATGGACATAAAGAAAAAGAAAGATAGAGCGCATACAAAGAAACCGTACCGACAGACACGACGACCAACGCCATACAGACAGCATCTGCCAAAGCGAACCATGTCAGAAGACGGGCCGGAGACATCCACCTCATCGTAAAACTACCGGACAGACGGCCTATCATAAACAAAGCCATTCCTCCGAAAGCCAAAATACGTGAAGCCTCGATATTCGTCATGGAAGTATCGACTTCCGTCACATAATTAATGAAGAAACTGAAAATACCCGTCTGGGCCGCACAATAGCAGAACTGTGCAATAATAGCCCGGATAAATTGCGGATGTCTCCACATCGAGGCAGTACCGGACACAGGAGCAATCATCTTTTCCTCTTCGTCCGTTTCCTCCTGCACTTCAGGCAGTTTTGTAAAAAAGAAAAGTATGGCGACCAGCAAAACGACCGAACCGACCAATATATAGGGTTTCGTCAAAGTAAACGGATCATCTTCCGCCCCTCCGAAAATCAACATCCCTCCTACCAAAGGTCCCAATATCCAGCCTAATCCGTTAAACGATTGGGAAAGGTTCAAGCGCTGAGCCCCCGATTCCTCTGGTCCCAGAATCGTGGAATAAGGGTTAGCTGCCGTTTCCAGAATACAAAGCCCGCAGGCAATGACAAAAAGGGATATCAGAAACGGAGAGGCTGAATGCAGATAAGCTGCCGGAATAAAAGCAAACGCACCAACCGCAAACAGGCATAACCCTAAAATAATCCCTTTCTTATATCCGAACCGCTTCATAAACATACCGGCAGGAAGCGCCATCAGAAAGTAAGCGATATAAGTGGAGAACTGCACAAGACCGCTCTCCGCCTTCGTCATCGTAAAGACACCTTGAAAATGCTTATTCAATACGTCCAACAGACCATGAGCAAAACCCCACAATAAGAACAGGCTGGTGATCAATATAAACGGGACAAGATAAGATTTCCCGTCAGGAGCGGAAAACAAAGTTTTCTGATTATTCTTTTTCATACTTGCTATTTGTTATGAGTCAGCAAAGATACTCTTTTTTTCAGAGATTACTTTCCTGTCACTATTTACATGTCAAAACGGTTTGTTTTCTGCCAAATTTTCCTACGAATGTTCTTCCTTAACAATCATGTTTCCAAATACATATATAAACTTCAGTAAGTCTATTCGCCTAAATTCATGACCTCAGGAAAAGGTTTTCAGCTTCGTTTATCATCCTTTATTCATATTAACGCCGGCCACATTGTCCTGGCATACCTTTTGAAGTTGGTATAGTGCTTTCGGATTAGAAAAGACGAGAGCGGAAGAAGAATATAAATGTTTAACTAAATAATTGGAGGACTGTATTATGACACCGATGAGAAGAAGTCAAAATTGGTTACCGTATGTATTCAATGATTTATTTGACAATGACTGGATGATTAAAGCAAACTCTACAGCTCCAGCCATCAACGTGATTGAATCGGAAAAGGACTATCGAGTAGAAGTTGCTGCTCCGGGCATGACAAAAGACGATTTCAACATCCGTATCGACGAGAACGACAACCTGGTCGTATCGATGGAGAAAAAAGAAGAAAAGAACGAAGAAAAGAAAGAAGGGCGCTATCTGAGACGTGAATTCTCCTATAGCAAATTCCAGCAAACAATGGTTCTTCCCGAAAATGCAGAGAAAGAGAAGATCGAAGCAAAAGTCGAGAATGGTGTGTTAAACATCATCATTCCGAAAATGAGCGAGGAAGCAGCCAAGAAAGCTGAAAAGATTATCGAAATCAAATAATCTGTTTGTCCTTTATAAACTAAAGGCTATAATGTTTGTTTTATTGGAAAAATATTATCCGGTTAAAGCAAACCATTATTTTTTTATCTATATCTTTGCCTGTATAAAATTATATTGTATTATAAATCTAATTGAAAGAAAGGAAACAGAATTATGATTTTAAGCAAGAAATTATCTGAAGCATTTAACGCACAGGTAAATGCAGAAATGTGGTCATCCAATTTGTATCTGTCCATGTCCGTGCATTTCCAAAAATTGGGATTAAACGGTTTCGCTCACTGGATGAAAAAACAAGCTGAAGAAGAAATGGAACACGCCCACAAAATGATCGACTTCGCTATCGACCGTGGCGGTGACATCACAATCGGCCAGATCAATGTCGTTCCTACCGCATGGGGCAGCGTCACAGAATTATTCGAACACGTTTACAAACATGAATGCTACGTTTCTGAACTGATCGACAAAATGGTCGATATCGCAGAAGAAGAAAAAGACCATGCCTCAAGAGACTTCCTCTTCTGGTTCGTTCGCGACAGGTAGAAGAAGAATCTACAGCCAAAGGAATCGTAGATCAGTTGAAGAACTATGGCGAATGCCACGTCGGTATCCTTGACCACAGATTAGGCAAAAGATAAAAACAATGGGCAATTGACAATTAGTTGACACGGTCTTTTAATTGTCAATTGCTTTAAGCACCGCTTTCCCCCACAGCTCTCCCAAAGCAGAAGCCCCTTTCCGGTTAGGATGCAGATAGAAAGTTCCTGCATTTCCTTTTTCGGGGAAAAGCTCACTTTTATAATGTGCCTTGAAATAATCGAAACCATCTGTATCCCCCATAAAGACCTGTCCGGGAAAACGTTTGGAATAATCGAGAACCAATGCCTGTAATTCAGGATAATAACTTTGCAAACGATTCAACCCTTCTTCCAGATATTTGGCTCCGTTGTATGTATTCGGGCTATACCATACCGGCCGGTGCAATACGATCTTGCATTTCGGATAGAGTGCAAGCAACTTATCGACAATCGTTTTCATATTCTCATAATATTTGGCAGGCGAAGCCGGAGCCCCATTTGGCCCTGTAATAGCACTGTCATTCGTCCCAAGCATAATGGAAAAGATCAAAGTCGCCCACGTTTCATCTTTGAACTGGTCGGCAACCTGAACCACCTTCGGAAATAGCAAATCAGTTTGAGGTAAAAAATCAAGAGTCGTACTTCCGCTTACCCCCTGGTTGGAATAACGGACAGTTCCGACAGACGGTTGCCTGCGCAGATATAAAGCAGCCTTCACAGGGGGCGCCTCATGTCTCGGATTTTCCAACAAAGCCCCTTGCGTTATGCTGTTTCCGATAAATACTATATTCAGATTTTTCTTTTCCTCTCCCATCATATAACAACTGATTGTCATACACAACAACAAACCTATAACTTTCCGGATATCCTTCATAATTCAATCTTTTCTACTCTTCTGCGAATGTAGGAAAAAATTCATTCACTTCCGGATGTTCCGATAACCAAATTTTAGCACCTTCTTCCTCGTGCATAGGATAAGCCTCCACCAAATCCATCAATTCGCTCAATTGGTCATTATCGAGAGCAAAGTTCCGGAAAAAAGCGGCTGCATACGGATCTTTATCAGAGAAGCCTTTGGTAGCCATAATCTGAATGTGTTCGGCATCGCCGTACTGTTTCTGCGGATCATCCAGAAATTTCAGGTCGTAGCGGGAGAACATCCAGTGAGGAGTCCAGCCGGTTACCACGATCCATTCCTTGTTTTCGATCGATTTCTGGAGGAATGCGACCATTGTCGCTCCGCTCGAAGGTTTTAGCGTCAACTCGACCGGATATTCCCGGATGACACGCTCAGTCTCATTCATCAGGCCAGCCCCAACGTCGATACCGATAATCTCATTACGGAACTTCTCTTTATGCTCATTCAATTCTTCTATGGAACGGATCGTGACATACGAAGGGACTACCAGCCCCATCCTGGCATTTTTATAGGCTACTCCTAACGCTTCCAAGTTATCGCCATATTTCCTTATATAATCGGCATGTGTAGCCGGAAGCCATGCATCCATAAAAACATCGACTTTACCAGCCGCCATCGAAACAAAGACCGGCGCGATATCCGCATTTCGCAGCATCACGTCATAGCCCTTGCTCTCAAGCATGACTTTCGCCAGATAGCTCATAGCAATCCCTTCCGACCAATTTACATAACCGATCGAGACCTGTTTTCTGTCTTTCGAGGAATTGCTGCAATCAGCAAACATCATCATGAAGGCTACAATAAGGGATAAATTTATAATGATAATCAATCTTCTCATAAATACTTTTCTTTTTATCTGTTTTACTTTCTACGGACAAAGCCCTGTGTAATACGATCCAGGACGATCGCCAGAATCACGACGGCTATGCCGCCTTCAAAACCAAGTCCGATTTTCATTTGTGTGATTCCTTTCAATACGATCTCACCTAACCCGCCGGCCGAGATCATAGCCGCAATCACAACCATAGACAGAGCCATCATGATTGTCTGGTTCACTCCTGCCATAATGGTCGGTAAAGCCAACGGGAGCTGAACTTTAAAAAGAAGCTGTCCCGAAGTGGCCCCAAACGAACGAGTCGCCTCTACAATATCTTCCGGAACCTGACGGATTCCCAAATCGGTAAGACGGACAACCGGAGGCATGGCAAATATCACGGTGGCAAAAGCGCCCGGAACAGGTCCCAGTCCGAAAAACAGGACAGCCGGAATCAAATAGACAAAAGCGGGCATCGTCTGCATCAGGTCCAAAACCGGCCGGATCACTTTAGCCGCCTTATCGTTTCGTCCGGTCCAGATTCCCAGCGGAACACCGAGCAGCAGGGCAATGATCGTCGACGACAAGACAAGTGCTACGGTCTGCATGGTCTGTACCCAGAATCCCATCCCCCAAATCAAAAGTAAACCGAGCAAGGTCAGGACAGCAGTTCCCTTTCCGGCTTTCCACCAAGCCAAAGCTGCTATTCCCGCAATCATCAGGTAGAACGGGACCCACATCAGTATTCCCTGGAAGCCGTCGATAAAGCCGCCTACGATGTGGTTGATTACATCAAAAAGGCCGGCAAAGTTTTCTGTCAGCCAATTAATGGCCATTTCTATATATTTTCCGATATTTATCATAAATCTATTGCGTTTTGAATGATTTCTTCTATTTCTTTCTGATCCTTTCCGGTCATCTCGATAATGATGGCTGAAGTCGATACGACACCTTTCAAACGGTTATTCTCATCGACCACCGGCAAAGCCTGCTGGACCTTCGGCAAGAGAGGCAACATATCTTCGACTGTCATATTCTCCAATACGGAAGGGACCTCTTTCATAACAATCGAACTGATGTCCCTCGTCCCTTCCTTACGCAGCCGCAGCACATCTTTCAACCGTATTTCACCAAGGAACTGCTCGTCCGTTCCGATCACGGGCAACGCATACAAACGTTTTTCCCTCATCTTGCGGATAATAGCCTCCGGACCATCTTTGCGGATACGGACAACGATCGGTTGAGTCAGCATGATGGAAGAGGCCGTAACAACACGCCCACGATCCACACTCTCGGTAAAACGGGTGACATAGTCGTCAGCCGGATCAGTCAATATCTCTTCGGGCGTCCCGACCTGTACGACTTCGCCATCCTTCATAATGGCAATACGGTCGCCTAATTTGATGGCCTCGTCCAGATCATGTGTGATAAAGACAATAGTACGTTTCATCTTCTCCTGCAAATCCAGCAACTCGTCCTGCATCTGTTCGCGGATAAGCGGGTCAAGGGCTGAAAAAGCCTCGTCCATCAGCAGGACTTCCGGGTTATTCGCCAAAGCACGTGCCAGCCCGACGCGCTGCTGCATACCTCCAGAGAGTTCGTCCACACGCTGGTTCTCATATCCCTTCAATCCTACAACAGCTATGCTTTCATGTGCTTTCTTCTCGCGCTCTTCTTTAGGTATACCCTGCAATTCAAGCCCGAAAGCTATATTGCTCAAAACTGTCCGGTGAGGCAACAGGCCAAAATGCTGGAATACCATCGCCATCTCCTTACGACGTATTTGCAACAGATCCTTATCCGACAGAGACGTGATGTTCCTGCCACTTAACCATATCTCCCCCATAGAGGGTTCGTTCAGCCGGTTAATGCAACGCACCAACGTCGACTTGCCACTACCGGAGAGCCCCATTATCACGAACATCTCTCCTTCCTTTATTTCCAGATTGGCATTACGGACAGCTACGGTACAGCCTGTTTCTTTTAAAATTTCCTGTTTGCATTTACCTTGCTTGATCATCTTTTTCGCTTTGGCCTTCTCAGGTCCGAAAAGAATCGATAAGTCTTTTATTTCTATTTTCGTCATATTAAAAAATTATATTTGGTCATGTTTAGAAGTAATTCCCGGGACCGGGCATGTGGCGTCTATTAATTAAACAGGGAAAACTGAATTTAGTTTAAAAAAGATATAGCAGAAATCGTTCCTTCCATTTTTTTCAACAAGACTGCCACATCAAAAAATATTATTTTGACAACCAAATAAGATATTCGCAAACAAAATAGTATGTTAAAAAATATTACCCGCTATACTAATTCCCAAAATATGCCTTACTAATTCGATTTTGATGGGGTGGCAATGACATTTTGATAAAAACAATTTTCACGTTTTTATCCTCTTGCATTTACCGGAAATATGCTCGATGTCCAACCGCAGGATATTCGTCCGGTAAAAGGACTTGTCGATATACTTCTCTCCTATCGCTTCAAAACCGGAGCAATATTTCTTTGCCAACAGGCGTAAAGCGTTCCGGCGTTCTTCTTCGGGAAGGTCCATATATATCGTACCGAATGCAAGCGCACATTCATAAGCCGTAGTGAACTGATTCGGAATAATATGTGTTTTTCCCACTACGCAAAAACTCACTTTCGGATTTTCCCGGAGGCATTCCAACTTATATCCTTCCGGGGCACAGTGGAAATAGACACTTTTTCCTTCCTTCACAAAAGAAATCGGGATTCCATACCCGAAGCCATCCGTCCCCACCATCGACAGGAAACCATATTCAGCTGTTTCCAATAACTCAATTGCGCCTTTTTCATCCAAAACGCGGTCTTTTCTTCTTATTTCATGATACATAGTGTTACATATTTAAACGATATCGACCGACAAATCTACAAAAAGTCTTATATTTGCGAGTAAGAATTACACATAATAACGCATACTAATATGAAAACAAAGATTTCGCTTTTGCTTCTTGCCATTCTCTGCAACTTCGCCGTATTTGCCCAGAGTGACTTCAATACCTATTTCGAAAAGAAAAGCCTCCGGGTGGATTTCGCCTTGAGCGGTAATCTAACCTCACAATCGGCTGCCATCCAGCAGTTGCGTGAAGAACCGGTATGGGGTGGCCCGGTCAAGAACCTGATTGACAAGTCGGGCTATGGAGGCTACTATATCAACGTATATGACAAGGCTACGGACCGACTGATCTACTCACGCGGTTTCAATACATTGTTCGAAGAATGGCGCTCGACGGAACAAGCCAAGACAGAAACACAATCGTGGACAAACAGCGCTTCCGTTCCTTTCCCGAAAGCACCTGTCTATGTCGAGATCACAGCACGCGACAAAGCTGACATGCAATTCCATCCGTTGCTCCGGCAGGAGGTTGATCCCCAAAGTATTTTCATCGACCGGGGAAAGTTGAAAGACAATAAAGTGCATCAGATACAGAAAAGCGGCGACTCGGCAGAAAAAGTCGATCTTGTTTTCATTGCTGAAGGATACACGACGGATGAACAGGAGAAATTCGTAGCAGATGCAAAACGATTTACAGAAGCTTTGTTCGCGACTCCTCCTTTCACGACACGTCGAAACGACTTCAACGTATGGGCTGTCTGCTTGGTATCGGAAGAATCGGGCACGGATGTTTCGGGCAAAGGTATCTTTAAGAACACAGCCCTCAATTCCGGTTATTATACATTCGGCGTGGATCGTTATCTGACAACACCGGATATGAAATCGATCCGCGATGCCGTCTGGAACGTACCCTGTGATGCCATATTCCTGCTGATAAACACAGATATGTACGGCGGTGGCGGAATGTATAATTTCTATGCCTGTGGAACAGCCGACAACCCACGGACACCTGTCGTCTTTACGCACGAGTTCGGACATAGCTTCGCCGGCCTGGCTGACGAATATTTCTCTTCGGAGGTAGCTTACCAGGATTTCTACAACTTGAAATACGAACCGTGGGAACCGAACATCACGACTTTAGTCGATTTCGACAGCAAATGGAAAGACTTGTTGCCAGCCAATACGCCGATTCCTACCCCACTCGACGCCGAACATAAGGACAAAGCCGGTGTGTTCGAAGGGGGCGGCTACCTATCCAAAGGCATTTATCGTCCGATGGACCACTGCATGATGCGCGATTATGCTCCGTTCTGCCCGGCCTGCTCACGGGCCATTCTGCGAATGATCGATTTTCTGACAGACAAGAAATAAAAACGCGAACCGTAACCCATAGCTTTAGACATCGTAAAGCTATGGGTTAGGGATGCCAAAGCATAGCTTTATGGTGGTCTTTTCTCATGTCGATGGTATGGTCATACAAAATGGGCCAATATTATTTTAACCGTACTGCTTCCCCGTATTTGCTGATATCGATCAACTTATAAGTATCGACCTTGATTTTACCGCGAATGAGTTCGGGGATATTGAAAGAGAAAAGAGAACGTTCATAATAATCCGTCTCTTTCTGAGGTAACAGGAAAGGTTTGCCGGGAACACCATTCGCATCCAAATAACAAATATAAGGCCGTGTATACAGCCCGTCACCCCGGCGGCTACTGAAAACGAACCACCGGCTGTTGCTGCTCCAGGAATGATAGCTTTCGACATCGTCACTGTTCACTTGAAGAAGGGAATCTGTTTGACATGTCAACATATCCAATAACCGCAAATCCGCATCCTTGTGCCAGATAGAGAAGTTGCCATAGTCCGAAACCGTGTACATCAGGAAACGGCCATCGGGCGATACTCTCGGAAACTTCGCGCTGCGTCCTTCCTTATTAGCGTTATACAGCGTATCTATCTCCTGGCCGAAACTCCGTTTTTCCGGATCGAAAGCAATGCTTTGCAGGTTGTAGCGGATTTCCCGGTACGACTCAGGCATCCGGCATGCCGGTGCGGAACAGAAATACAACCGTCTGCCATCCGGAGAGAATGCCGGAAAAGTCTCCATATTCTCCTCCGATGACAAGTGGGGAGATGTTATGATTTCATGTTTCTCCACGTCATAGACCACTACATCCGACCGATTGTCGAACACTTCCACCCGATTCGCATCCGAAAGGTGAAAATCCTGTTTCGTATCATTCGTCGAGAATGCGACATATCGCCCGGACGGGTGCCAGGTGGGATAGACCAAAGCGGAAATAGTCCGTTCGGTCTTCGTATCCAGCTTCTCGATATGACCGTCCTTCAGAAGGTAAGTCCCGGCGTGTAGCGCACGTTGGTGGAAAAGCATCCGGTCCGGATTCTGCATACAGAAGGAATGGCAGTTCATGCAATTATTGTTCGTCAACTTATTGTCAAGAAAAGTTTCTTCCGTAAAATCCTCCAGGCAACGCTGGTAAATCCCCATCCTGTTCCACATCCGGTAGCCCGGTGCGATACGGCGATAGACCAGATAGGAATCGATCTTATCTTCGACAACCTGAATGGAAAAAGAAGGATAGCGAAGCCATCTATCCTCTTTACGAATATAGATCCCGACCGTAAGCTTCCCTCCCGCCGATGCGTCCAACAGCCGGCGCCACTTCTTCTCCGGGATTTGGAAAGAACCGTTATCCGAATCCACCCGTATTTGCAAGTCCTTGCCGGAAAATAGGGCGATTGCTTCGCAAGGTTCTTTCAGTTTGAAGTTCAGCGGAGCGATATTGCAGGGGACCGCGACCTCTTTATAATCGGGAAAGATTTCTATTTCTCCTTCCGTTTCCTCCGCATCGGGCAACACATCGTTACAAGATAAAAAGACAAAAAGCCATAACAGGGGATATAAATACTTCATAGACTATCCATTCAATTTTTTACAATAATAATAAAACCAGAAAGTGTCTCCATATTGCTGGTAAAGCCAAGAAAGTCCGTCACTACTATTCTTGAGTTTCAGAATATCTTTCTGGAATTGTTTATACCGTTGCACGATTTCAGATCGGACAGCAACCCTGTCAAGGACAGAAAGATCCTCGACCGCCAAAACCAATGCCGCCTCCTGAAAATGAATGGGAAGGGACCGTCCTTGAACAAACGTGCCGGTACGGGACAGGAATGTCTTGAATTTCTCCATTTCCTTCGCCAGCAGATAGGAACAACCTACATATTCCCATGCGACCCGGTTTACGCCTGGTTCAGAAAGATGTCCCGACCAAAGGCTGTCGATGTCGATCAGGCAAAGCAAATTGTCCGGCCGGAAGGCCGGCACAGTCTTCACGGCAAGCTCTTCATCCCGCCCGATCCTTTCAGGATGAAGAACATAACCGGCATATTTTTCCGCCCAACGCCGATAGCCCGGCAACCGGCCGAGTATGTCCAGATACTTATCTGCCAAAGCAAAGTCTCTCCGTATCAGGCTAATCTTGACCAGGCGTTGAAGCATGCAGGGACTTCCTCCCCGCTTGGCAAGTGTCAACCCTTCCATCGCATATCCTTCCGAAAGGCTGATATCCCCGATCATATAATGGAGATCACTCAACAGGCAACTCATATAATAAGTCCGGTCCCAGGAAGCCAGAAGGCTTTGCGGCCCTTTCTGGTCATAATGAAACAACCGGTCACCTAAAAGACCTTTTTGCGCCAATGCCATATTCAGATAGTTTAGGCTGACATAATCCGTCACTTCCTTCTCAGGATGTTCACGGATAATCGTGTCCCACTCGTTCCTTTGCTCCCAAACGGACAGCTCGTTCATCCGGTTGTTCCGTACTTCATACGGTCCGGGCAGACAAAATGCGGAAAAGCAAAACAGGACGACCAACAAACTGCCTGTAACGGCAACTCCGACCGAACGCTTTCCTCTGGGAAGAAACTTCATCGCGAAGGCCGCCACCAATAGAGTCAAAAGCAAGACGACAAAACGAATCCAGATAAAATAGACATAAGAGTCCGGCTGCAACTGAGACTCCTGATACCTTTCCGAATAAATCCCGTCTGTCAACGGAATGCCGGTAGCCAAACGAATACCGATATAAGTCAACAACACTCCTATCAAAAACACGGCAAACGAACCGTACCATTTCTCCCTCCGGCACAAGAGGCTCATGAAAACCACCACCAGACCGTAAAGCGCCGCCAACTGACCGGCCAAACCATAGATAAGAACCACACTTGCCACACCATAAAACAACTGCACCTTCGGTCTCCGGATACGGATAAAAACAAAAGAAAAGAACAATAAGAGGAGAAGTCCGACCGTTCCGTCCAAGACATAAAAAGGGCTCGTATGAGCTTTCACCAATCCCAAAACAGGAAATAAGGCAAGCAACAGATTATATCCGCGCGGTGCGATCTCCTGTAAAAGCAGATAACACAAGAAACCGGTTACACACAAGAAAGCACTGTTAACCCACAAAACAAACAAGGAAGAGGTATAATATTGAACCAAAGCCTGCCCGACCACCGCACAAAAGCCGCCGGGAACAGACAGCATATCCCGGATAACCACCCATTCGGGAATAAACAGCTGCACTTCTTCTTGCCGTTGGAACGTAGAAGTCCCGAACGAACAAAAGAAGAACCAAAGCCCTGCAAAGACGAACAGCCAAAATACAAGCGTCCTCCCTTTCATAATCCTATTGTTTTCGTTAAAAAGAAATGAAACAAAAGAAGAGAGGAAGTCGTCTTCTGACAACTGTTCCTCTCTCCCCCGGTCTAAAGAGTAAAATTATACTTTATAATCTTTCACATTTTACTTACTGCCGTAACCCGGGTTTTGTTCCAGCAGGTTATTAGCACCGATCAGACTGTAGTGGATCGGGAAACGATTCAGGTTCGGATTGTTCGTCGCCTTATGATCCCACCAGTCTTCCGTCACATAGGCATCCCAACGGATCAAGTCCGTACGGCGGCGCCCTTCGGCCAAGAATTCCAATTGCCACTCGTCCAGCATACGGTATTTGTCCAGATTAGCAGCCGTTACCGGATCTGGATCGACTCCGTCTTCGAAGTAACGCTTGCGAACCGTATTGATCAAATCGGCAGCCCCCTGTTTGTCACCGGCACGCATCTTGCATTCGGCCAGCATATAATAGATCTCGGCCAGACGGATCACCGGTACATCCGGATCGCCTTTCCGCTTGAACTCTTCCTGGGTCGGACGCGGACTGCGTTTCGTCACACGTACCCCGGAGTTTTCTTCTGCCGTCGCAACCGTCGAAGGTAACGAAGCCACATCCGGATAAAGCGGATCTTTTCCTACCTTGGCAAAATAAGCGATCTGGTCGACGACCGTGATCACCTCGCCGGCATACTCGCGCGTACCCGTACAAACCCATTCCGGATTTAGCGGATTCACCAATTCACCCACGATAAACATACCGCGATATTTGCCATTGCCTTCATATACATACGGTTGCTTGCGGATATCCTTGTCATGGAACTTCGCATACGCTCCGCCCAATTTATAAGAGTAGCGTTTACCTGTAGGATCGAGACTCGGCACCAGTCCGAGGGCATTGTCCGAACCGGAACCTTCCAGTCCACCCAGATAGTTCTTATAGTTATAAGGAACCATCATACCCCAATACATGGCATCCGTCTCGGTCTTCGCATTCTGGCTGGGTACGGACCAGATCAGTTCGGGACAACGTTCGTTGTCAAATCCGAATATGTTCGTCCAATCCGTTTCCAACGCATACTGCCCGTACTTACCGTCGATAATATCCTGGCAGATCTGGGCGGCTTCGGTAAACATCTCCTTGCCGATATAAGACTTGGCATTGAAATACAAACGGGCCTGCAAAGCTGCACCGGCAGCACGATGGATCGAACCGGTTTCCATCCCGCCCAGTTCTTCTTTGATCGGAAGATTCGGAACGGCTATTTTCAATAAGGAATCGATAAAGTTGAATGTCTCGACATCCGTCGAACGTCCTTTCACTTCGCTCTGGGTCGTCGTGTACAAAGGCACCCCGCCGAAAAAGTCCAAACCATCCAAATAGAAAGAAGCAGCCAATGTACGTTGCTGGTTCAACATGGATTCGCGCGTACCCTCTTCAAAGCCCAAGGCATCGAAATCGACATTTTCCAGATCTTCCAATGCATCCCAAGACAAAGCGACTCCCATCGCAAAGTTGGTCCAGCCTGTCTCGACACGCGTCATGTCTTCCGTATACTCATGATGATGGAATTTCTGATAGACAGCCCCGTCATACCAGTCGCTACCACGCGTAGGCAGACAGAACTCGTCCGTCCCCAGTTCCTGCAACAACCAACGCGGACTGTCGTGAGCGATGTACCAGCGCCAGTGAGTAAACGGCCGGTTGAAACGTTGCCATACGGCATCTTGTGAGCTATAAAAAGTCTCCGGAACCACCTGCGAATAAAAATCAGGTTCGACACTACAGGAAGTAGTGCACAGCAGGCAGATCACTCCGGATAAAAACAATTGGAATATATTTTTCTTTTTCATCTTACAATCTTGTATTAGAAGTTAAACTGCATACCTAATGTCCAAGTACGGACGACCGGATAGAAATCGCTCCAGAACTTTTCCGTTCCTTTATCCCAGCCCGTGATATCCACTTCCGGATTCATACCGCTATAGCCGGTGATCGTGCAAACGTTACCCACCGTACCATAAATACGGATCCGGTCGATCAGGTTGTTCGTGTACTTCTTCATCGGAAGCGTATAGCCCAGCGTGATCGCATCGATCTTCAGGAATGTACCGTCTTCCAGGAAATAGTCGCAAACCTGCTTTTCGCCCTTGATATGGTTGAATTTGCCATAAGCATCTTTCAAGACATTCAGATTGCCCTGTCCCTGGATACCGTAATACATATTGATTGTATTATACACATCGAAATCGATCCAGCTACGCAGATTGATACCTAAATCAAAGTTCTTATAAGTCAAGGTGTGACTCCATCCGATAATCAGTTTCGGAGTATAGTTGCCTATATATTGTTTGTCGTTCTCCGTTTTCTGTGCAGCCGGGATCACTTCGCCGTCTTTGTTATACAGCAAGAAACTGCCCTCATCATCGAACCCTGCAAACTTCCACATATAGAAAGAACCGATTGTCGAACCGGCTTCCATACGGGCCGCATCGCCCGGAGTTCCCGGAGCCACGAAACCATTACCGTTATGATAGGAGTTGTCACCCTCCAACGTCAGGATCTTTCCGGTATTATGGCTCAGGTTCATGCTGGAAGACCAAGTGAAATCTTTTGTACGAATAATGTCGCCACCGACTTCGAACTCCCAACCTTTACTTTCCATACTACCGATATTTTGCATCTGGCTACCCTGTGTATAAGGAGGTTGCGGAACTTTCACACTGAACAAAAGGTTGTCCACCTTACGGCGATAGTAGTCGAACTTACCATACAAGCGGCCTTCGAAGAAAGAGTAATCGACACCCAAGTTCCACTCCTTCTTTTCTTCCCATCCCAAATTAGGATTGACATTTTGCGATTTACCGTATGAGTACGCCCATGTTCCATTCGGCATCATCCAGTTCGTGTCCGAACCTAACATATTGGCCATATAAGTCGCACTAAAATCGTTATTACCGGTCACACCGTAACCGAAACGGATCTTCAAATCGTCCAACCAGTCAAAGTCTTTCATGAACTCTTCGTTCGAGATACGCCATCCTGCCGTTGCAGACCAGAAGTTCGCCCAACGGTTGTCGGCCGCAAACTTGGAAGAACCTTCATGACGGATAGAGGCAGAAAGCATATATTTATCCTGGTAGGAATAATTGGCACGGGCAAAGAATGAGAACAAACGTTCCGTAACCGATTTACCGGAGCTCATGCCGGCCTTGCCATCCGTCAGGTAACTGCCCTGGCCTATATCCCAATATTTGATACCATCGACCGAGAAATTATAATTATCCATACCGAAATTTTCCCCGTTGACTTCAAAATAAGAATAACCAGCCGTTGCGTTCAGATTATGTCCTCCTTTAAAGTCTTTTACATAAGAGAAATATCCTTCCGAAGTCAGGTTTTCCGTCTTACTGAAAGCCAGATGAGCATGCCCCTTACGGGAATTGTCAATCTCGCTTCGGTGTGTGCTGGGCCAATATTGGTGCAATTCCCATTGACGGTTTTCATAACCGATAACCTGCTGGTAATTCAAACCCGGAATAGGCTTGATATTCAACTTCAGGTTTACTTCCGGCTTGAACCATTTATCCAATCCGTAGTAATCTTCCAGCATGGCATCCGCTACGACGTTATAGTCCAACGATTCGTTGATCCACACGTTATAGCCGGTTTCACTATCCGGATCGTACGGCGAGCGGGTCGGGTTGTTACGCATGGCTTGCTGGAAATTCGGATAGTGGTTGTTACGGGCAGCCTGGCGATAATCCACAGCCGGACGGACTTCCAGCCAATCATCGAACAACTTGAAAGAAGCGTTCACACGTCCGCCATAATCCTGGCGTTCGTCTTGCAACGCGATGCCCTGGTTCTTTTCATAGAAGAAAGAAGTATAAACCTGTGCCTTTTCCGTACCCATCTCCAATGCCAGATGGTGTTTCTGGGAGAAATTATCCTTATTGATCAACTCGTCCCACCAGTTTGTATCGGAACCGTAATCCGTACCGATATTATGTTCGGCATATTCGCGGCCGGACAACATCTCGGGAGCATTGTAGTTTTGTTTTTTCGTAAACTCGTTGCTGTACGTGAGTCTCACTTTCCCATTCGTATCCGAGCCGCTTTTAGTTGTGATCAAGATCACACCGGCGGCCGCACGGGTTCCGTAGATAGCACCGGCGGAAGCATCTTTCAACACATCGATAGACTTGATATCATCCTGCGTCAACGAACGGATATCACCCCCTGGGAAACCATCGATCACGATAAGAGGTGCCTTTCCGGAATTGATGGAAGTCATACCGCGAAGCTGGAAAGTCGTACCGGAATTGGCACTTCCCAAGTTATTCATCACCAAACCGCCGATCTTACCTTGCAAGGACGCCGAGATATCCGCCCCACTCACACCGACCATCAGGTCATCGGCTTTCAACGAGGTGATGGCGCTGGTCACCTGCTTCTTGTCCAAAGAACCATAGCCGATCACCACGACTTCTTCCAATGCTTTGGCATCTTCAACCAACTTCACATGGATGGTCGCCTGGTTGCTTACCTTCACTTCCTGAGTTATATAACCGATAAAAGAAATCACTAAAGTTGAGTTATTGGGAACATTCTGCAAAACGACCTTTCCGTCCATATCCGAGATATTTCCGTTTGTAGTTCCTTTCACAACAACATTAGCTCCCGCTACCGGTCCCATTTCATCCTGGACTATAATCGTTACAGTCTTTCCTACTTGATCCGGTACTGCATTCTCTATCCGATTCGAGGTTAACAATTCAACATTCTCACCAGCCGCAAATACTCCTGTCGTCAGACAAAAAAGCAGTCCGCAAGTGACTTTCGATACTCGAGATATTGAACCTTTCCTTCTTAGAGGATAGTCACAATTCTGTTTTTGTTGCATTTTCTTGTATTATTATAAAAAGGTTAATAATAAATCGATCTAAGCCTGAAGCTTATCACACTCTAAATAAGACCTAAAGTCTTTCTGTCAGTTTTCTCTATTCCTATCTCATAGGCCTATCTATTTAAGTTGTCCATATAAACTATTTTTAATTAATACAGGCAGTTAAAATGACTATAGTCTTAATAGAACTATGGTATTTTTACAAACCCACCGTGTATTGTAATTGAAAATTCATTAAAAACACATTACCAAACTCTTACCTCGGATATGTTTTAACAATACCATTCAGTTGGGCGTAAAATTAAACAAAAATATTCAAATAAAAGGATTGGTTTCCCAAAAAGTTTCAAAGGAAGAGACACTGAAAAGTTCTCGAACCGCTTCTAATGTACTACTACAGATATACTTATTTGTTTGAAAAACGTCTTTTGAGGAGATGAGAGTAAGACTTGTATCCGCTTCTGTTAATATTCAAACCATATCATAAAATCCGAAAATAAGTACCATAGTTCTATTAAGACTGTAGTTCTTTTCTTTCCAACAAGAAATTTCTTCGATTGATTTTTTATAAAGAGATGAAAAGGCTTTTCTGTACTTCCTCCAGCACAAGTATTCTGATAAATCAAAATAACACCCAGTCTCTATCTTACCGGACATTTTATTACCGATCAAACAATTAGGCTAACACATCAATACTGTAAGCCCGCCCTTACAGATTCCCTTACAAGGCAAATCAGGCTACATTTGCATGTATTCCCTGCTCCATAAGCATATGTTTCTGGTTTCATTAGCATGTATGCGAATATACATAGGTATGTACGGGTAGGAATATAAGGACCTTTTACATAGAAAGTGCCGACCTTCATGCAAGAAAGTCGGCACTTTTATAAGATCAAGTCCCCTATTTTGAGAAAAACCATTGTCGGAGACGTTCTATTTTGTCTGGAAGCATCTGTCGGACGGACTGTTCCGGATAATCGTTTTGCCTGCTATCCTCGACTATTTCTATCACGACCGATAGACATAGGCTTATTGACATTCTTTCAGCAGACAAAAAGATTCATATAGCTCCATTCCTGTAGCAAAACGGAAATCCTTATCTCCGCGAGAAGACGACAAACGCTACCTCCCGATACTTATCCCGGCTACAGCCAATAGAAACCGGAGCCTGTTTGACGTTTTGTCATTTTGACAAAGATTATTCCATCGGAACTTCCATCAAAAGCACAGTCGCGTGTTTCAGAACTTCTATGGCAATGCTGTCGGTGTCCCAGAAACCGGCTCCGTCACGTTTGGAAAGGACTGTATCAGCAACCTCCACTTCGCCTTCGATCACAAACAGGTAAACGCCGTTCTTCTTGCCATGCAGTTTGTACTCCTTCACCAGTCCCGCATCCAACGTACCCATCGAGAACCACGCATCCTGGTTGATAGAAGCCGGGGCGGAACCATCCGGCGCAATCATCACTCCCAGCTCATTCTTCTTCAAGACGGAACGGATATCATAATTCTTATAATGAGGTTCTGTATTCTCCTCGCGCGGGAACACCCAGATCTGAAGAAGATCCAGCTGCTCTTCACCGCTATCGTTGAACTCGCTATGGAAAATCCCCGAACCTGCACTCATCACCTGGATATCGCCCGGAGTAATCACTTCGCTGTTCCGGATGCTGTCGCCATGACGCATATATCCTTTCAAAGGGATAGAGATTACTTCCATATTCTTGTGTGGATGTGTATCGAAGCCCTCTCCCGGAGCGATCGAGTCGTCATTCAGGACACGAAGCATGCCAAAATGTACTCGCTTCGGGTTGTAGTAATTGGCAAAACTAAAAGTATGATGGGTCTTCAGCCATCCATGATTTGCATACCCGCGAGTATTGGCTTTATCCACTATTGTTTTCATAAATAATCCTCCTTTGTTAATTACGTCTATAGAACATTATGGAAGGAAGAAAAGTTTTTAGTACTTTTGTGCCCTAATAAAATCATCCAGTAAATATAAACACTATGGCAGTTTACTTAAACGATGTATCAAGAACATTCGGTGAATACTTGCTTATTCCCGGTTTAACCACCAAACAATGTGTGCCAACCAACGTTTCGCTGAAAACTCCGCTTGTGAAACACAAAGTGGGCGAAAAGCCTGCGATCGAGTTAAACATTCCTTTCGTTTCAGCGATCATGCAATCTGTGTCCGGTCCCAAGTTGGCCATCGAATTGGCCCGCAACGGAGGACTGTCTTTCATCTTCGGTTCACAACCTATCGACAGCCAGGCTGAAATGGTTCGGAAAGTAAAGAAGTTCAAAGCCGGATTCGTAATCAGCGACTCCAATCTGACTCCTGAAAATACGCTGGCAGATGTAATCGCTCTGGTACAGCGCACCGAACACTCTACGATCGGTGTGACGGACGACGGTACTCCTAACGGTAAATTGCTGGGAATGGTGACCAGTCGCGACTATCGTGCGGAAAAAGATTCTCCCGACAAGAAGGTGAAAGAATTCATGACTCCGTTCTCCAAGCTGATCGTCGGCGAACTGGGCATGACGTTGAGTGAAGCCAACCAGATCATCTGGGACCATAAACTGAATACGTTGCCGATCATCGACAAGGAGCAGAACTTGCAATACTTCGTCTTCCGCAAAGACTACGACAGCCACCGCGATAATCCGAAAGAGTTATCCGGCAGCGATAAGAAACTGCTCGTTGGGGCCGGAATCAACACACGCGACTATATGGAACGTGTTCCTGCGTTGGTTGAAGCGGGTGTCGATGTTTTGTGTATCGATTCATCCGACGGCTATTCCGAATGGCAGCAGGAAACTCTGCAATGGATCAAGAAAAACTATGGTGACAAGGTGCTGGTCGGTGCCGGCAATGTTGTTGACAAAGAAGGTTTCGACTACCTGGTCGAAGCCGGAGCCGATTTCATCAAGGTGGGTATCGGTGGCGGTTCCATCTGTATCACCCGTGAACAGAAAGGTATCGGCCGCGGACAGGCTACCGCATTGATCGACGTAGCACAGGCACGCGACGAATATATGAAAAAGACGGGTATTTATGTGCCTATTTGCAGCGACGGCGGCCTGGTACATGACTATCACATGGTCCTTGCTTTGGCGATGGGTGCGGACTTCCTGATGATGGGACGTTATTTCGCCCGTTTCGACGAATCTCCTACGAAGAAGATGAAAATCGGTAACAACTTCGTGAAAGAATACTGGGGTGAAGGCTCAAACCGCGCCAAGAACTGGCAGCGTTACGATATGGGCGGCAGCGAAGCGCTGAAGTTCGAAGAGGGCGTCGACAGCTATGTTCCCTATGCCGGTAAGATGAAAGACAACCTCAACCTCACATTAGGCAAAATAATCGCCACGATGTGTAGTTGCGGAGCTATCACCATCCCCGATCTGCAAAAGAACGCCAAAATCACACTGGTCTCTTCAACCAGTATCGTAGAAGGCGGTGCGCATGATGTGATTTTGAAGGAGCAGAACTAAGAATAAAAATTAAGAACTGCATAAAAAAGAGTATCAGGAAAGTCCCGATACTCTTTTTTTAGTATATCACAATAATAAAGTTATCACTATATTTTGTAATACTGCTCCCAGCCTTCACGAGATTGTTCGCCTATTAACATTTGATTTGCAATCGGATCATTACTGATTTGTTTCGACTCCCGGTCAAAAACCAACTTTCTGTTCAGACGTTGTGCCAATACTCCAAGACAAAAGACTTGGCTTAACGGCCCGGCCACAGAAAAAGGAGAACGAGTTTTTTCTTTTCCTTGACAAGCCAATAAGAAATTTGCATAATGATCTGAAGGACTTTTTCCATACTCCGGTAAAACCGGATTCATCTCTTTCGCTATTTTATCCGGAATAACAGACAATGTACTTCCATGAGATCCTCCCTTAAACGTCAATGTTTTCGTATAAATTTCTTTACCTGGATTCAGATTCACCAACTGCAATTTACCTCCATTCACAGCAGGGATATTCGGATCGACCTCCGAAGTACCATAATTTTCAGGAACAGCCGGAATATTATCCAAACCATCATACCAAGTTACATCTACCGCCGGCATATTATTCCGCTCAGGGAATTTAAAAAGGATCGTAGACGACATCGGATAAAAAAACGGATTATGGTCTTTCAGATATAACGGATTAATTTCATTAGGCAAACCTAAATCAAGAAATTCATGAGCCGTATCTAAAAGATGAGCTCCCCAGTCACCCAAAGTCCCCATCCCAAAATCATACCAGCAACGCCATTGTCCCAAATGATAATCATGATTATATTCGTGATAAGGCCGTACGCCGAGCCAAGTATCCCAATCCAATGATTCCGGAACAGGTTCACCCATCGGCAAATGCTTAATATTCGGATTCCAACCATGCCAACGACGAGGGTTATTCATGTGAGCAGTAATTGCAGTGACATCTTTTATTAATCCAGCCTCTTTCCATGCTTTAAACTGAAAATAATTCGCCTCCGAATGTCCTTGATTTCCCATTTGAGTAACTACTCCAAATTTCTTTTCCGCCCGCATCATCAGTTCCACTTCCTGGAAAGTACGAGCCATCGGCTTTTCCACATAAACATGCTTTCCATGAGCATTGCTTCAATAGTAATTGGAAAATGGGAATGGTCAGGAGTACAAACCGTGACAGCGTCGATCTTATCAGCCATCTTATCAAACATCTGACGAAAATCCTGAAAACGAGGAACGTCCGGAAACATTGAAATAATCTTCTGAGTATGCGGAGCTCCCATATCGACATCACAAAGGGCAACCACTTCACACAGTCCGGTCTTAAACATCCGTTGTGAAATATCAGCTCCCCGGTTGCCGATACCTATAAAAGCAACTCTCACTTTATCATTTGCACTCATACGGGATGCAACAGAAGCAGCATTCGCTTTGGGAATCCAAAATGAAGGTATCGCCGATACCGCTGAAAAAGCCAAAGCCTGCTTAAAAAATGAGCGACGTGAAATAATATCTGACTTCATTATCTTTATAAATTCAAATTAAACATCAATAAACCATATCACTAACAGCTTTGAAATAACCGATAGATTCAGCAATTCCTAAAAACGGATCATTCCTATCCTTTTCATATTCCAAGCTACACATTCCTGTATAGTTGACCTCACGCATCATCTGTACTAAAGCAGGAAAATCAATCTTTCCACGGCCTAATTCAATAGCATGTCCCGCTTTTGTCGAGTCTGTCACATCCTTGATATGCATATCAAATACACGCGTATGATATTTTTTCAAATCAGCGACAGGGTCACGACCGCTACGCAAATCATGCCCTATATCCAGACACATACCTATACGCGGGTCCAAATCTTTAGTATGTTCCCACACATCTTTGGCATCCGGGAATACTGGTAAATCCGGTCCATGCAAATGGATGGCATAGTGAAAATCGTACTCCTTTACCTTTTTATCCACGTATGACAATAGTTCATACGTAGGAACACCGACTATCGTTTTTACTCCTACTCGTTTTGCATATTCAAACGCATGGTCTATTTCATCTTTTGTCTTCATATTGATCGGACCGACAGCATATCCTTTCACACCATACGAAGCACATTTGGCATGCAACTCTTCTATTTGTGCATCCGTACAATCGTAAGGCAGATGAAAATCATTTAATACAGAGATAATGAATATCCAGACGCTGCAAAGTCTTCAACGTAGTTCCAAATCAAACGCAACAAACGTAAAGCCAGCCATGCCAAGATGGAAAGGATTTACAGCTTTAGCCACTTTCGGCTTGGCCATATCCATTACGCCGGCTTTCACTATATTCGAGGTGGCCATAAGCACAGCCCCAGTCACCCCTTTTATTAAAAATGATCTTCTTGATTTTTCCATCAGATTATATTTATAATCATTTATAGATATTTATTAATTATAACCCGGATTTTGCGTTAACGCACCACCTGTTGCATCAATCTCCGTTTGTGGTATCGGCCATAAGATATTATAATCTCTCACATTCATAGCCGGAGCCTGCGGGTTATCATTGTTCTTCCGCAGATATTCAAGGAATTTGCCTGTGCGGCGTAAAACCACATCACGAATTTCTTCCGTATATAATTCACGAACTCGCTCATCCAACAGATAATCAATCGAAACATCACTTGCTGTGATCGGTTTAGCATTCGCGCGTGAACGAACCACATTAATATCATCTGCCGCTTTTTGCACTTCGCCCAACTGAATATATGCTTCAGCACGGTTCAAATAGGTCTCCGCCAATCGCATAAAATAACAATCTTTCCACGTATATCCGGCACCGCTACGAAGAGGCTCGGCCTGAACATGACAAGGATCACCGACCTTTCCGATCCAATAAGGATAAATATAGTTACATGTATCCTTCATCTGATTACGACCATTCGTTTCATAACTGCCCCACAAACTGAAATCGATTGCTTGTCCGTTATAAGGGGATTCCGGATTTTGGAAATAGTAGGTTCGTTTGATGTTATGAGGAGCATTCCGAATATCATTGTTCCAATCCGACTCCCAAACTTTATTTGTTACATAGTAAGTCGGACGCGACCAGGAAACCGGACGACTCAACGTATCCGTATATCCCGTATATTTACCATCGATCAATTCACCTAATATACAAGTATATCCGGCTGGATCATTTCCTAAAGAATAATAACGGGGACCATGACGGCGAGGACCATTATTTTTACCCCCTCCATCCGATAAGTTGGCAGCAAACTGAGCAACCCAGATAGCTTCTTTGTTTTCACTCAAATTTTGATTTCCATAAGCAAACAGATCCAAGAAGACATCCCCCGTGCCAAACACATCGTTTGTCGAACCGAAACGTTCAGTCATCAACCGATAACCAAAATCATCAATCACATGTGTAGAAGCATCAACCGCTTTCTGATACTCACCAGCTTGCAAATAGACTTCAGACAATAACTGATAAGCAGCCCCTTTCGTGATACGCCCCTTTTCATCTTCTTTACCGGGATCAGGAAGATGCTGGGTAGCAAAAAGCAAATCGTTTTCTATCTGGGCATATACCTCTTTCAAAGGAGTACGGACAAAATCAGTCTTAGGCGTACTCACAGCCTCTGTCACCAAAGGAATATCTCCATAAAATGAAGCCAACAAACGATAGGCGTAAGCACGGAAGAAAAGAACTTCTCCCTTATACATTGCCTGCTGTTCAGCACTTTCCCAGCCAGTCGTTGCTTCATTATCGATATAGAGCAACAATTCATTCGAACGACTGATCAGCATATACATGTTGTTCCACAATTTATAGAACAAGCTATTAGTAGGAGTCAATACTTCATACGTCACTCCTCCCGGATTCTCTCCGTTATAGCTGACATCTGCCATCGAACTGTAAAAATAGACAATGGCATCATCCCCATAGTACAGCGCATCACGCAGATAGTTGTGAAGTCCGTTTATTCCTAATTTAATACCTGAAGCTTCCGTATAGGTATTCTCAGGAGACAAAAAATCCAACGGTTTCTCTTCTAAGAAATTCTCATTACACCCTAACAATCCACCCAACAAGAGTGTCATTGCCACTAATTTAGAAAAGATCGTATTTGATATAAAATTGTATTTCATAATTCTATCTATTTAAAGTGATAACTTGATTCCAAATTGCAAACTACGAGTCAGTGGGAATGTCGTATATTCAGGATCCCATCCATCCCAACCAGTAAATGTATAGAGGTTCTTTCCGGTCAAAAAGAGTTGCAACTGACCGATAACTCCCGTTTTCTGCAATAACTTCTTATCAAACGTGTACATCAAAGAAACATCCTGAAGACGGACAAAACCTCTATTCTGATAGATATCGGTCGCAATCTGCTGGTTTCTGAATAAGGCAAGCCCCTCATTCGAGCGATTCTCCGGTGTCCAATACTCCCGGGTAGAAGGCTGGTTCAGACGGATCACATAATCAGAACTATTATTTGGAGCTAAAAGGCCGTTACCTCCCATATAATAGCCACCTCCACCCAACATCGAGTTCAGCATAAAGTACAAAGACCAGTTTTTCCATGTCAACGTATTATTAAAGCTGAAGCGGCAACTCGGATTCTTATTACCGATGATCTTACGGTCATGTTCTGCATCGATCTTTCCATCTCCATTCAAATCGGCAAACTTCTGTTGTCCCGGATACCAACCGTCATAAATTTCACCGGAATACAAATCCTCCTCTTGCCAAACACCGGTCATTTCATACGAATAGATAGCTCCTATCGATTCGCCGACAAACCAACCATTCGTCAAATCTTGTGTAGCTCCATCACCATAGAGTTCAGTAATCTTATCCCGGTTCAACGAGAAAGTGAAACCTGATGTCCAAGAAAAATTACTATTCTGAATGTTTACTGAATTAAGTTCGATTTCCAAACCTTTATTCTCCACACCGCCTAAGTTGGCCCAAACCCAACTATATCCGGTGACATTTGGCAACGTACGCTTGACTAATACATCCGATGTCTTTGATTTATACACTTCAAACGAACCGTTCAGACGTTGGTTAAAAAGACCGAAATCGATACCGAAGTTCCACGAAGAAGTACGTTCCCATTTCAAGTCCTTATTAGCCATCGCAGAAGGATATAAAGAGATCACTTTATCGTCATTATAGTTATAAGCACCTAATCCTAACTTGGCAAGTGAAGCATAACGACCGATTCCCTGGTTTCCGTTCTGCCCATAAGAAAGACGCAACTTCAAATAGGTATCTTCAAACGGATTAAAATCTTCTTCCGAAATCACCCAACCGATAGAAGCAGAAGGAAGCGTTACATATTTATTATTGCTACCGAAGCCAGAGTAACCATCCCGACGAACCGTACCCGTCAACAAATAACGATTCTTATAATTGTAATTGATACGTCCCATCAGACCGACATTAGATTCCTGCCAAGCCGTACTTGCTAAGGTAAACAAGGTTCCGATACCCAAATTGTTATATCCCAAATTGTCCGTATCAAACGACTCAGCAGTAGCAGTAGTCTTATCTCCCCATCTCTTTTCCGTCGTATAAACAAATGTAGCATTCAACGAATGATCACCAAACTCTCTTTGATAAGCAAAAATATGGTTGAACAAATAAGCATTTTCATTCTCCGGTTCTTTCACAGCCTTCCCGTTATTGATAAAACCACCATCCACATCTGCCGGATAGAACGTATTATTATCCCGATGATATCGAGTCGTAGAATAATTGAAGTCATAAGACAAACCTTTGATAAAAGGAACATCCACACGTCCAGTCAACGTTAGGAAAAGTGTGTTCCGCAAGTCCGAATTATCAATAGCCAGATATTGCAGCGGATCTTTCATGGCCGATTCATTCGCAAACTCCATCCGGTAATATCCCGGCGTATCAAAGTCATAAGTAGCCATAGGAGTCGCTTTTGTCGCATAATCAAAATTGGCAGAAACACCTGAATAATCACGATGGGAGAAATTGACATTTGCTCCGATTTTCAACCAATCCGTCACTTTCGTATCTACTTTCGCATTAAAAGTATAACGCTTGAACTGGTCATTCAACAGCAAACCTTCTTCATCATGGTAAGCACCTGACAAATAATAATTGACATACTCCGAACTTCCTCCGACACCTAAGTTATAATCCTGTGTCAAACCGGTCCGCATCACTTTGTCTATCCAATCGATATCCGTGCCCAACATATAGTTATCTTTCTCTTCCTGCGATCTCAAATAATAGGCTCTCACCTCTCTAGTCGAAACATCCGGATAAGCGGGACGACCAGCATCACTTGTCGGATTCGTCTGATACCAAGTATGCAAGCCCTGCTGATAGGCATAATCGGCCAAACGCATCGTATACTCTTCTGCATTCATATAGCTTGCGCTATAATTAGAGGCAGACTGTGTCCCTATCGACATATTGAAGGAAACGGTCGGTTTCTCTGTTTTCCCTTTTTTAGTCGTTACCAAAATCACACCATTTGCAGAACGGGCACCATACACAGCCGCCGCACTTGCATCTTTCAAGATATCAATACTACTGATATCGTTTACATTGATATCAGACATGGATCCATTATAAATAATCCCGTCCAAAACGATCAGAGGATTTTGAGAGGCAGAAAACGAATTTGTTCCACGAATACTCAGACTTACCATCCTCTCCAGCATATCCGCCTCTGAGCAGTATTAACACCGGCAGTAGATCCGACAAGAGCCTGAGACAAACTCATATTAGAGACAGCTGGCGAATTTTCCAAATTCACCCTTTTCACTGCGCCTGTCAAGTCTTTCTTTTTCATGGTTCCATATCCGACAACCACTACTTCTTCCAATGTTTCGGTATCTTCCCGGAGTGTTATGGTATAGGACGCCTGATCATTGATTTTTATTTCTTGAGAGACATATCCTATATAAGAAACTATTAACGTTGCACCAGGTGCAACGTTAAGGACGAAGCGTCCTTCCGAATCAGATATAACACCGTTCATTGTTCCTTTTTCCACAATGTTCGCTCCGACTACCGGGCCGAATGCATCCAAGACAACACCTGTGATCTTCTTTCCCTCTTGAGTGGCTTTTGTTTCCTCTGCCTTTTTCTCCGTTATTATAATATTCTTATTATAAATCTTAAAATCACAATCCGGCAGAATCAATGCCAATATCTCCGATATATTTTTATCTTCGGCATTCACAGTGACTCGCTTGTTCGTGTTAATAACCTTGTCATTATAATAAAAAGTAAACTCACTCCTACTCTCTATTCCTTTTAGAACATCTTTGACAGTAGAGTTTTCCATGCTTAGGTTTATCCGAGTACTTTGTGCATAAGACTCTGTAGCAGAAACCCTAAATAGCATAACGGTTAACATAATCAGGACTAATTTCATAATCCGAACATTTTTGTGTGTTAAGAAAGGGTACAAAACATCCTTTCCATTAAAATTATTCATATTTTTACATGGATTTTTTTGTTAGACTTTATCGCCGAACTCCGCCAAGAGAAGCGATAGGTTAATAAAATTCTTGAATAGGTGGATGTTGCCGCATTCACCTATTGCATTAATAATACTTACATCATTCCTCCTTTCTCATATTTTTATTATTTTTAAGGTTAATACTTCGCTTTTATACTATTTTGGTATAATATATACTTTTCCATTTTTTATCTCGTACCTGATAGGCGCTATGAGACTCATTGCCTCCATCACCTCTTCGATGCTCTCCTGCCGGATCGTGAAAGAAAGGTGAGTGGAAGCAGCAAACTGCTTCGGGCATTCGATATCCATATTATAGCGTCCCTCCATACTGATCAGGATATCAGCCAGACAGTCGTTGTCGAACACCAGGCGATCCTTGATCCAGTCGGCATACAAACCGACTTTCGCTTCTTCGACAGAGGCGATCTGATCCGATTTACGATATCTGAACAGTTCATTCGGTTTCAAATAAACCGGATCTTTCAAAGCTTTTCCCGATATCTTCACACTGCCGTTCAGCAAAGCGGTCTCTACAAATTCACCGGAAGAATAGCTATCGAGATCGAAGCAAGTACCCAAGACCTCCACGTCTATCTCTCCCGCCTGTACGACAAAAGGCTTTTTCGCATCTTTCGCCACCTCGAAATAGGCTTCTCCTTCCAAAGAGACGAACCGCCTGTTACCGGTAAATTGATTCGGATAAGTCAGTTTGGTTTCCGAATTCAGCCAAACCACTGATCCGTCGGGCAACGTGAACCGCCCCTTGCTTCCTTTTGCTGTTATCAGTTGGTTTTGTACGATGACATCCGAAACGGAATGCTCCCTCCAACTGCCGATGCCATAACCTATTCCCAATAAAAGCAACAATACGGCAGCAACCCGCGTCCAACGCAAAACCACCGATAACGTTTTTCTCTCCGCAAGCGATTCCCTTTCCATCCGGCCCTGCTCCAGCAAGATACGGTCTTTCAGTTTCTCCAAAGCGATATCGACCTCCAACTCGTTTCCGGCTGCAACATTACAAGACAGCCACAAGTCACGGGTTACAGCAAAATCATCCCGATTACCGTCCGATTGTTTCAGCCACCGAAGCAGCAACATCTTCTCTTCCAGCGCTGCCGAGCCATCCAGATAACGGATTATGATTTCGTTGATATCGTTTGTACTTTCTTTCATTTACAGATTCATTTATTAGTAATACAAAAAAAGAGGTTTTTACCCTACCTTCATTCTACAAAAAAATTATGTTTCTTTTTATTCTCCAGCATGAAACTTTATTTTCCATAACGAGAAACTTTTGTTTCATCCGAGGAAAATAAAGTTTCACGAAAAGAGTTTATCTGAAACTTTTGTTTCATGCAAGAGATTTGTTTGAAACTTTTGTTTTACCCTCCTACTGTCTAATGAGAAAGACAAGTGACAGCCAGCACCAACAAAGGGAATAAGTCCTTTTGGACAAGATGCTCCTTCAAGCCGTAAAGAGCTTTACTTATCTGCTTTTCAACCGCCTTGATGCTAATATCCAGTTGTTCCGCAATCTCGCGGTTTTTCAAACCGTAGCTCCGGCTGAGCATAAATACTTTACGGCATTGAGGGGGAAGCGTGTTTATATAAGACATGATTTCTTCTTCCAATTCTTTCAATAATAAGCTTTGCTCGGAATTTTGCATATAAGAAGTGACATACTGATCCAAAATGTCTGCTTCCCTTGCCGGCTCCAAGGTACATACATCCTGCTGCTTTTTATTCAGCGCATTCAAGGCATGCGTATAAACCGCCCTGAAAAGATAGGACTTCACAGCGGCGTCTTCAAAACGAATGCTTTCACGCCGTTGCCACAGTTCAAAAAAGACATCCTGCACGATATCTTCCGACAGATCTTTGTCGTTAACAAAACGGAAAGCATACGCTCGCAAGGGCTTGTAAAAGCGTTTGAACAAAGCTCCAACGCCGTAAAATCTTGAACATATCTTTCTGATGACATGAGCTTATTATTTTATGAAAGACAAAAATACGGATATTTTTCATTTAATGCCGGCAGAAGGGGAATATTGATAATTCTATAAGCGATATTGCCATTTACAATGCAACCATATTTATGTATCTTTGCAATATCAATTATAAAAGGAAACAATATGACACCGATTGAATTAACAAAAGCGGAATTTATACAGCGAGTAGGAAACTTCGAAGAAAACCCCAAAGATTGGAAATATGTAGGAGACAAGCCTTGTATCGTAGACTTTCATGCCCCCTGGTGCGGCTATTGCAAACGTCTGGAGCCGATACTCGACGAATTCGCAAAAGAATACGACGGAAAACTCTACATCTATAAAGTAAATGTAGACAACGAAGAAGAACTGGAAGCCGCTTTCAAGATCCGGACGATCCCGACTTTACTCCTCTGCCGTATGGATGGGAATAAAGAGATGATGCTCGGCACGATGGGGAAACCGGAACTTCGCAAAGTGATCGAAGGCATCTTATAATATATCTTCAGAAATTAGGATATAGAAGGTATGAATCAGGAAAGCCAAACGCTAATTCTGATTCATACCTTCTACTTTTATACGGATCGAGCCCGGAGTCCGTTGGAAGCAGGAACAAAATAGATTCAGATCATTCGTCTTTTGCATCAACTCCTGTAATATCCGGCATTCCTCATCCGACCATGTTTCATAATGACGAGGATATTGCTTACGAACTCTCATTATCGACTCGGAAACGTCCGTTTTCTTGACCCCCAGTTGCCGGATACGCTCTTTGAAACCGGCCATCTCTTCATCCGTACAGTGGTTTACCGGTTCGGCATCAAAGAAACCCGGACAATTCTTATTCCCGACCTGGACCTGTTTCGTTACAGAGACAGGAATAGGCTCGAAAAGAACGGACTCCGGTTCTATTGCGTCCAACTCCTTTCTTAAGTTTGAAATATGCTTCGTTGCTTCCGGAGAAATCAGTTTCACGGAACATTCATGACGGGAATAAATCCCATTTCTACTTGCAGAAAGCCAGTTAAAGGAACCTTCCACCAATACCGAATCATCAATTGCAAGCGATTTATTATGAATACCTTTCAACAAAATCAACTTAATCCCGTTTTCAACCAAAGCCTTCCGACCAGCATCGGCCTCTTTCCCCAACAAACCGGTTTGTTTGTCACAATCCAAGCGGAAGTCCGAATACACCACGACTTCCACACCCCGCTCCACCGTTTCCCGCATTAGGGGAATAAGATGATCATGTTCGATCGCCCGGATCGATATAAAAGGAGATACGATCAGCAACTTTTTTGTCGCTTCTTTAAAGGCTTGCCGCAACAAACCGGTATGTTCCTCCAATGTCGATAAACGTTCGGCCGGCTGATAGCGACAAAGCGGTTCCTGTTGCCGATAGATGAAATTGCCGGACACTTCGTTCGCCGGATCGTCAAACAACCATTTTGCCAGGTTACCGACGGGTGTATTCTGTTCAGGATGGAATATATTCATATTCCCGAACACCAGGAAATGATACTGCGCACGCGAAACAGCCACGTTGAGCATATTGTACTTTCCACCTTGTTCCATAAAATAAGAAGCATCACCGGGAGAATTGACCGATGAAAAGATCACGACCGGGCACTGCGCCCCCTGTAAAGAGTGAACGGTACCGATCGTCATACCGGCAAACGCTTCCGCCTCCGGCGACCGTTCTGCAAAGCGACGGATCGTTTCTTCCTGCGCTTTAAAAGGAGTGACTATCGCCACTATTTTACAAACCGGATTTTTGTAAGCGTTTTCCAGATTTCCCTTTTCTTTCTCCAGCCAGGAGACGATTGCGGCCGCCTCCGCCTTGTTCAATACACTGCCCGTCGCTCCCTTTTCACTAACTCCGTTTACATGGACATACCCTTTAGGTGGCAGGTCTTTATACTTCACCTTGTTTCCTTTCTTCGGCAGCAAACGGCCATGATACACATAGTCGTTGCAATAAGCAATGATCGGATCGAGCAACGTCTGTGTTCGGTCAGGAAGGCGCCTCTTTCGCCGGCGACCTCGAAATTGCAACTCTTCCGCGCCATCTTCATGATGCTTCCGGATGAGGAAAGGAAACCGTTCTCATGCAGGAACATATACCGATCATCAAATTCGGAAGAAATCAGGCCGAAACGTTGCAGATTGATACTGGAATATTCGTCCGAGATGGACCATATCGGTTCGATCTGCTCCACGTCTCCCACCAAAATGGCTTGCTTGGCAAGGCTGAAAGACGGAATAGCCAGTTCAGGAGACACCTGCCCTGATTCATCCACGATCAACAAATCGATCGCATCATAGAGCGGCGCATCCCACTCTCCATTGTCCACACAAACCATGTATTTCGGCAAAGAATGGAAAGTCGAAATAAAGACAGGCATCACACAGGCCAAACGTTTCAGCCGTTCGGTATAGTCCTCACGACCACGCGTCTCTCCTTCTTTGTCACATTCGGCCAATCGGCGGATGAACTCGGCTTCCCGGTCATGGATGGCATACCAGAACAAGAGATAACGGTAGCTGATATCCAGCCGTACCGCCATATCTTCCGTATAAGGAAGGGATTTATATTCTGAGTTGACAATCAACTTGCCATAGCGTTCTTTAAAATCTGCCGTCTGCTCCCAGTCGCTTATCATAGCTTCATAGCTCGGAAGTTTCTGAAATTTACGGAGCAGTCTACTCAGGAAACCTTTATCCGCCATCTCTTTTCCATACTGTTTGAGAGAGGCTACATTCAAGCAGGTTCCAATCTCATCCCGTATCTTCTTCATTTTCTTGCGAAGGAAGCGCTGACACTCAACTTCATTCTGACAGGATGCCTGAAAAAAACGATTGAAATGTTCCAAATAGAATCCACGATATTCTTCCAGCCGGGCAGGATCGTCATAATCATTTGGAAAGCCGTCACCTTTCGTATTGAACATCATTTTGTACTGGTCCTTCTGCTCGTCTTTACCGGAAAGATACAATCCCAACGTATCCAAACCGGGCAGCCAGCGGAGAGTCAGCAGATTTACAGGCTTACCGTCAGAAGGCTGTTCGACCTTGAAATCTTTCAGAATATTGGTTATCGCCTGGTTATTGGCCGAACTGGCTACAATGATATCCGGATCATCAGGATGCTCCAGCACGGTATGGACGATCCGGTTGGCAATTACTGTTTGCAAAAAAGTTGTTTTGCCTGTTCCCGGAGGTCCGTTAACTGCAAAAATATCGGAACTGCCCGGTTCTGTATACATGGCAAGCGTCTCACGTTGGGAAACAGACAACGGGAACTCGCCACTCATCTGTGCCCAATGGGTTCTATTGCAATAGACTTGCTGTTTTTCCGGTACCGGTAGCAATGTTTCCTGCTTTTTACGGATCAGAAGTTCCAGTAATGGGTGGGAAGATTTACTTTCCAATAGTTTGTCATACAGGTTGATGATCTTTTGTGCCATTCCACGTCCGGGAGCTTTCACGACGATGATTTCAGGCTTGTCGGCATAGTTCATTTCACGGAAAGTCAAGCCGGTCGCATCCTGAAACAAGGTTTCGCAAGCACTCCAGTATTTCTTCCAATCCGTCTCTTCGGTATCGAACTCACTCAAAAGCCGGTCCACATTCGAAAGAGAGGCAACAGTCCTGTCATTACGTGCATTCGGAGATAGAAACTTACGGACAAAAACTGGAATACGTTCAGACTTATTGTCACAGACCTGAAAAGTTCCGTCCGGCAATAATGTCGCAGAAATCAGAAAGGGATATTCCGGGGCATTCTGCCTGGAAGTCCATCCGTTCTCGTACTCAGGAAGAAAGACACAAGGAGCAATCTGTATTTTACGTTTCTCGTCATTCTCCTTTTGCTTCCCTTTGGGGAAAAGCAAGGGAATATCTTTGCGAAGTATAAATTCCGGAAGCTTATCACCAATCCGCAATGTTACCCGCGCTTCTTTCGTTAGCGACCTGCTCCTTCGTTCGGCATCCAGCAGGCAGTTTTTCCAGTATTTCAGTAGTTTTTTGTCCATTCGATCAGTAAGCCGTTGTGTTGCCTCTTTTTATTTCTTTTCCCGGACGGTTATATGAAAACAACCTTGCTTGCGTTCGTGTTTGACATAGCAGCGCTCTTCCCTTTTCAAATCGCGCAAAACCATTGCCAATACCATTTTCAACCGGTCCTTGTCTATATTCAGGGTATCGCTTTCGTCTACTTTAGTATAGCGAACCCAGGAGACATCGAAGGTCGTTCCGTAGCGGTGAGCCGAGTTTTGGGAAGAATTGGTATTTCTTTTTTTCAGGTTCTTGACATCATCGACCGTGCGGGTGACACTGGTCACTTTGACTTTATAGATCGAAGCATTCAGATTACGCAAGGAATCCTGGAAATTATGTCCGATATCTTCCAGCAACTGTGCCGCCGAAGGGATCAGATATGGGATGGAATGCGTCAGCTTTTCCACTTCATAATATTCGTTGGTTTCGATCTCCTCCATCTCCTTTTTTACTTTCTCCGCTTCTTCACGATTCGATGCAGGTTGAATACCGATACGTTTCGCTTCGGCCAGATGTACATCGTTCAGATCCTTGAAATCACGGTTATAGCTCCCATTATACCAGATACGTTTCAACTCGCCGCGTTCTTCCTTTTTTCCACAAGACGAACATAACGCTGCCACCGAGCAAGCAGCCACTATCAACCAAATACTAAATACTATCTTTTTCATCATTTCTCTTTTATATGGAAACAAAAGTAACCAAGATTCACTGATCTCAAAATATTTATGACTATTTTTGTGAATCCGAATATAAACTAAACAAGGATATAATGTATGGAAGCACTGGAATTAAGATTATCACTTATTGAACAATTGAAAACAATTGACGACGTAAAGCTGTTGACACAGATCAAAAATCTGATCAGCCTTGCGACAGAAAAGAAAGAAACGCGCTATCCGGCACAAATGACGCTGGACGAATTAAAAGCTGTGTTGAAGAAATCGAGAGAAGATTTTAAACACGGACGATATATGACTACGGAAGAATTACGCAAACGACATCCTTTATGCGAATAGACATAGCCTGGTCAGATAATGCCATTGCCTTACTTGACAATATTTACAGATTTTACAGTGAAAAGAGCCAGACCGCAGCTATCCGTTTATACAACAGACTATTGGATTCTGCCGAACCCTTACGTGTTTTTCCGCAAGCGGGTCCTGTCGAACCGCTACTGAAAGGATATGATTGCGAATTTCGCTCCCTTGTCGTCGAAAAACATTACAAGTTGATTTACACATTTACGGACGAACTAATCGAAATCCATGCCGTATGGGATTGTCGTCAGGAAGGATGGCGTCTGCAAGAAATGTTCAAATAATCTTTATGAAGCGACAACAAAATTCCTCACAATTTATTTTTACATAAAGAATATTACTAATTTTGTCTGCCTGAACGAGAGTGGTAGAAAATTCACGGCAAAGGCAAAACTAAAACAAATTGAATGATTGAACGAATTTATATTCTTGAGAGCGTAGATCCGGTTATATTCTACGGAGTAAACAATGTCAACATGCAGTTGATAAAGACGTTGTTCCCTAAACTGCGCATTGTGGCAAGGGGAAATGTGATGAAAGTGATCGGAGACGAAGACGAGTCGGAACTCTTTCTCAAGAAAATTCGCGAGGTAGAAAAATATTGTGAGGAATTCAACTCGCTGAGCGAAGATGTCATACTGGACATCATCAAAGGCAAAGCCCCGGTGATCACCAAGCAAGAGAATCTGATCATCCACGGGATGAACGGAAAACCGATCGTCGCCCGCACGGAAAACCAGCAACGTCTTGTCAAAGCATTCGAAGAAAACGATCTCGTTTTTGCCACAGGCCCCGCCGGGACTGGCAAGACATTCATCGCTATAGCCCTTGCCGTAAAAGCACTTAAAAACAAAGAAATCCGCAAGATTATCCTAAGCCGTCCGGCAGTGGAGGCCGGTGAAAAATTAGGATTTCTCCCCGGCGAGATGAAGGACAAACTCGATCCATACCTCCAACCTCTATATGACGCCCTGCAAGACATGGTACCGGGAGCCAAATTGAAGGAATATATGGAAAACAATGTGATCCAGATCGCCCCCCTCGCTTTTATGCGCGGACGGACGCTGAACGATGCGGTCATCATCCTCGACGAAGCACAGAACACGACGACACACCAGATCAAGATGTTCCTCACCCGCCTCGGAATGAATGCCAAAATGATCATTACCGGCGATGTGACACAGATCGACCTGCCGCCGACAGCCACCTCCGGACTCGTACAGGCCATGCAAATCCTGAAAGGCGTAAAAGGAATCGGCAAAGTCGAATTCGAGAAAAAGGACATCGTCCGCCATAAGCTCGTCCAACGTATCGTAGAAGCCTACGACAAATTCGACAGCAGACAACCCCGTAAGAGCGGTTCACGAACCGCCCCCGCCGACACAACGAACAATATTAATAACAGTCAGGACGCCCCATAAGCGCCCCATAAAAACAAAGGTATGAAGAAGGCATTAACAAAAACAGACTTCAATTTTCCAGGACAGAAGAGTGTCTATCATGGTAAAGTACGCGACGTGTACAACATCAACGACGACGTATTGGTGATGGTTGCGACAGACCGCATCTCGCATTCGACGTAGTCCTGCCGGAAGGTATCCCCTACAAAGGACAGATGCTGAACCAGATCGCTGCCAAATTTCTGGATGCGACTACCGACATTTGCCCGAACTGGAAACTGGCGACTCCCGATCCGATGGTGACCGTAGGCGTGATGTGCCAGGGATTCCCCGTTGAAATGATCGTACGCGGTTACCTCTGCGGAAGCGCATGGCGTGCTTATAAGAGCGGCGTACGCGAAATCTGCGGTATAAAACTACCGGAAGGTATGCGTGAAAACGAACGTTTCCCCGAACCGATCGTTACCCCGACGACAAAAGCCGAGATCGGTGAACACGATGCCGACATCTCCAAAGAAGAAATCCTGGCCCAGGGCCTGGCTACTCCGGAAGAATACGAACTGCTGGAAAAATACACGCTCGCACTCTTCAAACGCGGTACGGAAATCGCTGCTGAACGCGGCTTGATCCTGGTCGACACGAAATATGAATTCGGCAAACATGGCGGCAAGATCTACCTGATGGACGAAATCCATACACCGGACTCTTCCCGCTATTTCTACAGCGAAGGCTACGAAGAACGTTTTGCCAAAGGCGAACCGCAGAAACAACTCTCCAAAGAGTTCGTACGCGAATGGCTGATGGAAAACGGTTTCCAGGGCAAGGCTGGCCAGAAAGTTCCTGAAATGACTCCGGCTATCGTAGACGGTATCAGCGAACGCTACATCGAACTGTATGAACACATCACAGGCGAAAAGTTCGAAAAAGGCGATACGGACAACCTCCTTTCCCGTATCGAAAAGAACGTAACCGAATATCTCAACAAATAAGGTAAACGGATATGACGAAGTACGGTTCAGAACAGGTTCTACCCTACAACAACGAGGAGCACAAAACGACACAAGTCAGGCGCATGTTTGACTCCATCGCTGGTACATACGATCAGCTGAACCATACGCTCTCGCTGGGCATCGACAAAATATGGCGCAGGAAAGGAATTGCTTTCCTGCGTCCTTTTTCTCCCGCCTCGATCTCGATATCGCCACAGGCACGGGAGATCTGGCTATCTCCATGCACCGCCGCCTGAAAGCCGACCGTATCATCGGAGCCGACATCTCGGAGGGCATGATGGAAGTCGGACGGCAGAAAGTCGCCGAAGCGGGATTGTCGGACCACATCACGTTCGAGTACCAGGACTGCACGGCATTGACCTATCCGGACAACTCGTTCGACGCTGTCACCGCCGCATTCGGAGTACGGAATTTTGAAAATATAGAGCAAGGGATCGCCGAGATGTACCGGGTACTGAAACCGGGAGGCCATCTGATGATCCTGGAACTATCCTCGCCGGTGCATTTCCCGATGAAGCAACTCTACAACATCTATTCGAAAGTCGTGATCCCTACCGTCGGACGCCTGCTCTCAAAAGAGCATACAGCCTACAGTTACCTGCCGGCCTCCATCAAAGTCGTTCCGCAAGGGAAGGTAATGACCGACCTGCTCAGCCGGTAGGTTTCAGCGAAGCCCGTTCGCGCACTTTCACTTTCGGCATTTGTTCACTATACACGGGCAGTAAGAGCGGTTCATGAACTGCCCTAACAATATGAATCATCTTAAATTTACAGATCATGCAAAAATATGGTTTAATTGGCTATCCCCTCGGACACTCTTTTTCAAAGAATTACTTTAACCAGAAGTTCGAATCCGAGAAAATCGATGCAACTTATCTGAACTTCGAGATCCCGAACATCAAAGATCTGAAGACCGTATTAAAAGAGAACCCGGAATTGAACGGTCTGAATGTCACTATCCCTTACAAGGAACAAGTCATTCCCTACTTGGATGATCTGGACGAAGACGCCCGCCTGATCGGAGCCGTCAACGTCATCAAATTCACAAAAGGCCTCTTCGGTAAAAAACTGAAAGGCTACAACTCCGATATCATCGGTTTCAAGCGCTCCATCGAGCCGCTCCTAAACGAGACACATCGCAAAGCCTTGATCCTGGGGACGGGAGGCGCATCGAAAGCTGTCTTCCACGGATTGAAACAATTGGGTGTCGGCGCCACGCTGGTTTCCCGTAAACCGAAAGATCACTGCATCACCTACGAAGAAATCACTCCGAAGACGATGGAACAGTACACCGTCATCGTCAATACGACCCCGTTAGATGTACCCGAATATCAATGCCTGCCCGGACATCCCTTACGATCTGCTCACTCCGGACCATCTGTTGTACGATCTCTTGTACAACCCGGATGAA